>Ga0194133_10010139_pt1 | contig 10660 bp, 6 predicted proteins | sample TA2KigOf40mmetaG_FD_155448 | JGI IMG/M metagenome (GOLD analysis project Ga0194133, IMG submission 155448) | Freshwater microbial communities from Lake Tanganyika, Tanzania - TA2015055 Kigoma Offshore 40m | ecosystem: Environmental > Aquatic > Freshwater > Lake | place: Tanzania: Lake Tanganyika...
CCCGACATTTCAAGGCCCGGGACGAGCTCGAGCTTTTCAAGGGAAAAGATGGAAAGATTTGTTTGCAAATGACCTCTATTCTTAGGGTTTTGGGTAATAAGCTACATCTCATCCAAATGATCTTTTTTATTAAAGGCACACTTCTTTTGGCTGGGAATTATTGAGTTGCTTGGCGACCCGGGGTCAAAGGTTGCCGGGTCTGGGTTCAAACCCCGGACCCTGAGCTTCCCAGCCCCTTGCCGAGACCGCTCGGCCACGGCGACGGATGTTCCCAAATGCTCTGACATTATGCAGGCTCACAATCAGACTCAGGCTCGAGCCAAAGCCGTTCCTCCCTCTTACAACCTTGGACCCTAGGTATCACAGCAACAAAGATATTCCAAAGCTTACGGTGTGCCTTTTAGGCCCAAAATCCTGTGGGCTGTACTCTAAAAATACTGAGAAAAAGTGACGCGTTCGTTATTGATGACTTTAAATGAGCTACGGTGATCGGGACGAGGTCTTTTTGGTGTCGTATCTCCCAAATAAAACACACTTGGTTTTCATTTGTCTTTCTATTCGTAACTGACTTATCAAATTACAATGCGGTCGTTTTCACAGGCGTGCAAGAATGGAAGGCGTGCGGGCATTCATTCTGAGCTTGAAAAGGGAATCACATAACAAAGCATATACAGAAAGTCCCACAAAGAATATAAGAAACCTACCTAGTACTTATCAAGAGATTTACGTTATTGGCAAACAAAATTGTAAGCCCCGTCGGCTTTGGTTCAATTTTTTCAATCTTTTAAGGTACGTCTTGCAAATGAAGGCCGGCAAGGGGTGGTGTTTTAGGCAACCCGGGATCAAAAATTGCCCAGAGGTGCTGCATTTCACGCCCCGCACCCTTAGATTCCCAGCCTAATCCCGTGACCCAGACTCGAGACGACGAACGATAAATTGGTTTCAGCATTCAATGACTTGAAATTCCTATTATTTTGCTACAATTAAAATCCAACTTCAGTTTTTTAGAAATGTACTACTTGTCACGTATGGCAAAAGCTATACCGCTGATGAGGCAAATCTTAAAAAGCAATCAAAGGCGTGAAAGTCTCATACAAACATATTTTTGTAGGCAATCAAAAACGTCAACTGAATGTTCAGGGCTCCCAAACATTATTGCAAAAGCCATTGGTAAAGGAAAAGTGTTCTTTGTTGATTGGCTTTGACACGCAAGAAGAAAACACTACCACACTTATTTCAGGGTTAATGTATTGTTTGACCTAAGTGAATTCATGAAGGCTGGTGAAATATTCATGGGGACATTTTATTCTAATAGGTTAACAATTTTTTAACAAGCCCGACCAAAAATAAGACCGTGCATTTGCGCTATTTTTTATTGCGCAGGAATGCACACTAGAACGGGAAACTTATGACGGATTTTGTATTTTTTCTCACCAATTTTAATGAATCAATTAATATTTACACTAGAATACTCGTATCACTATTATGAATGGCGTCAAAAATACTCTTTGCTAGGATTCTGAATTAAATTATGGTATTTGTTACCCTTAATATTTGTCTTTTGGTTTACCTTCAAATTTTTTAATAAATCAAGATTAAAAGAAATGAAAATTGCCCTCTCTGCAGGCACAAGTTATGATGTCTTAACCTTGTAAAGTAATGACTTGGTGATAAGCATCTTGTGACTTTTAGCATCCACTTTCATTCCTGCTGCGAATAGGCTTGCTCACAACGTGAATAACGGGTTCGAACTTGCTCAGCCTCGGTCGACCAGTCGCTCTCAGTGTCCTACAGTGAATGACTGGGGAGTCAGCTGAGCTGGTTCAGCTGGTCTCCACAGGGATATATTTGCATGGGCCAGGTCCACTGCATATATCCCTGTACTTGTTTGAAGATTTGTTTTGATTCCAACAAATCCTCAGTAATCCGGATTTACCGGTGTAAATCAAAACAAAACTAAAAGTTATTTTTGTTTCAGCAAAAAGTTTACTTTTCTACTGCAAAAAAAGGGACTTTTTGATCCTTTCTGGGAAGTACATATATTGTTATTTTTTGTACACTTGTGGCTACCTGGGGTTAAGGGTCCCATCGCATGAACTCGCAACCCTTCAGATTCTCATCCAGATGCCATATGAGACTAGAACCTGTCAACTTTACAGGGGAGGGGGGTGGGTGCGGGTCACTTTGTAGCGTGAGAATGCCCAGGATTTCCTAACAATTGTGTATGACTCAATTTTCCAGATTCGCAGATTAGTAGTAGTGATGGGTCCGGGTCAATTTTTTGTGGCTCGGGTCGGGTCGGGTTGGGTCAGCCATTTTTGGTTTGGGTTTAAATTTTAAAAATTTTCCCTAAAAATGTCAAATTTTTCAACTTTTTACCCTTCGGGTCAAAAAAATCACTTCAGGTCAGGTCGGAAAGTACCCGGGTCGAAGCCAGGTCGGCCTCTTATTTACTGTGGTAAGCTCCGGTCGGGTCAGGGCCCATCTCTACTTAATAGAAGAAAATTCCATAATAATTAAATTATAGTTAACTTTTTTGGATTCATAGAATTATATTTGATACAAAATCTTCATGAGAATCAAATGATGACAATTTTTTTAAAAATTCACTTTTGCATTTGAAATGTGTTTCTCTAACATAACTTTATACCACTCAGGAGCTTTTGCCAAAGAATACTTATAATCGCAAGTTATCTCTTCTCCCATTTCGATTGATCTCAAACTCACAGCACATCTACAAACAAAATGATTATTTTAACACATTTATTGAAGGTTGAGGTTAGTTTCATTTTCCAACCTGATAAGACCGAATCTGGGATGAAATGCTGATGAATATTTTGCATTTGGTGTAAATGAATGGCAAATTTTGTGGGCCAGAGATGCACAATAAAATGACGGATCTTGACATTTTTCAGGTATATCCAAAACACAGAAGATGTTCTAAACAAAAATATGTTGATATGTATAGGTAGCCTTAACAGGGTTCAAAATATTCTGCATCAGATCAAGTCAAATTTTTGAACCCTGCTGCCTTAAAGACTGTTAAAAAAGAGTGTAAGCTTAATATTGTAGTAGCTCAAAGTCTTTTCAAACAGGCTGCCGTTAGTTTGTCTTTTCTTTCCATGAAAAGTAAGTCATTCCAAACGGGCAGCCATAATGTTTTCAATCCCGCTTTTCTTTCCGCCAAGTTTGGTTCACTCTCTTCAATGAGGTCAGAAAGTTTCTTGGTCCACTTCTTTACATCCCTTTTGTAATTAAAGCCACTGTTTCCTATCAATAAACAGTTCAGTATTGATTCTTTTCTTGATTGCGAAGGTCATCACTAGGATTCTCTCTCATCACGTCATCGCTCCAAATTTCTGCCTCACATTTTACTTCTCCCCAGCCTACTTAATAATAAAAGGAAATGTATTCCACTAGGATTCCTGATGTAAGTTTGACTTAGACAACAATACTGGCCTTTTTTTACAAAGGATTTCATAATAGATTCAATGCCTCTCATAGTTAAAAGTGTAGAGATTTATGTACAGCTCTCTTCATTCTAAGGGGTTTCAGAATTAAGTAAGTGATGGGTCTGGGTCAAAATTTTTTGACCAATGTCGGGTCAGGTCAGCCATCTTTGGTTTAGATTTGGATATCATTTCCCCTAAAAATCACAAATTTTCCAATTTTTTTTGTTTCGGGGTCAAAAAAGTTGCTTAGGGTCTGGTTAAAAAGCAACCGGATCAAAGATGGGTAGGCCTCTTATTTACTTATTTCCTGCTGGTCTAAAGTATGCTCGGTTCGAGTCTGGTCTGGTCAGGGCCCATCTCTAGAATTAAGTTTTGTCCAACAATTTTGAATTATTGGCAGTCCAGGTTGTGGATTAAGTGTAGAGATGGGCCCTGACCCGACCCAAGCTTACTTTTGACCCGCAGTAAATAAGAGGCCGACCCGCCTCTGACCTGGGTACTTTCCTACCCGACCAGAAGAGATTTTTTTGACCCGAAGAGCAAAAAATTGAAAAATTTGACATTTTTAGGGGAAATTTTTCAAATTCAAACCCAGACCATAAATGGCTGACCAGACCCGAGCCACAAAAAATTGACCCAACCCGGGTCAAAAATTTTGACCCAGACCCATCACTAATTAAGTGTGATAAAATTTGCCTCCTGGGATGTGGGGTGCTCAAACTGACTTAAAACACTCTTTGCAAGCATGTGTAAAATTTGTTAAATTTTGGCCCTCTGGTTCAAAATACAAATTCAGTGAGTTTTATTTGAATAAAAAATGTGGTGTAAAACCTGAATTTTATCATGAAATGCAATGGAGTAATCAGATGATTTTGTCTCCTCTTCTGACAGCCTGAACAATCTATAAGCATATTCAAAGAAATTATTTTTGCTAGAATATTTAAATGACTTATAGTTTTACCCTGGATCTTTTCTGACACCCTGAAAATAGGCAACAACTCTCCCTTCCTCAATTCTCTGTATGGCAAATAAACCCTCTCCAGCATTTGGAAAAGTTGATTTTTGAACAACAACATATCTTTAAAAATACAAACTTTTGAATTTTCTAGATTTTTTCATCAAAAATTCCAACCTTGTTTCAAATGGATCTCTCAGCAAAGGAAATTCGCAAATGTTTTCACTATTTACTTCTTCAAGCTTGAAGGTTTCAGCTTCTTCAGAATTGTTGTGGAGTGAAACATCAAGAACACCAAATTTTGAAATCTTTAGAATAAAACAAATTAATTCATAAGTATTTTTATAAATCTCCTTAAAGACTTACTGTTAAATTATTGACAGTTTTGAATATAGCTTTTGACATTTTAAAAACTTCCACTTGACCTATCTCATCTTGGACTTCCCTCTCAAATTGACCCTCAAGTGTTGAAGACAAGTCTGGATACAGAAAAACACCTTGGAACACCTGAAAAAATTTGTTTTATACTCTTTATGGTTTTATTATTTGGTATTTTAAAGCTTTTACTTACATTGTTTCCTAGAGTCTTTTGCAAGCACAAAAAACCACCACCTACTAAGCTTTTCCACCAACACCCACTTCTATGTCCATTTAGATAAAGTCCAAATTCTATAACATAAAATATTTTTTATATAAAATGTATAAAGAAGAAATTCCTAGTTTTAGTCTACAAAGATCTTTAGTCGTAATGTAGTATATTTTATCATGGAACCTTTTGTTCTAGTTCTTCTTTTATTAAGTGTGCTCGTTATCTGTGATACACGTGCTCTCCTTCTAATAATATAAAAGATGATGAAATATGTCATGAAACTAGTCCATAAATGATATTGAAAACCATTACTTGTTTTATTTCACACCAACGTAAAAGTCTTACATTGAACTGACTCTCTCCTTTACAAAAGCCTACCCGTTCTACAAATAAACAGTTTAGCTTTGATTCTTTTCTTGATTGGGTAGGTCGTCATTGGGTTTTCAACATGTTCTCTTCACCCTTAACACCGCAACACCCCACCCTACTATTAGGGGCAGCGCTTCTCTGTTTATTGTCATTGGTATCCAGGACACCAACAACAACGGTAGCCCCTGGAGAAGATGCTAAACCAGATGGTTCCCCAAAGACAACATCAGAGGAGAAGGTCCTCCTGTCATTCCTAAATTGGAACATGCCCATGAGGTCTTGCGATGGCGGTTTTCCTAGTGGCTGCCATTGGCAATGTCACTAACATCCTGCCACATATTTATGCTACTTGCATAATTATTTGTTGATATTTGAGGCTGGATGTTTAGCCATCAATTGTGTTTGGGAATCACAGGAGGGTCCATTTCATTTATAAGCAAAATTAAATAGCCTTAACAATAGTGATATTTGGGAGGATTTGTTCCACTATGCAACAACTTAAAGGTGTTTAGAAATAGAAACCATAATAAAGGGAATTAAGTAAACGGGTATTTTTGCACAAGAAAAAATACCTACCCGCCAGCTCGAGAAGATATAGGGCATAAGGATATAAGGGATATTTAGCCAACCAATAGGTTGTTTCCAGTCTGCGCCACATTGAGGCATATACCACACAGACAGTTAATTTAAGTTAAAAGCTAGAGAAAAAATTATAAAACAGCATCTTTAGCTTGATGTTTGAACAAAAAATTTTATTATATAAACTTTTCTCTAGCTTTAAAATTGAAGGAGCTATTAAAGATGTAAGTTGAAGGCCATAATTGGCTGTTTTAGCCATTTTCACCATTTTTTTGCCATTTTTAAATGGCACTGCCGGTTCATTCAGAGGCTAGAGCAGCCTTTTAATTACCTCAATCAACTTCTTGACATAATATCATAAACTTATAAAACATAAAATATGCACAGTGAATTTATCTTTCCAAAAATCTAAAAATATGCTTTCTAGACATATCAAAATTCAGGCAGGAAAGAGCAAAAATTTATAGCTAGTCCCCTGGACAAAATTTCAAAAAAATATCCCTTCAGGTTTAGACAATTAAAAAATCTATCCAAAAACTTAAAAATATTCCAAAAAGCACAAAAAATGAGGGAGGAGATGTGATTCAACGTTTACACCTCTGAGCCCTACTGAGCCCAAATATGGAAATCACAGACGGACAGACATCCACCAAAAACCGATAGCCTTGTGAAATTTCCAAACTCACTGCTCGCTTTGATCGATGGCAAAGAATATGATGAAAGCAACTATTTTAGTTTACAAAGCAATTATAACATTTTTACCAAAAGTGTTATCATCATGGTTTATTACACGGCAGAATCCATGTTTTACTCCTTGTTTACAATAAAATACTTCAGTCAGAACAAGTCTGTCATCTGAAATGATTTTTAGTGAATGATTTTGACCTTTAAAAAAGCAACAAAATTTGACTGCATACTGAGAAAAGTTAACTTTGCCACATTTCCAATGATGATGCCTTTAAAAAAGTAACCTTCAAGTTTGATAATCTTGTTGTTAGCTTTTTGTGTCCATTTCAATAAACCTTTTTGAAGGTCATTTCCCCTAGAAAAAAGATTATTTTTCACTTGAAAGTTTTTCCATATATTTTAAAAATCTTTTCAAATACCTTTGATTATCCAAAAACTCAACTTGAAGCTCAAATTCATCAAAGTTCACTTGAAAGTAGTTACTTTCTCTGTTTATCACACTTTCAATCACTTTTTGCTCATCCTTTGAGAACAGGTTCACTTTATCCACAAGATTGAAAGAGTCATCAATCAAAGTATGAAATCTGTCTTGCATAGATTGTGTAACATTATATTGATTGTGACCTAAAACACCCAGCCACTTGGACAAAATTAATGATGGATTCTTATTCATCTTTTCATTTCATAATAAAGCTAAAATTTCGTTTTCACCTTCATTACCCATCTGAGTTTAAACTTGAAACTGAAAGAAAGTATAGGAAAAAATGCCTCTGTGACCTAGAAAGGCCTGAAATTGAAAGGAAAGCTAACAATTTAATTTTAATGCATTTTTGTTCATTTGAAATAAGGTGACTTGTGCAATCAAAAAAATGTTTTCAGTTGTTAATTGACAATATTTGTTCAAGAGTTAACGATGGTCTCTAAAATGAATTACTTTTAGACTAGTTTTTACAGTGTGATCTGTCTTTGTATTTTCAAAGGTCAAAAATTTTTGAATAATGACCCATGAAAAAAACAAAACAAGTCATAATGATAATAACCTTGAGCAGTATAGACTCAGGCGATGTTGACGCATGACCAACACTTTTATAAGAGTCCTGCCATAGAAGTCTATGGTCACTTCAGATTACTATTACCCTGACTGAGAGTGCCTTGTTGATTTTTTTGGAATCATGGGTTAAAAAATTGCTGGCTTTTGCAATCCCGGGTTAAAAAATTGCTGGTATAGGTGCCCGGTTGCCTGTGATTAGGGGCTCTCAGCCATGGTGACCCCTCATGGTAGCCTAAATATTTATTTTGAATTAAAATATTAATAAAAACAAAATTTAAAAAAAATATTTACCTTCTGACTTTTCACTGAAAATCAAAGTGTGTTGCCTTTTTAAAAAATCAAGTAGCATTAAAATATATGTAAGTATGATGAACATGAAGGTTAAAGAGCAGCTAAGCTGCCCCCCCCCTTCTGAGCGATGATGTTGTGCGACATCTTAGTCGGTAATGTAGACTATCCCTTGAGATAGAATACGATAGAACCTTGTGTGAACTCTGAGTTGGGATGGTATTGACCCTGATCCCACGCGTCTCTCTGAGGTTGTCTTCAAATAAAAGATTAGTACTTATGCTTACCCGACCAAAAAAAGACACATGAATCTCCATAATTCAGGTGTAAAAACCTGCATTTTTTTGTTTACACGTGTTTACACAATCTTTATTGCCGTAAACCACCATAATAAATTTTTTATTAATAAAATTATACGTGAAAATGCTGCCTTATTTTTGGTCGGGTAGGTACTTTATTATCAGCAAAATATAAAAATAAGTAAAAATGAACTTGCAAGGCCTGGCTAAGGAAGATACTGCGCTTCACAATGGGGGGTCATCTTAGCCATATGGTAAGGCACAAAACAGTAAATTGCATATATAAAGGAATTGAGCTGTCATGTTCATGATGAAAGTCATCAAAAGCACAACAGTTCCAACCAAAAATTGGCCATTAATGTGCACTTCATTTGTAGTTTAGTACAATAACTTGTGAATTCTGTAGTGTCATCATTCGCCTAGTAAAATTTACTAAGAGAATCTATGAATCTGCGCTTCGTTGTGATGTGATAAAATAGTCCTTAACTTTCTTCACATATGCTCCTTTCGTGATGTTATCACATATGTTTGTATGATACTTAATGAATGGGCTCATCGCAACAAAAGCATATAAAATGACCGGTTGTTTTTCAATAAACAGTTCAGTCTCTCTAAGTCTTTCATTTGGGAAGGAATGTATTCTGTTATCACGGATATCTTAAAAAGACACCTAATAAATGTGGACGGCACACATGGATTTTAGCCTTAAGATTTAAATTACGTAAAGTATCACTTTTTGAATACGCAACTTTTTATCCACATCTGATCCCTGAGCGCACCTGATCACTGCGCTCCCGCCTCACATGTCAATAAAAAGGCCTGCGTGCCTTATTATGATAAACTAGTTACTCTCCGTAAGCTTAGACGTAAGTTTTCGAAGTAGCTAAGACATTATTCTGAGCATCCTTAAATACCTTGCGTTTCTTTTTTAAGAACTGGGGGGCCTTAAGCACTCATAAACATGAGATAGGAGTTACCTAAGTTTATCACCCCTTACCTGACTCAAGCGACATGTCCAAGCTTGCCGCTCGAATTCAGTAAGTCTACATAAATAAAAGTGTCTTTGCTCTAACTTAAGAATAAAAAATATTGTAAAATATGCAATCAACATACGTTTTAAAATGAGAGCATATTATGAAAAAGAATGTAAATAAAAATCAAAAAAATTCCAAAAACTCACTGAAATTTTTTTTATCAAATTAAAATGAGACAATGTTTAAAAATTCCCATATTTCTTATCCAAATTCAAGGTATTTCCTAAAAATACTTTTATATTTACTCACTTGGCAAACACTTTTTTGAAAACTTTCTTTTTCTCATGGGGTTGAATGTTATGGGGGGGATAGTAATTTTTTAAGCTTCAAGCATCTTGTCTACATTCCAAAAAATATTTTTGCAAATTTTTACACATTTAATTAAAAGATTACCTAAAGATGAGCTTTCTTTTTATGTATTGATGCTTTTTCCATTTCAAATAAGAATTACTTCCTGGATCATGAAACAGCTAAGTTTGTCAATAGACAATGATTTTGTTCACAATTCAAAATGTTTTCTCCATTGACATTTCAATTGAATTTCTTCAATCTCCTTTGTTTATATCTTCGTACTTGGTGCTCTTATACATTTCTTTTCATCTGAAGTTGAAAATATCAACTTTTTTGCCGACGGAGCTTTCACAAATTTTACAAAGACAGCCAAATCTGGAGAGCTTTAGTCTTTATTAGAAACTTTAGGGGTGAGGTGCAGAAAAACAAGCCAATTTTTCTATTCTTAAATATTCTGTTACCATGTGGACAGTCAAATGTAAAAATGTGTTTTTGATTCAAGTTTTGGGTAAGAAAGATAAAAATCTAGTCTGATTTATGCTTTAAATACTGACCTTAATAAATATATCCAAATTTAGAAAGCAATGCATTCCAAAATCTTTATTCCTTTTTTTATAATGAAAAAGAAAATTAACTATTTAAAAAGAAAAGGTAAATTTCATTTCATAAAATCATAAACTTTACTGAATTTTGACTTAGAATCAGGATCCTGTATATTTTTTTACCCCAAATTAGTTGTAAAAATTCCAGGACTCAGTTTCACCCTCGCCCTGACCTAAAACTTTTCAAATTTTTATCTGAGAGGAGAAAAACTAATTAAGCTTAGAGAAGACAAGAAGCTTTTTGACTAATATTCTTCCCAACTCCATTGTGTATAAGTAAGTTCAAGCAAACTTTTTCTGCCTTTGATACTTCATTGTGAAAATGCTGTTTCTATTAAAATGTCAGATGAAGCTTTACTGAAAGCATAAAAAGTAAGCCCATTAAGGATGCCAAGAACCTGATAAATCTTCGAATGAATGAATGAATGAAAAACCTACCTATCCGCATCATATACCCAAGCGCA
>Ga0194133_10010141_pt1 | contig 10659 bp, 7 predicted proteins | sample TA2KigOf40mmetaG_FD_155448 | JGI IMG/M metagenome (GOLD analysis project Ga0194133, IMG submission 155448) | Freshwater microbial communities from Lake Tanganyika, Tanzania - TA2015055 Kigoma Offshore 40m | ecosystem: Environmental > Aquatic > Freshwater > Lake | place: Tanzania: Lake Tanganyika...
TTCAATTTTTTTTTGCTTTTTTTCAATCTCAGGTTGCAGCCTTTTGGTTTTGTTGCCTGATTGGCAGCTCATTTTCGTTGCCCAAGCCTGATTTTTCAGTTCAGCCTGGAGATGATGGTGAACATGCTCATGCTCATGCCCATGCCCATGACCACCACAATGCTGATCCTTTGAAGCTAAGTAAGACAGTTGATGAAGAAGGCAAAAAGTGTACTTTAGAGAAAGCAGACAAACCATCAGGACCTCTTTGCTTCAATGAGCCCCAATGTGCTGAGGTTTGTGAGCCACAGACACAAAAGGTAAGTAAAATTTTAGAGCATTTTTCTAAATTCAGCAAGATATTTTTCCATATCATTATTCCTTAGGTTTGCAAACCAACTACTGAGCGCCAATGTCAGACAAGAAATGTGAAATCTTGCAACACAATTACAGAAGAAAAATGCACTGAAAGTTATCTCACCCAGTTTGAGAATAAATGCACAACTGTGGCAGAAAAACAAGTAAATTAAAGGGAAAAAAGTTGTTAATAAGTAAAGGAAATTGATGATATCAACTTTTTTTTTGCAAGTGTTCCACTCAAAATGAACAGGAATGCATCACAACCCAGGAGGATAGCTGCTCAACCCAATATGAGACCCAAAATGAGCAACAATGTCAACAGATCACTCGCCAACAATGTGATGTTATTCAAGAAAATCAATGCACTCAGGCAACTTTTTTTTTTGATAAATTTTGCAAAAAAAAAAAGATCTCCACATCTGAAGTTAAAAGAAATTGTTTTCATGATCATGAGCATTTTTTGTTAAGTTATGAAAAAAAAGAAAGGCATTTTTTTTGCTTAATTGGAAAAAATTAGAATATTCAATTGAAATTCAATTTCAGCATCTGGAAAAGCAATGTGAAGTTGTTCATGAAACTCAACAAAAGCAGCACTGCAATAATGTTCCCGAACGGAAGTGCCGCACCGTCACCCAGACCGTCATCGACAACCTGGTTGAAACTAAATTTGAGCAACAATGTCGTGATTCTTTCACCACTGAATGTGATACAGTAGTTGTCACAAAAATTGAAGCTGTTCCAGGTGAGGTTTTTTTATTTAAAAAAAGTAAATGGTATGAAAACATAACTTTTTTTCAGACCGTGAATGCATTGTTGTAGAGGAAAAGCAATGCAAAACTGTTTGGGAATCAAAATTCGATCAGGTGTGAGAGAAAAAAAGTTTTTTTACAATTTAATAATTTGTAAATTATGAGAAAAAAATAATTTTTACTATTTTTTATTTCAGGAGTGCCGAACTAATGTCGAGAAGAGTTGCACAACAAAACTCGATACAATTTATGAGACTCAATATGAGGACCGATGTGAAGATGTTGTGGAGAAAAGCTGTCAAACTGTCAATGAACGCCAGTGCAAAAATGTTGAACAAACTATCTGTGATGGGGGTAACGATACCCAAGGACCTGCCCCTGCAGCAGATGTCTCTGATGAATATGGAGCACCACAAGTAACCTGCCTTAAAACAATCTTTGTCCTGTATGTGGGGTAGGTGGAACTACAAAATAATGATAAGAGGTGTGAAAAGCTGGGGTTGGAAGGATATATTTTGGCAAAAGGTTGGGCCATGGGTGCAGTATGGAGATTAGTTTGTTTTCAAGCAAGGTAGGGTTTAATTGAGATGATGTGATATGAGACACAGTACATAATGGTCAGATTGGCCCTCCTACTTTTTATAGTCTTAGTTTCTCTCAGTGGAAAATAGTGGTTGGGAAGGGACTGAATGAGCGCCAAACCCACATCATGATGTGGGTTTGTGAGTTCGCCCTCTGTGATTTGAAATTTAAGTCCATAATACAGTTGTGATTGCTGTTTCCAATGAAATTTCAGGGTGCACCTTTGAACCTTGGATCACATCAAGGAGGATCTCAGGTGAAGGATTTGAAGGTCCCTTTTTATGATCCATTCATTGATTTTTATTAAATTTTAGGCTGACAATAATATTGATACTTATGGAGCCCCTAAGGTAGAACCTTTCAAAATACTCCTCTCAAAAAGATGTTTTTGAAAAGCCGTCAAATTATTTTTTTCAGGCCAATGTCTGTCGTAAGGTTGTTAGCCAGCAATGTTCCGACCAGCCAGTGACCAAATGTGGTAATGTGAAGCGTTCACGCTGCAGCAAATTTCCTCGCCAGGTGGCCCGCCAGGTACCCCGCCAGGTTTGCGCTGACATTCCAAAGTTGAGTTGCACCAAGGTGGCCAGGCAGATCCCCAATGAAGTTTGTCAGCCAATATCTGTTCCAAAATGTCGTCCAATTACCCGTCAAGTGCCCAAGCAGATACCCCAAAAGAAGTGTCGTCAGGTACCCAAAAAAGAGTGCAGAAATGTCCCCATTCAGGTTTCAAAGGCAGTCCCAAGGCAGGTTTCAAAGCAGGAATGTAAAGGTAAAACCACAATGAAGGTATTTTTTTAAATCTGAATAATGACTGGTGATTTCACTTTAGACCTTGTCAAAAATGTTTGTGTGACTGTCCCTGTTCAAGTGCCCCGTCAGGTGTGTCGTGATGTACCCCGTCAAGCCTGCCAGACTGTTCCAAAGAGGGTGTGCCATGATGTTCCAGATCAGCAATGCACCAACGTGCCAAGACAGGTTGCAAGGCAAGTCTGTGTCAAGATCCCCAGACAGCAGTGTCGATCAGTGCCCAAAGAAGTTTGCCAGGAAATCCCAAGACAAGAGTGCCAACAGGTAACCTCTTGATCCTGTCCAAAGTCTTACTTTTTCAGCAAAACTTATCCAATTTTAGGTACCCAAACAAGTACCTCAGCGTAAGTGCGAAAACATTCCTAGGGACGTGTGCATTGAAGTGCCAAAGGATGAGTGTCAATTGGTGACAACCCAGACCTGCTCAGACCAGACCTCGACCAACTGCAAACAACAGTGCAAGGATGAGTTCTGGTGCAAAGTATGTGAATAAGCAACCGAAAAGATCCAAAAGGGGGCATGAAAATTATCATCAATCACTTTAAAAACTTTTTTCTTTTTCTTTAAAATCAGTAAATTAAATCTATAATGAATAAAAAATGACCACTGACAGTGTGCCTTATGAGAGAACAAAAATTTGCAAAGGGTACTTTAAAAATATTTTTTTGAATATTCTAAACAATCTCTTTTGAAAAATGCAGTTAATAACCACATAGGACACAGAGGTTAAGAAAATATTTTTAAATCTATTACAGCAGCTGTCTGAAAAGCCTCAAAAACTGGCACATGCACCCTCTATACTTAATATCTCACTGGTCAAAGATTTTGCCATGCTTCCAAATTCACATCCAATTAGGCAAAAAAATCCTTCAAGCTAAACCAAAAGCAAATTCAAAATTATTTGTTTGAAACACTCCATCTTTGAAAACATGGTCCTGTTGCTGATGGGGAAATACCAATATGTTCATGCTCTAATTCTCTTATTCAGAACGGGGCCACTTTGATATATAAACAAAAAATAACAACAAACAAAATTTTGAGTCGCAGAATGTTCTAAATTTTCTGAAAAATATCTTTTAAAATGTTTTGTGGGATGGGGCGGTTGCTCGGATCCATCTTGGGAGGTCCACTTGGTACTTTGGGAAGGCCTCCAGGTGGCTCCAAGTTAACTCGTATCTTTTCGCACTCCTTGGATAATCAGGATGATGACAGTGAAACAATGTCCTCTTCGGGACTTGAGCCCATTCAGTTTACTTCGACCATTATAAGAAGGGCCAATCGAAGCAACGGTAAATATAAGAATTAGGTTGAAACTAACTAAAAAGCTCATGATTTGGTTATTTCAGGGCGCTGGCTTCACGAACTCAAACTTTTTGGTTTCAATTCTTTTTTGTGGTTAAATCTCAGCCACGACAAAAGACCATTGGGTTCTTCTGTAGCCAGCTTACAAAACAAACAATTGGATGATTTTGATGCGAGTCAGTGGTCTAGTGTTATCAAATTCCTCTATTCAAGCATTGCAACACCGTGTTTGAAAAGCGTTTTGACTCTAGGAGATATTAACGAACACAAGACTTGTTATAGCACAGTTGATGTTGATCTTGAAACAGAGAGTTCTAAAAAACCTTTAGATGTGATAGAAGATTCGATTGAGGACATCAATCAAATTGAAATGGACCTTCTAAGTACTCAATGTCAAATGAACGCCAGGTTGTTAGGCCTTCAGGGAATAGACCTAATGACAGAAGGGTTTTTCGCAGCAGGTTTTAAACTCATCCAGAGGTCTGCTGCCGCAGGTGATGCAGAATCACTCTACAATATGGGAGTTGCATATGACTCTGGCTTGTTTCGATCGAGAAATACTAAGAAGGCAAGAAAATACTACGAGAAAGCAGCCCGACTAGATCACGCTGCAGCAATGTACAACCTAGCCCTTCTTCTGGACTTAGATGCACACAGACAAGAATATGAGGGCTTGATGAAAAGAGCAGCCAGTCTTGGTAAAAGTCATGTGTTGCTTAGGAAGGATGTATCATACACTCTTCAACTACAATAACTCTTTTTATTTATCTCTTTAGGTCTACCTGAGGCTTTATCAGCTTGTGAACTTAATCTTTCTAAAGATTTGAAAAACCAATTATAGACCAGGCTTTTGCCTCAAGATGTTGCTTTCAGTTGAATTTTTTGATAATTTAAATGTGCTTACCTACAGATCATCCCATTCTTTAAAATTGTATTTATTTTTTGTCCTGTTCTCAAATTTAAATTGTTGAAAAATTTCAGTTTAATGGTGTTATTTATTTGGGCAATTAAGTGGGTTAATTCAACTTACGTGAATAAAAAAACGTTTGATCAGGCTAGAAATTAACATGATTGATTCGGCTCGTAGTGTTAATTGACTTTTTGATTAACAACTAATCTTTCGTTCTCTAGAGCCTACGTAACAAAGAATCGAAGAAGTGATCGGGTGTTAAAATTAAAGATTATTTTTGCATTTTCTCTAAAAAAGCCAGTCTTCTGCGCCGCACCTCGTCAGCGTCTGGTGTTGATTGCCGTGCAGCACGTGTAAGAGTACCCTCACCCCCAACTCTGTTCCCTATACCGGCCATGTCAACTGGGTTAGGTTGAGTGGAGGGACGGGTTGGTGAAACAATCTCTGGTTGCCTTCTATCAGGGGGAGAAATTCGGGATGGTGGAGCAGATACCTGCAAGAAGAAAAGGTGGAATGTAATTGGGTGCTTTCTTAGACTGTAACCATAAAATACATACGGGTTTTGCTTGATCTCCACTTCCTGTAAACGCAGGATTGGTGGAAGGCGCAGGTGGCTAAAAAGAGGCCCAATTATTTTCGCCAGGTAATAATTAATTGCCAAATTGAAATGCTCACTTTTCCACTTGTCGATGGTATGGGACTAGTGTTGGAGTTTATGGCAGAGGCCTTTGGCTCTACAGTGTTTACTTTTTTGACTTCTGGTATAACTAAAGTACAGTGCAATTTAATGTTTTCAAACAAAACCTTCAAGCGACAAAAAAACGTTTTGAGACCTCGATTCTTTGGGAGTTGGCTTGAATTGCCCACAGATTGCAAGCTCAATTGTATAGCTCGTTGTATGTCATCCTCTTCACTTGGAACTGATGACCCAGATGCCGAAGCTCCACTTGCAAAGAATTCCAGGGATGCAGATGCCATATCTGCTTCGCTTAATCGGAGAGCTCTTTGGAGGTCGTCGTCCGTTCTATGAATGCATGATAAAACTGATAAATTCAAAAAACCCTTTTACTTGTCTGTAAATACCCTTCAACGTCCGTTGTATTTGATAAAGACATTGCCAAAGCACGCTGAAACTCCTCTTCTTCTGTCGGAGGTTGCAAGGGCCTCGAACGGGCCCCTTGTTGTCTAGGCTCATTTAACAAGGGTGGAGGAGCATCCTTCGGATATGATTTATGTTTAATTTTTATCTTTCTCAAACATTAGGAAATAATAATTTGATATTGCTTATTTGTCAATATTTGCCAATTACCTGTGAAACCATTTGAAGAGTTAACACTTGATCTGCTTCTGACGGGGGTAGTATTCCAGTCACCAAATAAACAGTATACCCATCCTAAAGTACACATAAATGGGTTATAATTACCAAACATCTTTGAGAATGTTCTCACGTTTTCCAGCTGCGTCAAAAATAGACCTAAATAAGTCTCTGATATTAACTCCGGTCCTGAGAGTAAAGAGTTCAGGTTAAACCACTGGTGACCTACAAAAATGTTTCTCAAAATATAATATTTATTTAATTAAATTAGAAGATGTATAAACACTTGAGCGATAAATATTTCTTAATTAGCCTTTACAATACTTGATTCGATGGAGATTTGCTTGGAGAGAAATGTAACATTTTGGAAAGGAAATTTTTGAATAAAATCAATTTTAATCAATACTAATGCAAAACATTTTTAATTTAGTTTGAACTTCCTTTTCCTTTTAAAAATGGTATAGAGTAAAAAAGACTTACCAAGCTTTCTGACGGTAAGCCAATGCTCCCTGTAGTTGCAAATGAAAGCCTTTTGAGATCTTAAGGTTCGTGAAAAAAAAATTTGTACTGAAATAAATGAGTCAAACTTTTCTTGAAAAATAACAACTCACGCTGGATTTAATTTTGCAGCAACTGCTTGTGGTTCTGAGGAAGAATATGACACAAGCTCTAGACCCCAGACAGCTATGGCACGCGCTATCACCTAAAATTAGAAGATATGTAATGTAACCGCAATCTGCTATTCTCGTAGCCACAACTACTCACTTGAACAGAGAAAAATCCTGTGTCGTCCATATTGCTAGATGGCTGATTCAATACCCTTGTAAATTCTGGTGTACCCTGTTCAAGTCCTTCTGTCATCCTTCCTCTTTCTTCATCGTCGAGCTGATTAGCGAGAGCAGCAAGGTCTACAGCTGTATAAAAAGGGCCTTGGAGTAGGACGTTCAAACAATGCTGAGCGCAAAGCTGGCCCTCTTGCTAGAAAAAATCACTCCATTCGTATGTATTTTTACAGAGAAAATAGTCTTCCATTCAGAACTTTCTTACCCTTTCATGAAATATACTGTCCATTTTTCACTATATAATATAGTTAAAATTATCCTAAATTTCGTATTGCACGGTTTTTCAATAGGCATAAAATCCAGGTCAGAGAGAACTCTTTTTTAAGTCCAGGAAAGAGGCAACAACAGACAAATGATGTTGCTTTAGTTCTTTAACTAAGTTTACCTAGGCTTCTGAAAGTTTCTTCCTTTTTTATTATTGACACAGAATTCCACAGATGTATATTTTTAGATCGAAGGACGAAAATAAAAATAAAGAAAATCCATAGGTATAAACGTTAAAAAATCTGCTAAATTGGTGCTTTTTGCAGGAAATTTAACTTGCGTTTGCACGAATGACAAAAAAGTGTTTGTTTATTTACTTTGTGTTACTTTATTGTTGTATTAACAAAATATTTCAAAGTGAAGTTGGTGAAAATTCAATCCTCTGAGGCCTGGGCCTGAAACTGTTTCAAAGTCCAAATTAATCTCATTATTCATTTCAAAAATGACAAAGTGTTTCAACCAACCCTCTATCTTGGTCGAGTAGGAGTAGAAGCGAGAAAATCTAAAAATAGGTTTTAATTTGCACACAGTAGCCAAGATGTCTGTTTGCAATAAAGAAGTGGGAAAAAGGTGGAACTTTACAACAATTAACAAAGTAACTAGGCCTGTTTTCCAAGTTTAAATACCTGAAGTGAATTCAGTAAATGATAGTTGCCAGTAATTTGCTTTTTTTGTTCAGTGTAGACATCACACACGTGTACTTGATCACACCTCTTATCAGGTTAAAAGAAATGTGCTTAAGTATGTTAAAAGAAGATTCTTCGATGCTTCAAACCAACTTTCTTTGATACTTCATCATGAACTTACACTAGGGGTCTATATAACTCAGAAGGCCCCTTTTGTTGAATCTTGTTAGCTGGCACATTCAAAAGTGTCTGATTCAATTAATTAAAGATCTATGATCTCACTGTCGCTAATAATCTCAGAAACTTCATCTTTTAATTGAGATTTAACCATACAGTATTATTAAAACAATTTGAAACTACTCTTTGCACCTCCCCTAAACATAACAAGACTCCCCTTTGTCATTTTATATAGTGGAACTATATGTTATCACCAATCCTAACCCACATATTTCCAAGGTACTCGCATACCTAAAGTACATGATAGGCAACCAACATCCTTAGCCTCGCCCATCACTCAAGCACTATTCGATTGAAGATAACTGAATTAATTTTTTATGTTTATTAACGTCATAGATCAGCTGGAAGGGAAAAAAGTTAAGTCAATACCTGAAAGGCAAAAACGAGTCTTAAAACGTTTCTATATATATGTATTTATTTTAAAACTGTTCCAAACTTCTTGAAACTCGACGAAGATAAACGGGAGATCCTACCTTGTGATCGACATAAAAAGCACTCAAAAATGATCTTTCGCAGTGAAAATAACTATCTATTAAATCTTTCATTAATTATGAACAAAATAACGATACAAATCTTATAGATTTGAATTAAGTCGTGCTCTCCTCACGATTTGGATCAATCTGTTGAATCTCACTTTGCTTTCTTGAGCTTGCGGTCATCCTCTCGACACGGGGAAATAGTCCAACCAAGTTCCTCGGTATATAACCTTCACAGTTTTTCGTCTCACTCTTGGACCACCACCATTCACCCTCAACTTCATCACCCTTTCTCAGCACAACAAGGCGTTCTCCATCCTCAAAGCTTAGCTCGTCTTCTCTCGGATCGTCGTAGTCATAAACAGCAAAGACTTCGCCTCCATTCACGTTTCCGAGCTTGTCCTGAGATTATTAGCGACAGTAAGTTTAGAAAGCTTGAGGATTTTTCTGATAGAAAATATTACCTGTATTCCGTACAAATATTCCGAACATCCATCGAACCCTTCCTCGTCTTCCTCACATTTTTCGGCTGCAGTTTCGTGATCACTGAGTGTCATAGCAAATATACAAGCTCCGTGTTCAACCAGAAACCTGAAAGAGTAGAGTGAGCGTCTCAGGATCTCTAATTGTCCAACAAAAATAGCAGCACGAATAAAAACTATTTTGCCAATGTACCTAACCATCGGAAGATTGTTACAAGATGCTGCGCAGTGCAATGGTGTCCAGCCATCAGAATCTGGAGCATTTACATCGCAACCAAACTCGACAAGAAATTTGACAATGTCAAAATGGCCTGCACAGATGGCATTGTGAAGGGCTGTTATTCCTTCGTCATTTGAGGCTGAAGGATTGGAAACCTGAAAAAGGAAAATATTTCCTTGAAGATCGGCAAAACGATTTGATATTGAAAGAAAGGTTCACGTATCAGGAGACATGAAGAACATATTTTTTACGTGAATTGATGTTTACCTCTCTGGCTGTTCTTTTGACCAAATCCAACTCTCCTTCAAGGGAAGCATCGAGTAACAAGGCCAAAGGGTCAAAAGTGACTCCACGTCTGGGTCCACGAACCTCATTCACGTTCCTTGGCTTCTTAATTATACCAACAACTTTTCCTTTCTCAGATGCATCTGGGTCTGATTCGAACTCGGGGACGATGAAATTCTAAGAAGAATTCGGTAATGGTAATAGATAATATACTTTAAAAAATTAAGGTTTTACCAAGTCGTCCTCATCCTCTATATCCTCTTCAACCATTTCATTGGCAGCTGCTGAAACTCTGTTCTTTTCCTCTTGACTCAGATGATCAAATTCCTTGTAGATCTGCAACAAATTTTTTTAATTGAATTAATTCTATTCTTAGAATACTCGGTATTTACAAAACGTACTTGATGCATCATGGGATAAAGGGATGGATTGTCTGTGACATCCCTCAACAAATCCTTAAAAGAAAAGGATTGGACTTAGCAAAATGACACCATAAGGAAGAGAAAAAATGTATTTTACTTGTTGACCGGCCAAAAGATCTGATGGGGGTGGCTGGTTTTCAGGAAAGTGGAAAGCCGGAGGCATCTCAATTCTCCGGTTTATGCTGAAAAAAAAGTAGAACTTGTTGTGAAAAAGAAATCTTTTGCAGGCGGGAAAGCTTATTTTATTTTACTAAGTACAAAAACTAGAATATGCAAAAGAGTGCATCTTTGTACCTGATATGTAAGCTTGGCATAACAGTTAAACCACTGGATCGATTTGGTTGTTCTTCCTCTGAAACCATTTCGTCGTCGACCGACGTTCCTTCTTCTGAGGGATGCTTATAGCCACTCTTTCCATGAATAACAGTAATTGCAGATTCCATGTTTTCTGGAGAATTGTCGACTGATGACATGCCTAAACCATGATAATTGATTCTTATGGTCAATTTTTTTGGGGGTTGAAATAAGTCTTACCAGGAGGAGGCGCTGGAACATAAGGTGGGGGTGAGACTGATCCATTTCGATCAAGAGGGGCCATAGGCTTGGGTGGTAAAGCTGGTTTCGATTTCATATTGTTGTATGATTCGGGGGAGCTGTCTCTCGAATGACTGGGTCTGCAAAAATAAAGTTCTTAAGACCCCCTCAATTGAAGATTGAGACAGAAACACTTACTGGTTCACAACTGGTGTAACTGTACTAATGGGTTTTGAATTACCATTATTGTTATCGTTTGAATAATTG
>Ga0194133_10010145_pt1 | contig 10657 bp, 5 predicted proteins | sample TA2KigOf40mmetaG_FD_155448 | JGI IMG/M metagenome (GOLD analysis project Ga0194133, IMG submission 155448) | Freshwater microbial communities from Lake Tanganyika, Tanzania - TA2015055 Kigoma Offshore 40m | ecosystem: Environmental > Aquatic > Freshwater > Lake | place: Tanzania: Lake Tanganyika...
AAGAGTGTAAACATATATATATATATATATATATATATATATATATATAAACCGGGGCCCGGTGCTGCCCGGGAAATATTTAATGAGATTAAGTCAACCATTTGGACATTTTTTGTAGACCAAAGTTTTATCTCCAGTGATCTGTTTAGGTTTTGGAGTTTAGAGGTACCCTGGGGTCAGGGGGTCGGTTTGACTTAGTCATACTTGTGTTAAGAACATTCCCTGAGTTGGTGCTTAGGTCTCTTCAAAATTTGGCAGAGATTGGTCCAGCAGTTTGCACATGAAAGAGTGACACAGGTACATAGGTAGGTGCAAGCAGTCTTTTTTTATACATATAGATAATTATGAGGAAGTTTACACTCTTATTAAAATATTGCACATACATTTCATATGTGTAGGTAATTACTGACTAACTGACAGGTGCTTTTTTATAGTCTGCAGGAAAAGGTTAATGGCATGTCTAGGGGTCAAATCTCAAATCATACCCTGGATCTTATATTTCTGCCTGTTACCCCAATGATTGAGACAAATGCAAAGAGAGATTAGACAGGCAATCTAAAGGTTTCACTTGAAAGACTTATGCAGAAAAGAAAACTTAATTTTTTTCGTCCTTATAACTTTGAAATTGAATTGAATTTTGATTGGAACTGCACATAATTTGCCGTTTCTTGGATCTTAACTCTACATTCCATGATATCTCAAATCTTTGTGTGGTCCTCATTCAGTCAAACTTTGTCAATCATAAACTTTTTGTGCTGACAAGGTTAAAATTCAGTGAAATTTCCAAAAAGGGTCCGACAAAACGAAGTTATTAAAAACTTACTTTTTGAAAACTTTTAGAGATGCTGTCGCTTTGATTATAATGATTATTATTATATTAAATGATAAAATAGGGTAATAAAATATGTGGAATGGTCGACCAGGATGTAGGCTGGTACTCTGTAATTGACAAGTTGATAGAAATATAAGTTCCTAATCCTTTATTTGTGGTTTTACCACCTCCTTGTCTTGGAATGAGTCCCCACCCCAGATAAAAAAAATTCGGAATATCTTTATGATTAACTATTGACCTTTTTTGACGTTTGTCAGTGTAGTTTTCAAAATTCTTCTTAAGCTTTAAGTCAATGATTTTTTTTTCAGAAAAAGTATGTTATTTGTCCGATGTCAATAAAAGTAAGAAAATGACCGATTTACACTTTAGAATCACCTTTTTTTCTTTCAACATAACGACCACACAGAAAAAAAAAGTTTCAAAATAAAAGATTTTTTTGATAAAGCAGTTTCGGCAGTCCGTCGCTTAACTTTTTGATGCGGCGGTGTGATTCTGTCTCAGGGGAAGAATTAAATGAATTGTTCCTCCACCTTTTATGGAAGTTCTTTTTTTTGAAAATTTATTTCTTAAATTTCATCACATCTAAATTGGTATTGTTTGTTGTAGTAAAGTTTTGAAGAAAACAATTTTGATTCCCAAAAAATATTTATTAAATATTATAGGATTATTTTTATGAATAAAGATTTTTAATGAATTTTTATTATCTTTTTTTGCTGTACTTTTAATATTAGAAATTTATGAAAATATTATAGGGTTATTTTTATGAAAAAAACATTTTTAATGAATTATTTAAAGTTTGCAATGAGTTAATGCTTCGGGCAAGGAGTTAAAATCTAAGGCTAGGGTTTGAGATTCAAATCCAATGCATCCAGGATGGTAAAAAACATCTGCATTTTAAGTCAGAATAGATTGAACCAACCAATTTTTACATGCAAAGAAAGGCATGAAATTTATTAATATATTGGGCGTTACAATTAGAGTGAAATCTGATAAAATTAACACTTCCTTCTTTTTTCTTTGAAATGATCATAATGGCTCATTCGGGAATCAGAAACTTTCTGCCGGGCCACCCACCTGATGATGATCAATCTTGCTAGGTTTCGATAAATGATATTTGTTAGCACCCTATTCATCATAATTGAAACGACCAAATAAAAAGTGACGGAATAGCATTTTGGCGACTCTTTTCTTGTTGATTTAATGGTCTTTTTTTTATTTCGTTGAACATCAAATTTGTGAAAAATAGATTTTTTTACAGAACTGCGAGGGTCTTTAACCTTTTGGCTGTCGATTCCAGTCACAAGAAACTGATACTTATTCACTATTGTAACTATAACCAAAGACCATATTTGTGCTAATATTCACCATTACCTCCAAACCTAAACCATATAAACGTGTTTTTCATCAAGGAAAGAATCAATGTAATTTATACTTATATTTTCAAGTCAAAACTTAAGTTCTAATTTAAATACAAAAATGCAAGTGAGGAAGACTAGTCAATCTGAGTATTATAAAAAAATTAATCTGACAAAAGAGTTTTATATTAATTTTTTCAATGAACTGTTTGTGATAGATTCCAAGGAGTCAACATTGATGATGGTTGCAATTGATTATTAGAGTTTGAACCATGTGATTTCCACAGACTCTCATTTCTAAAAAAATCTTGATTGTTGCTGGATGGATAGCTTGGAACTTTCCAATCATAATTGAAGTGAGCCACAGAGGGTTGACTGTGGATTTGATCCTGTTGTCCGGTGACACGCGATGTCAAAAAACTAGTAATATAATTAAGGAAAACTATTACAAGTTTGTTATAAAAAAGTCTTAAAATGGTTATGACAATACTTGGTGAGCTCAGATGTCAATGAACTTCCTCCTTGGTTCCAACTATTCAGATTGTTATACTTCTCACTTCCAGAATTATCATTGTATGTATTTGGTTGTTGGTATTGCAAAGGACTTGAATAAATCTAAAATAATCCATTGTTAAATTTGTGGCTCAATTTGAACTATCCATTTTTTTAAATTACTTGATTATCTGAGGCCATGGTGTCCGAATGTTCTAGTGCCTCCAGCTTTGAAAGGCTAACACCGGATCCAGATTGTTGCATGGATGAAACATTTTTACGAAGCTTTGCCCGGCGGTTGCTAAACCAAACTTGAATTCTGGATTCATTAAGCTGTGTCCTAAAATCAAGAACTTTTTTTTAAGCACAATTATTTCAGAAAAAAATTCTCCTCTCACACCTTTGAGCAATCTCTTCTCTAGTATAAACATCAGGATAGTGTGCCTTAAGAAAATAACTTTCTAATATGTCCAGCTGTTCGTTAGTGAAACTTGTTCTTGATCTTCTTTGCTTTAGCTGTAGGGTAAGTCCCAGCTCTGTATCAAAGTCAGACTCAGACTCTGACAGTCCGGATCCTGTTGAAAATTTCTTTCTAATTAGTTGCCCATTCATTTTTTTCTACTGTCTGTAAGCAATAGATTTTTTTACCTAATATTCCATCGATACTATGATTTGCTTTTCCTGATTCAGGACCAATTCCAGGAGAGGTTTGCCTTGCCACGTGGGAAAAATTTGAAAATCCTTTAAGATTATCTTCCTATGAAAGCAGCACAGGTTTGAAAATTATCTTTCTTTCACACATTAGTTGAAATAAAAAAAATATCACTTACATTTCCAAGCTTTCTTCTAACTTCCCAGGAGAACATTTCTAAATTGATGCTTTGAGCATCTTTTTTTTCTACTTCATTGTTCGAAGGTTTGGATTTTGCCCCACTTATGATTCCTGGCCTGATTGAACCTGTCTCCTATTTTTGGTGATGAAAAAAACCCACCACTTTTTAATATGCTTGTGATAGTTGTTGATTTTTCTATAATTTTTTATACCTGATATCTGTTTAGAATTTTAGAAACACATCCGTGGCTAACTCGAAGTTGTCTAGAAATGATACATGGACGGACTCCTGATGCTGCCATCTCGATGATCTGTCAAACGAACAAGATTTTTCTGTCATTTAATAATGTTGAAATGAATTCAAATTATATTCACCTTCATTCTCAAATGATTTGGAAGTGGTCTGCCGTTAATAAAAAGTCCACCAAGTTGGTTGACTCGACCTTGGCCTAAAAAATGAATTGATTCTTATTAGAAAGCCGCTGGCAGAATTTTTTTTTGACAAAAGTCTACCTTGAAAAGGAAATAAATGCATCATATTTATTTGGAGAATTTAGGGTTTTCTTCTGTATAGCCACTGCCGTCTTTAACATTTAAAGGATGATTGAGGACTGATTAGAATTTTGGGGGATCCTTATAATTTTTGCGGACATTTCCAACAGGTGGGTGGGAATATCTGGGGCGTGACAGGAAACGTCCAACCCACCCATGAAATTTTTTTTCCTTTGCCAGATTTAAATTTTTTGAGATAATGACACTTTAAAAAATACAAATTATTTCGACAGTTTCGAGTAAAGGAGGAATGGAGTTTTTAAACCTATTTGTAATGGAAAATGGCAGAAGTTGAAAATTTTCCATTTTGTATATTTTACTCTTTTATATGTAAAGAAATATTATTCATAATGCAAATAGACAAAAAAAGTAGATTTTTTTTCAAGTCAAGAGGAAAAATTAATCTTGTCTTTAACATACAAATCTCTTTTAAGAGGCTTAAAAAAAAAGCTAAGAGAATTCCTTTCAAGATTAATAAAGGGAAAGATTGGCTTTAAATCAATGTTTCAATAGTCAAGTGTTATAGTTTGTAAACTGAGTCATTTTATGATTCAAAAAAAAATCTAATCAATACAAGCCACTCAAATATTCAGGGTCTTCGTTAGAATGTTTCCAATTTTCAGACGGAAGAAAGCCGGCTTTCTACACCAATATTCTCAATTCAGAACTTGTCCTGAAATTTTGTGAATGTGAACACAATCATCAAGTGTTGGTTCAATTCATCCCTGGATAAAACAAATTGAAAAAAAAGGTGTTTTTGTTGGTTTTCAGAACTGAGATGAGCAGTTTATTCGCCTTAAATTATGGGTAAGAGCAGATCAATTTTTTGGCTGATCAAAAAAGCTTAAATTTTTTTCAATGCCTATTGAGTGAATAGTTCAATTGTTAAAGTCAAAAATTGATTTAGTTGATTTTTTTTGTCCAGCTCTGCACCACCAAGTCGGTCATCCAAAAGGTACAAGATGGTCAAAAAGATTGGAGATGGTAGCTATGGTGATGTCTATAAGTGTCAAGACCTTGAAAAGAGCACATTTGTGGCAGTGAAAGTATTTAGAGACAAGTTTCTCAGAGATAATGAAATTGCAAGGTGAATTGAAATGGGAATTGAATTTTTTTTTTGGTAAAATGAAATCATTATTTTAGGGGAGCAACTCCGCCAAAGTGCGACATTCGTCAGATGGCTATGAGAGAAATCAAATTACTCAGGGTATAAAACTAAGCCTATAAGACATATATCTATTTGTATTAATTTTATTATATCTTGAATAGTCTCTTCGTCATCCTAATCTTGTCAATTTGATTGAGTACTTTCGTCACCGACAAAAACTTCATTTGGTTTTCGAGTTCTGCGAGGAGACAGTGTTGGACGTGATTGAAAAGCACAAAAATGGGTAGATATTTTTTAACTGCTTTTTTGGGGGGACCTGGTATCTATCCGTAGCCCAAAACACCCACGTAATGAGCAGGATTAGTTTGAGGTCATATAAGCACTAGCTTGACTGAGATCTAAGGTTGTGGGTTCAAACCACCATCCAAGCCAGCCATTTTTCAGCCCCGTATTGCAAAAAAAATCAACAAGGCACCCTCAGTCAGGGTAATAGTAATAGTTAAATGGCTACCGTAGGACTCTGATAAAGATGTTGATCTTGCATCAACATCGCCTGAGGCTATACTGCACCAGATTATTATTGTGCTAGTTCAATTTTTTGAGTATACTTTGGGTGATTGAAGTTAATAAGGCAAAGCTAGAGGACCTCTCACCCTTCAAAGGTCGGTTGTTATAGCCCCTGAAATTTGAACCAAATCTGTTTTGTCCTTCTTGATCCATTAGAGCGACAAACCACAACCTCTCTGTTTTTGATATAGATCCTAATTTTATGTGTCATGGCATTTGGCCTTAAAGGGTTAAAACCAGGCCACCTCTATATACCCTATAGGTTGACACATAGTACAAAAAAGATAATTTTATGATTCCACTTGGGGTTAAAAATTATATTTTAAGAAAGAGTTGCAAGATACTGTCTATCAGAAATTGGCATCAGGCTGGGAATCTGAGGGTCCGTGGTTTGAACCTTTGATCCCGGGTTGCAAAAAAAATAAACAAATTATTCCCAGCCAAAAAGTGTTCCTTTTATGAAATACTAGCCAACCGGGCCCCGGCGCTGCCCGTGAAAAATTTGATGAGCTTACGTCTTTTGGAGTTTTGGAGTTTGGGGTACCCTGGGGTCCGGGGGTTGGGTTGGTGCGGTCATGCTTATGCTAAGAACCATCCCTGGATTGGTGGGGAGGTCTGTGCAAAATTTGGTGGAGATTGGTCCGGCTGTTCTCTTGTGAAAGAGAGACATAGGTAGGTACATAGGTACAAACAGTCACTTTTATATATATAGATTTGCTAGGCATACTTTTAAATATTTTTTGAAAAGTTATCCTGATAAATGTTTTCAGAAAAATAGTTGTAAATCAAGCATCAAGCTTAATTTGACTCTTTAAGGCTACCACGTTCTGAGATCATCGACATCATGGGTCAGACCCTGCTTGGACTTGCTCACTGCCACCTCCACTTTTGTGTCCATAGGGATATCAAGCCTGAAAATCTTCTTGTTACAAAGGAAAAAGTTGTCAAAATATGTGATTTTGGATTTGCTAGAGTTGTGAGTAAGTCTCAAGCAAATGAAAAATTGTTTTAAAATTTCCCTGAAATCTGATTTGACTATTTTCAAAGGGCCGCTTGCCAATATGACTGATTACGTGGCAACACGATGGTATCGGGCACCAGAGCTTCTGGTGGGTGATACCAAATATGGTCCTCAGGTGGATGTCTGGGCTATTGGGTGCGTTCTGGCTGAGTTGGCAACAGTAAGATGAAAAAGTGATTTTAAAAATATTTAAAGATGGTTTCCAGCTTTATTATTCTCAATAGTCTAAGCCTCTCTGGCCTGGAGAATCTGATCTGGACCAACTTTATTTGATATGCAAAAATCTGGGTGAAATAATACCCAGCCATCTGGATTTGATGAAACAAAACAAACATTTCAAAGGATCTACAATAGCAAACTTTGACCCTGTCATTCCAATCGAGGAAAAAGTACCCATAAGTTGTCTAGGGAAAGATGGAATGGAAGTACTTTTGGTTAGCATGTAAAATATTTTTTTTCATACTTTCCAAGTTTATCATAATTTCACATTATTTTTGGCAGAACTGCTTCGAAAAAGATCCAGTTGAGAGAATGACATGTGAACAACTGCTGGGACTTCAATATTTTAATGAATTCAGAAAGTCACCCAGAGCAAGATCTGTTCTAAATAATCCGGTAATGGTAAATCCATTTGAAATTTTTTCGAAAATTTATTGAAAAAATTTTTCCAGGAAAACCGAATTATGCCACAAATTTCTCCAAACAATTTGTCCAAAAGCCTAGATTTGTCTGGTTCTTATAGACTAAAATTTCACTGAATGATAGGACGAACGTTTGATACTCATCAACTAATGAAACTGTGATTTATATATTTATTTTCACTCTGTTCATGCATTCAAAAAGCCATGAAGGAAATATGTAATGGAAATTATTTGACTATTTTTCTCCAAGATCTTTTCTAAGCAATTTATTTATTGCAAATAAGCGGCAAATGAAAAAAAAAGGTTGGATAAATTTAACCACCGACAGAAAAAGTAATTGTTGAGCACCATGAAAAATTGGGAATTTAGCTGAATGATCTAAAATAACATTCATTTGATTTGACCATCCGGTTTCTTTTTTGCCTTAAAGTGAACGCTGTTGTCTACATACAATTGATACATTTTTGAATGAAAAAGTTATTGGTCTACAGATTATAGAAGCCTTAAAACTAAATAAAGCAAAACCTTCATGTGAAAATCGCTTCTTTTTTTGGTCGGAAATTCAATTGTGTAAGCAAGAATTTAAATATTTGTTCTTGGTCAAACTATATTCCATGTCCTGTTGGTCGAGAAGAAGTCTTTTCGGGCTCACCATCAGGAAGTGGCCTACAGATAATGCAAAGCCCACAATGTTCCATCGACTTGGACCAATCAACTTCTCTAATGAAATTGTTTGAACGAAACCTGCAGGATTCCGGATCAAAATATTTGGATTGCAAAGTTAAACTAGGAATGACGTCTTCTTCTCCGTACCTATTTTTTTGTAAATAATCTCTATAATAAAAAAATTGTAACTCCTTTAATTATTTTGAAAATTGATCACCTATCAATTATTTTGGGATGAGAATGGTGTATTAAATAGGCAACATCCTGATTTGTGGCCATTTCAAGTTTTGGAACTATCATACCATTGGGTGTGATCTAATTATCAAGAAAAGTTTATTTTAGATTTTGTTACTAGGAAAAAATTTCTTTTCCCACTTGATTGTCATTTTCATCGTGCAAACACTTTAAGGTGAAAATTCTATTTCGTCCTTTTAGCCAGTTTTCAGACACTATACGCCCATTGCTTGCAGTTTGAAGGCAATCAACTGACATACTTCGTAACAAAGGGTGATTTCCTCTACTATTTAGAAAATTAGGTTTACAACTTTTTTTTAAAATTTTCATTAACATTCTCACATTGATGTTGCACAGGATGATGATTCATTGTCGAATTTCTTCATGTTGGCATCATTTATTGAATACAGCTTGAAGGTGATGTCACGACAAATAATGGCATCAAAAATGTAGAATAAATCTAAAAAAGATATCTTTTATTTTATGCTAGAAATTTCGACACAGGATTGGAAAAACTAACTTGGATTTTCTTTTTTAACAAAATCCAGTTGTTGGCCATTAAATAGAAGATAAGTTGATTTCTTGTTTGCAACTAACTCAACCTATGTTGAAAATTATTAAAAGTGATGAGCTAATGAGAAAAAATTTGCATTTTCAATGGATTAAAAAAAATACTAAACCTGGAATTTTTTTCTTTGAATATTGACTTCCTGATTGTCAACTTGATCAATGCTAATAAAAAAATGGGGTTTTTTTTCTCACAAAAGTCAAATTAATTTTTTGCCAATTACCAAATGTTCTTCTCAAAGACAAAGTCTTTCCATTCAACTGAGTCAAGAAAATGATGGCGAGAAATTGTGTGTAAAGTTTTCCCATCTACTTTTGCAGTCTATATTTTCAAACATATTTCATAAAGAGTTGAAATTCAAACATTTATATTTAATTATTTACCAATTGACCATCCAAGAGAAGAGAAATACTCATGGGACTTTCTTTCAAATCATTTTCAGAATATACAATCTGCTGATTGGAAACTTCCATCACATGTGAGTTTTTTGTGAGAAGAATAAAGTCAGCACTGAACAAAAATTGAAGATTTCAAACTTTTTTTAAACTTGAAAACATTGTTTTTTTTCTCACATATTTATGTTATTTGATTGAAAAATCTCTTCATAGACAGGCTGAAAAAATGAATTTTGTTGAATTTAAAAAATTCTCATTTTTTAACCTTATGTTACCCGAAGATGTGTCGGAAGTTTGGCATCATCAAAAAAAGTAGGAGACAATCGAATAATATTGGCCAAGATGAAAAAAGTTGCAAAAATTGACGAAATGGGATCACAATAGTGAAGCGAAGTGAAAAGGCCAAAGATGTAAGCAACTAATGCACATATTCGAAACCATTTCGGGCTAGAGTGGATTTCAAAAAAGAAGTTAATTACTAAGAAAAATATTCTTTTGTTGGACATCATTTTACCTGAGAGCAAACAAGGAAGGAACTGTGAAAAGTAGGACGAAAATTGCATTTGACACTGAGGCCAAACTCAAAATATCGTGTTTCACTGTCCAGCGGTCACATTGACGAGAAATTTCTGCCATTTTTTCGAGATAAAATCCCCTCAATTTTCAATTATTATGAAATGATCTTTTTTGAGCAACATTTGTGTCCCAAGGGAGCTGAAAATTTAACTTTCTCCTTATTCCCTTTTGCTCGAAATGGGGACATCATGGCAAACCAACCCTGGATTATATATTTTTATAAATTTTCAATTTTTGATTATGTGACGATGAATATTTTTTTTTTGAAATACGACTATTATTTTTTGTCATTTCAAAATCTTTTCATTTCATTTCAAAAAGATAAATTGTCTAAAATTCCATCTTTGTCAGTTTCATCATCATCTTGAATTCCATTCTCTGCACAGACCAATTTTGAGAAAGCCACTAAAGAGCAAGGCAAGAGCACACTGGCATGTCCAAAAACTAAAACCTTACATTTTTCATGTTTAAATCAATTTTTTTTTCATTAAATTCTTAATGCTTCAAAATATTTTTGAATTTCATAAGAGAAGCCAAAATCATATTTTTTTGATATATTAAACACAATGGTATTTTAAATTGATAAATTAAAGTGTCATTATTTCGAAACACGAAAGGAAATTGGGTTGTAAAAGGAATCAATACTTTAAATTAAATTATTTCTTTTAACAAAATATCAAAAAAGTTTTGGTTTATTGACAGTTCCTTTCCTTTTAATCACCCAACCTCCTAAAATTCTCTCGATTTTTTGTTGAAAGTAGATCTCTGTGGATCATGGAAAAATTTTGTTAGGAGAAGAGCAGAGACTTGATGGGAAA
>Ga0194133_10010146_pt1 | contig 10657 bp, 14 predicted proteins | sample TA2KigOf40mmetaG_FD_155448 | JGI IMG/M metagenome (GOLD analysis project Ga0194133, IMG submission 155448) | Freshwater microbial communities from Lake Tanganyika, Tanzania - TA2015055 Kigoma Offshore 40m | ecosystem: Environmental > Aquatic > Freshwater > Lake | place: Tanzania: Lake...
GCAAAATATCATTATGTCCTTGTGGAAAGTGGACGATAAAGTAACTCAAGAGTTTATGTCTCGTTTCTATGAAATTTGGCTAAACGATAAAACAAGTATTCGTGAAGCATTCAACATAACACAATTAGAAATCAAGGCGAAGTACCCTCAGCCGTATTATTGGGGTGCATTTATTTTGGTTGGGGAGTGAAAATGAACTTTATTTGGATAGCCTTTATAATCTATCCATTTTGTTTTAATGGACAAACAATTAACGAGAATCTTACTAATCAATTTAGATATTATAAACAAATAAATGAAATTGATAGTGCGATTTTAATTTCAAAAACAATAATAAATTTAGAAAATACTGAAACTATTGATAAAATTGAATTTTCTGCTATTTTAAATGAAATTTCAAATTTTTATTTTGAAAATAATGAATACAAAAAAGCAGAAGATTTATGTGTTAAAGTTCTGAATTTCCGCCAAAAGTATTTAGGCGAAAACAATGATTTATATGCAGCTTCACTCAATAATCTTGGAAATATTTATTTAGCTAAGTACCAATATAAAAAGGCAAAAAATTATTATGAAAATGCTGCTTCCATTATTAAGAAAATACATGGAGATAATGATATTTTATATGCTGCATGTTTAAATAATATTGCTTTAGTATCACCCCAAAAAGACGCGATAAATTTACATTTAACTTCATTAAAAATATATCAAAAAAAATTTGGGAAAAATCATATTGAATGCGCATCCTCTTATAGTTTCATAGGGAATCAGTATTCATGGAGCTCAGATAAAAATGATCTTTATCAATCTGAAAAATATTTTATAAAAGCGTTAAAGATTTACGAAAAAAATAAAATGGTATTATGTAGAGATTACGCGTATAATTTAATTTATTTGGGAGCAGTTTACTTTAAATTAGATGATTTTGATTACGCTGAGGATTATTTACAGGAGGGAATTGAAATATTAAATAAGTTAAAATTAAGTAACTCGCCAGACTATTCTTTTGCCTTAACTCATTTATTTGCAATTTATAATTCAAATGGCAATTATAAATCAGCAAATGAATTATTAATAAAAAAATATAATATTGAAATACAGTTACTTAAGAGATCGGTTTTTTGGCTTGGGTCTTCAGAGTTAAAAAAAAAATGGTCTGAGAATTATAATTTTTTTAAAAGCATTTGGAATTATTCCAATTTTTCAGAAACAAATATTTTGCAAACTTTATATAATTCAAGTCTTTTTTCCAAATCCCTTCTCCTTGAAACTTCTCGAGAACTTGATCAAGCCATCTCTAATTCCTCAGATCAATTATTAAAAGAACAATTTTTTGAAATGAAGCAATTGAGAAGATTGGTTAATAAAATGCAATCCGAAGGTTCTGATAAAAAAGAAATTATTGATCGGTATAACCAACAAGCAGATTCATTGGATAAAATAATCGTGAATAAATTAGGCGAATATAGGAATGCTAAACGAATGTTTGAGATTACTTGGAAGGATGTTCAAGCTGGTTTATCATCCACAGATGCTGCTATAGAATTTGCGAGATACTACGATGATAATGATGATGTTTATAAGTATATGGCATTGGTTGTTAGACCGGAGTATGAATATCCTAAATTGGTCAAACTTGGTTCTGAATTAAACATAAAAAATGCTTCTTCTCAAAAGGAATTTTCAGATCTCTATAATTACGTTTGGAGAGGAATTGATTCATTATTATCTGGTGTTAATACAATCTATTATAGTCCAGTAGGAGAGTTAAATAATGTGTCTTTTTCTGCTTTGATGAGTGAAAATAAAAATCAATCGGATTCTACTAAATCCAATTGGTCCTATTTGATTGATCGCTATGATTTACATCAAGTAACAACCACGCGTTATTTAGCAGATGGAACATTAAAAAGAAATGACTCGCTGCCACTTTCAATTAAACTAATTGGAGGAGTAAATTATTCAGATTTACCTCTGACAACTGATTCAGTAGCTATAAATGAAACCACGGAAGATTTAGCTTTGCAAATAAACCTTCAGAATGAAGTGATTGATTCTAAATCAAATCGTGGAGGAAAAATAAGTTATTTAAAAGGTTCAGAAATTGAGGTAAAAGAAATAGCCAAAACACTTAAAAATTCTGATTGGATAACTACAATTTCAGATGGAAAGAATGCTGGTGAATACCAATTTAAGCAAGAATTGAAAGAAAAGAGCCCAGGTATTATTCATATTGCAACCCATGGATTTGCTTTTCCTGAAAAAGTAACTAAAGAGGAAAATGGATTACAAATAAAAGAGACCTCAAACTATAAAGTTTCTGAAGATCCAATGGTGAGATGTGGTTTGATGTTAAGTGGTGCAAATGTAAGTTGGTCAGGAGATTCAAAAAAAATGATTGAAACTACGGGAGATGATGGAATATTGACAGCAGCCGAAGTAGCGAATTTGGATTTATCTAACACGAAACTCGTTGTTTTATCTGCTTGTGAAACAGGTCTAGGTAAAATAGAGAGTTCAGAAGGAACCTTTGGTTTAAAAAGAGGGTTTAAATTAGCAGGAGTCGATCAAATAATTGTATCACTTTGGAAAGTTCCAGATACTGAATCAATGGAGCTTATGACACTATTTTATTCTGAACTTGCTAAAACCAAAGACATAGGTTCATCTTTTAATAAAGCACAAAAAGAAATGAGAAATCGTTATCCATACGATCCTGAAAAATGGGCTGGTTTTGTGTTGGTGAGGTAGTATTGCAACCTTGCAAGGATTTCCCTAAACACTAATTTTTAAAAAATTTTGTAGCGAGTTGGTTACCTTTTTTGAAAAAGGATATAAACCATTGTAACTATAAAATTTAAAATTATGTTTAAAAATCCATTTTCATTTGACGGGAGAATTAGAAGAACAGAGTATGGTTTATCCCTAATCATTGCCGCAGTTGGCCGTGTTTTTGTCGCAATGCTCCTTGCCGGAGCTATGCAAGACGGAAGTTTTATTGCCTTGAACTTTATTATTCAAATACCTTTTTTGTGGTTCTTTTGGGCGCAAGGTGCCAAACGTTGCCATGATCTTGGAATGAACGGTTGGTATCAATTAATTCCTTTTTTTCCATTGTATATGATTTTTGCTTCTGGTGAAGAGAATAGCAACAAATATGGTGAAAATCCTAAAGTTGAATCTCAAAACTTTTAGTCTTATGTGGAGCTTTATATCAAATATTCAAGATTGGTTTAACGACTTTTCTGAACGTAGAAGATTGGTTCGAAACTTCAATCTTTCTGCTCGGGAAGCTTTTGTCTCTAGTTTAGCACCAACCTTGTTGGAATCAAGCATATCAATGGGGGAATCAGCTTACAGACATGCATTTTCAAAATTTATGGCTGGCGGTTTTCGCATAAAAGCGTTATCTGGAAGACCACTCAATAGACAAGAAATGATTTCTATTGCTCAAGTTGTATTGCAAAATCAAGAATTGGTTAGAAAGCTAATTTCTTTGGGTTGGGACACACTTGAAGTTCACGATAACGCGGGCTACAATGGAATAAAATATAAACTATACGATTATTCCGGAATTGGAGGAATACTCGGAGCAACAAACTATTAAAACAATCTAAAATGGATACATTACTACAAAATAAATGGTTGATTCTGTGCTCAGTCGAATCAATACTGATTATCTATCTTTTTATCAAACTTAAAAAGAAAAGAGGTGCAGGTAATTTAGAAAAAGAAATTCTTAAGTCAAAAGGATCAACAATAAATATGACTGATGTGATGAATGATATAAATCTTGCACCTGCTCTCTATAAAAAACTATCACGTGTTTGCCACCCAGATCGATTTGCTGGTCAAGAATTAGAAAGCACAGCAAATATTCTATTCCAAGAATTACAGCAAGCAGAAAATAATTATGCGGCTTTGTGTAAACTTAAATCACAAATCGAAAAACAACTTAATATTTCAATTTCCTAAAATCAGAAATAATGATTGCACTCAATTTTATATTTATTGCTTTGCGTGGTATTGGACCTCTTGTTTGTGCAAGTCAAGCTGAAAAAAAGAATCGTTCTGCCGCACGTTGGGGAGTCTTTGGGTTTCTTTTTCCAATCATAGCCATGATTTGTGTATACAGTGTGTCCCCAATCACTAAATGGAAAAAAGAAAATTAATACTAAACATGGTTACCTTTTTGATTTGCTGATATCAATAGGTATAAAAACAAAAAACGCTATGAAAAAATTATTACTAACATTCGCTTTAACTATTCTTTCTGTTGGATTTGGTAAAGCACAAGACAAATTTAGAGCAGATTTCAATTATATCTGTTTTTATGATTCAGATACAAAAACTTGGTCTGAGTGGACACCTGCAGAACACACCCTAATTTTTAATTACAACTCGAATAATGACATCGTTCATTTTACCGCGAAAGGAGAAATGATCACTTATCGAAATGTTGGCAATAAAGACGAAGGTTACACTAATGGTAAGCATTACCAAATACTTGATTTAATTGATGAAGATGGAAATTTTGTTCGGATTCAACTTTTTGATGACCAATCAATTGGTATGAAATTGATGTGGGGAAATCAAATGGTTCAATTCTCCAAAGTATAGCAAGACCATTGCAAACCCCATTTCTCATCGTTACTTCAAAAATTTAATGTCCTCATTAACAAGGGTTAACTCCGGTGTTAAATTTTTAAAAAGCCTCGATTAATGACTTTTGAAACAGTCTTATAGATTATTAACTAGTAAACAAGTAAAACAAAATACAATGAAAAACAAAAAAACAATTTACCATTTTGTGGTTGATCAAAGTGGTTCAATGTCAGGTTCAGAAGGACCGACAATCGAAGGGTTTAACTCTCAATTAAACACCTTGAAACAGCTCAAGCTAGAGCATCCGGAAAATGAATACCTTGTTTCAGTTACCTATTTTGAAGATGAGGTAATGGAGATTATGAAGTTCGCTTCAATAGAGCAAATTCAATTACTGTCTCGAGAAAATTATCGACCTGGAGGGTTGACCGCTTTATTGGATGGAATTGGAAAATCGATTGAATCAATTCGAAAAAACTACGATCAGGAAATTAGAGAAAACTTAGCATCAGTTGTAATGGTAATTCTGACAGATGGTGGTGAAAATGCTTCCAAGTTCTATACACGTAATCTTGTGGCAGAAATGATAAAAGAATTGGATACTACTGGAAAATGGACCTTCAGCTTTTTAGGAGCAGATTTAGATGCAGTAAGTGCTTCCAATGATTTAAACATACGCCGAGAAAATATCATTTCATTTAGCAAAAGAAACTACGATGGTATGATGCGACAAATGTCCAAATCTATTATCAACTACGAAGCAATGAAGTCGGAGGGTAATTTAAAATCTGATTTATTTGACGATATCGAAGATAAAGATCAACGATAAAATTAAATGACTGGTTACCTTTTTAAGAATCTGATATAAATAGATAGAAATCATTAAAAATTAAAATTATGAAAAAGTTATTTTTTACGTTAGCACTTGCATTTATTGCACAATTCAGCTTTGGACAACAAACCGTTTATGTAAATGGCTATTACCGAAGTAATGGAACCTATGTTCAACCTCACTACCGAACCAGCCCAAATAATACGGTTTACGACAATTGGAGTACGTATCCAAATGTGAATCCATACACGGGTCAAACAGGAACAAGGTATTACAATTCCTATAGCAACAACTCTTCAAACTATAATAGCAACAGATATTATAATTCAAATTACAGTAATTCATATTATACTCAGCCAAGACAATATTACTATTACAATTATTAATCTTTAATCAAATTAAAAATGAAAACACTTGCAATTGGCCTAGTAGGATTAGTACTGTTATCCTTTACTTTTCTATCAAACGGCACAACCAATCACTTAAATAGTGCACAAAATTCAATAAATCAATTTAGCAAGAAAGATGCAACCGTTTATATCTGTAATGGTCCAAAATCATACGCTTATCATTCTCATTCAAGATGCAGTGGATTGAATAATTGTAGTACGCAGATCTACGCTATAAATCAATCTGAAGCACTTAATATAGGAAGAACTGCTTGCCAAAAATGTTATTAATAAACTAAAATCACTATTATGAGACTATTTAAATCATCAAAGAAAAATGAATCTATTACAGATCAGATTTCACGAGTGCTAACTCAAGAAAAATTAAACTATGAAAGGTTACCAGAATCTGAAAATCGCGAGGTAATTAAGCTTGGAGTTGCTTTACATTCAGGTAATGTAGATTGCTTTGTAGTGCTTAATCACGATAAGAATTTAGTAGAGTTTTTATGCATTTCTCCAATTAAGGTTCCTGAGAACAAAAGAATGGAAGTTGCTAAGTTTTTTCAATTGGTCAATAGTATTTCTTATTTCGGGGCTCTTGAGTTAGACTTTAGAGATGGCATGATACGCTTAAAAACCTGCTTTATTCATAATTCAGAGGATTTTATCAGCGACGAAACAATCAAAACCTATGTGTTTGTTGGATGGGATATGTATGACCGTCACTTTCCTGCTACTATGAAAATTATTTACGGGCAACAAGATGCAGATACTGCCTTTCATTCATTATTTGATAGTATTAACCCTGCATTAAACTAATAATTAATCAATTTCCTCTAGTTTTTCAAGAAGGTCCTTGTTTGTAACTATCAAAAGGGATCCCTTCATTTTTGACAATGAGTAAAATTTGTCAAATAATTTTAGGAAATAAGACAATGATTCATCATCATTTTTAATGGAATAGACCTTAAGTTTTTTAGGGTCTATTTTGCTTTTACTATAAATCGTTAGTTTAAAGTTTTTACTATCAAACTCGTAGGTGAGATCTTTTAATTCTAATGCTTGTTTTTCAAGTTTACACTTTGAAGAGATTTCGGATAATGATGTTAGGGTTGCCTCTTTATCTTTGATATTTTTAGTTTTTAGCTCACTTATTTTTGAATCTAAGAGCGTTATTTTTTTATCGAGATATGCAATTTGATTACCATTGAAGCTAATTGAAATATTAACCTCTTCAAAATTTGATTTTCCGAAACCCTGAGTTTTGTAATTCTTTTTCAATTCAGAGCTAATGATTACATTTTTTTCTCCTGGTAATTCAATTTCTTTTAATTCTGTTAAATCACCTGTTTCAGCGTAAATGATAGTTTTTCCGCCCTTTGGTTTAGGGCCTTTGCCTACTCCTACAGTTGTTTCATCATCTCCAAAAAACAGAACTGATATACCAACTGGAATGAGAACTAAAATTAGTACTGCAGCAACACGAATCACAAATTTCCACGGAATTTGATTTTTTGATTTTACCGAATTGTTGAATTGATACCCGTCATTCAATTCTTCATTTGGAGAATAAGCAGCGAAACCTGAACCCGTAGGCTTTAATTTTTCAGTATCATCCATATCTTGGAGCTGCCTCTTTTTCTCTGCTCTATCAATTCGTTGAAATGCAGCTCGAATAACCTCTTCATCTTCTTGTTCCTCAAGTTGTTTTAGTTCCTCCTTCTTTTCATGTCGCTGAATTCTACGAAATGCTTCTTTCATTTCTTTTGCAAATTCAAGATGTTCAAGAAATTCGGAATTATTACTGGTAAGCAAAAACGAAATAATGGGATCTGAATCATTGGATTCTCCCAAATATAATTGCGCGAGATCATTAAGAAACTCATCAATAATCTCGTTTAAATCTATTTCTTTATTCTGTAATTGTTGTTTTAAAGACGGCTCGATTATTTCAGAATCTGCTTCATAGATGTATGAGGCGGTAATATTTGTTTTACTCATATTCTGAGTATCACCAATTTCGGAGTCAGAATCTGTAAAAAACGACTTCGCATCTCGAAATACGGCTTCGTCCAAACTGGATTTATATTCCGGTATGTGGTTGGAAATGATTTGTTTGAATATCTCTACTGATTTCATTTCAAATCGTTATATAAGAACTGATTTCTTCAATTTGGAACGACATTTTGACGCTTGACTTTTAGCACTATCCTCATTTTTCATTCCCAAAAGTTGAGCAATTTTACCCATACTAAATCGCTCGTAATACTGCATTTTGAGAATCTGATAACATTGCCCTCCCGCTTCCTTTAACTTTAGTAATGCATTTTCAATGGCTGTTAAACGCTCCTCTTTTACTTCATTATATTCTTCATCGTCAAACCAATCTGAAATAGTAGGGTCAAAATCGTCAGCATTTACCAGCTTATTTACTTTATTGCGTCTTAATGTCAACAACCTATTTCGACAGATAGAATTCAAATAGGTTTGAATGGAATGGGTGATTTGAAAATTGGGCTTTTTTGAATTTTCATATAGGACAATTGTTGCATCTTGATAAATATCCTGCAATAACTCATCATCGTTATACATTCTTCTCATAAAGCGAAGAGCATAATCCTTGTGATCCTTATACACCTGAGCAAAATACCTTTCGTCATTCGCTAATTTATATACTTTATCCTGATCTGTCATTTCAAAATTTGGTAGATAAATTTACATTATTTTTTGGGATGTTGGTTAGATAAGATAATATTCCTAACTAGTACAATCGTATATTATCGAAACAGTAAATATATCAAAAATGCATAAATGCTCGCAGGAACGAATACACAAATCCATACCGAAGTAATGATGTAAGTGCTGCCAAACCGATTAAAATAATTGAGGAAATTCACCGATTGTCGAAAGAGTTTATCGGAGAAGGCACGAAAATCACGACAGAAGAAATAAAATCCCAAGGCAAACACCCCGAAAGCAATTTTCAGGTAGTGAAACTCAAAAATTAGATCCAACAATACCAACCAAGAAAAAGGAATGAGGAAAAAGTAAACGATGATATTGATCTCGTTGTAGGTAATTTTAAACATCCTTGCGAAACCCATCAAATCATTCGCAACGTTATAGAAAATTCGTTCGTGAAAGGTAAATGGCTTCCCAGTTGGTCCATCTCTGCGCTCCAATCCCCGTGAAACCAAAAAAGCCAAAACAACAATCAGCAAAAACAAAGCCCCGCCAATGATCCAAAGCGTATATTTAAAAACTTCCCAAAAATCCATAGTAGTAATTGGACGAAAAAGATGGTGGATGGTTGGGTGAAAGAATACTAAATGTAATGTTGAGTGAAAGTTATTGCAGGAGTTACATGGTTTTGGTATTTTTGGGTGAAATTTATACGCGATGCGGATTGTTCTACTAGTTCTGTTTTTAATGTCTTTTTTCGTTTTAAATGCCCAATCTAAAAAGGAGCTTAAAGGTATGATTAATCAATTAAAAATTGATTCCTTACAACTTAGTGAGTCATTAAAAACGACCAAGTTATCTAATGAAGATTTAGAGATGAAATTAAGAAAATCAAATGAGTCCATTAGCTCTAAAGATGTTGATTTAAAGAAAAATCAAATTTTAATTGATTCCTTCCGACGTGAGATTCAAAAGTTGAATATATCCATTAAAAATCAGATTACATCTCACCAAAAACAAATAGATTCAATAGATCAAATTCAAAAAAGTGCCTCTAATAATCAATTGAAAGAAATTAACATGAAGCTTGTAAAAAAGGGAGATGAATATGATGATTTTCTAAAAGATTGGAATTTTAAAAATGTTAAATTCAATAAGCGACAGGTTGAGGGAGGTTATGAATATGAATACATAGATGTTTTTCTCGGTAATGAATTATACTATACAATCTACAGAGATGGAGAGCCGAATGAGCAATGTTTTTGTTATGTAATGGAAAATACAATAAGTGGTCTGTCCGTTCATTCTAGTAATGTTAAAATACCAAATACAACCTTAAGAGTTGGAAGTACTATAGCTGATTTTAATAGGTTATACGGGCCAAAACCTCTTATTTTAAATATGCTCGAAGGAAATGTTTATGTTGAGGCAGATAACTATGTTTTTGATTTTGGCGAAATTGAAATTAATTTTGATTTTTCAACTACAATACTTTCAAATAGTCCCTTGATTTCTCAAAACTTGAAAATAGTGGAAATCTCTCTTTCTTTAAATGAAAAAAACAGTTTGACCGATGAAGATATTTTCGAAAAATTAAAAAATAATATAGCTCCTCAACCCAATGGAGCGATAAAAAAGATAGAAACAGATTTAATCCCGCAACAGATAAAACAATTATCAAATGATTGTAGTGATTGCTATTGGTATAAATCTATCGATGGATTTAGTGCAACAGATGATCTGTATTTTATTCATTTAATCACTGTAGATCATTTGTATTTTATATACGATCAAGTTGAGTACCTCATTCCTTTAAAACATAGATCATTCAAAGAAGGAAAAACCTACACTGGTCAACCTGCAAATATTGGAATTTTAATTTTTGAAGGTACGGGATTTACAATTACATCAAATTGGGCTAATGCAGGGCTACCTTACGGTTCTGTTGGGTCTGTAGAAGTAAAGCTAAAAGATAAAGTGATAACAACAATAAGTACAAGATGCACTTTTTCAAATTAAAATCTTATTAAATATTCACTCATCATCGTCTAGAAATTCAATATGAAAAAACTACTCTTTTCTCTTCTCTTATTAACAACGATTTTAAGTTGCCAAAATGAAAATGATGGAACAAAAAACAACTCAA
>Ga0194133_10010150_pt1 | contig 10652 bp, 8 predicted proteins | sample TA2KigOf40mmetaG_FD_155448 | JGI IMG/M metagenome (GOLD analysis project Ga0194133, IMG submission 155448) | Freshwater microbial communities from Lake Tanganyika, Tanzania - TA2015055 Kigoma Offshore 40m | ecosystem: Environmental > Aquatic > Freshwater > Lake | place: Tanzania: Lake Tanganyika...
GAGCTTGACCCGGGCGTCGTCGGTGAGCGCAACGGCCTGGCGCACCCGGCCGGTGAGCGCGCGCCGGTCGGCCTGGCGGTCCCCGAAGTGCGCCCACGCGTCGAGCAGGTCGTGCGAATTGCCGAGCCATGCGGGTACGCGCGGCGCGAGGCCGCCCGCGTCGCTGATACTCGTCGCGAACGAGCGCGCACCGACCAGCGCGGGAGAGGGCCGCGGCCCGACCACGACGCCCGCGAGCGGGTCCTCGTACCCCACGGTCGCGTCCAGGTAGCGGCCGAGCCAGCCGGTGGTCCCCGGAGCGCCCGGCTGAGCCGTCCACCAGTTGGCGAGCGACGCGAAGTGCGACAGGTCGTTGTCGGGATAGCCCACGCCCTCGACCACGGCCACCGTCCCGGCGCGATACCGCTCACCCAGCTTCACCAGGCTCGGGTGCAGTCCGACGGACCCGTCGAGGTCGATCGGTGCTTCCACACCCAGGGTCGGGCGCAGCCGGTGGTACGCAGGGTCGGCGTAGGGGATGACGGTGTCGAGCGTGTCGTTGCCGCCCGCGAGCTCCACGATCACCAGCGTGCGGTGCCTGGTTCCCTTCGGGGACGCCACCGGCGCAGCTGCGCCCGCGGCGAGGGGACGGCCCCACACGTCGAGCGTGTAGCCCGCGACGACCGCGCTCGCGACCGTCCCGACGCCCGCCAGGAACCGGCGGCGACTCACGTCGGGCTCGGCGAACCGGATGCCGCTCACGTGACCGCGTACTCCGGTGCGGACACGACGAGCGCGAGCCGTCGGGTGGGGTCGGGCTCCCGCTTCACCACCGCTCGGGTGCGGTCGCCGACTTCGTGCAGCGCGAAGCGGGTGAACAGCCCGTCGACCGTGGCCGGGACCGCCGGCGCGCTCGGGTACACCGCGAGCAGGTCGAACGCGTGCACGAACTGGTGGGGTCCGAGGAGCGCGGTGCCCTTGGGGAACCCGGCCACGTTCGGGGCGAAAAACGGCACGTAGTCGAGGGTGCGCAGCACGTCGCCGAGCCCGAGCCGGCCGGCGGCGGAGCCGGAGCCGGCACGCGGGCCGACCTTCCCGACCGCGACGCTTGCGGGGGGGATCGCCTGGGTCAACCCCACGAGCTTCTCGACCGGCGACCGCACCTTGGCCCCGATGGCGTCGGCAGCCAGGAACGCCGGCTCGGCGGTGATGGCGGCGACGAGCGGCATGATCTCGTACCCGCCGTCCCGGAAGCCCCTGCCGAGCCGCCGGGCGGTCTTGTCCGGCGGCGGCGTCCCCACCAGCTCGGTGTAGAGCTTCGTTGCGATGCGGATCCCGGTGGCGTCCTGGGCGAGGAGCACGTCGAGCGCGCCGTCGAGGTCGAGGTTCGCCGTCGCGCCGAGGAGCGTCTTGGGTGCTGCGTCGAAACGCGCGGGCACGAACGTCGACGTCCAGGGCGCGTTGGTCAGCCCGCGGGACGCCGGCCGCCCGGGGACGTTCACCACCCAGCCGGTGAAGGAACGTGCGGCCGCAACGACGTCCTGCTCGGTGTAGTTGCCGCGCCCCAGCGTGAACAGCTCCATCGCTTCACGGCCGAAGTTCTCGTTGCGTTCGCGGGCGGTGTTGGTGACCCCGTCGAGGTACACGAGCATCGCGGGGTCCCGGCTGATCGCCTTGAGCAGCGTGGCGAAGTTGCCCGTCGCGTGCTGGCGGATGAGGAGGTGCTGCTGCCACATCAGGTATGGGATCTGCACCTTCTGGAGGCCGGTCGCGAAGTGGTCGTGCCAGAACCAGATCAGACGCTCCTCGATGAGTCTGGGGCTGGTGCGCATCTGCCCGATCCACCACGCGATCGGTTCGGCGATCGCCGAGACGACCCGGGCCGAGTCGTAGTTGGGTGGAGCCGTCATCGGCGGCGGCACGGCCGCCGGCGCGCCGAGGTCGAGCGCACGAGCGATCGCGGCATGGGGGTCGGCGGTGGCGAGGACGAGATCGGGCTGGGGTCCCATCGACAGCCGACGGAACACGTGGGCCACTGCCGCCCGCTGCCTCGCCGTTGCGCTCCGGGTCATGCGCCGAGCATCCCCCTGTGGTGTGAGGGCAATGTGATCGACCTCGGAAGAATCGGCCCGAGCCGTTGCTCAGGAGCCGTCACCCCGTCGCTGAGGGCACGATTGCCGGCGCCGGGGTGCATGCCCGGAGGGGGGCTCAGCTGACGGTGATGGTCCCGTTGGGGGCCACCGTCACGTACTTGGTGATCACGGCACCCGTACCGATCTGGTAGGTGAAGCGCCCCTCGTTCGTGGTGCAGAGGTTCACGTGGATCCCGTCGTCCACCGACGGGTACGCGGTGTGCGTGCATCCGCCCTCGGTGCTGCCGACGAACGGAGTCGTCCAGGTCGTCGTCGGCAGGTTGGCCGCGAAGACATGGGTGATCTCCGCCTGGATGGCGCTGGTGGACCCGGTCCAGCACCACCGGCCCTTGTCCGTGAAGTCGGGGCCGTCCGTCGTGTCCATCGGCTTCACCTTCACCGTCACCGCGTCGGTGCACGTGGCGACCGTGAAGTTGAGCTGGAGGTCGCGGTGGTAGGAGTAGCTGCCGCATCCGGGGTAGGCGACGCCGTCGACCGACCACTCGCTCGAGCCGGAGCTGAAGCTGGGCACGCACGGCGGCAGGGTGAGCGCGCCGGCAGGGCTGACCAGGCGGTCGAGGATCGCGGGCGCGGTCCACGCGCCCACACCGACGACGGCCGAACGCTGGATCAGCCGGCATCGGGTCAGCCCGCCGTCCGTGCGTTCTCCAGCGTCCAACGGCCCACTCCCACCACTGGTCGCCGCGCTCGACGACACTCGGGTCGGGTTGGCCGGTCTCACCCACTGGCTCGCCTCGCGGCTCGGGTGACCGAAACTGCTGCCCCGGGGGTCGTCGCCGCCTCCCGCACTGCCCGTCGTGCCGTCATCCAGGGAGACCACGTACAGCGACGAAGGAGCCCGTTCGCGCCACGCTCCGTGGGATCACCAATCGGGTCGACGATCACCCGAACCGGACGTTCCCGTCCCCGTGCTGCCCAGGGGACGGGCTCAGGCGGCGCCGAAGGCAGGGCGGGTGCCCGGAGCGGGGGCCGGACGGTGGGCCCGGGCCTCGACCTCGGCGAGCTGCTCGGCGGTGAGCACCGCCCGCAGCGAGGTGATCGCGATCTCCACCTGATCGAGACTCGGCTCGCGCGTGGTGAGCTTCTGCAGCAGCAGACCCGGCTTCATGAGGATCCGGACCCAGGCCCACTGCATGTGCCCGGCGGCGAAGCGGATCACCTCGTAGGCGAGCCCGGCGACGATCGGGATCAACAGGATGCGCGACGCGATGAGCCACGGCAGCGACGGCCGACCGACGAACGAGTAGACGACGATCGTCACGGCCATGACCGTGAGCAGGAAGTTGGTGCCGCAGCGCACGTGGTCGGTCGAGAACCGCTGTGCCGATTCGGGCGTGACCTCGACCCCGTTCTCGTAGGCGGCGATCGCCTTGTGCTCCGCGCCGTGGTACTGGTACACGCGCTTGATGTCGGGGATCAGCCCGATCAGCAGCAGGTAGCCGAGGAAGATCGCCACGCGGATGCCGCCCTCCACCAGGTGGAAGGCGAAGCCCTCGACCCCGAAGTACGACGAGACCCCCCGGTTCACGAAGGCCGGGATCAGGATGAAGATCGTGGTGAACAGCGCGAAGGCGACGCCCATGGTCACGCCCATGGCCTTGGAGGAGATCCGCTCCTCCTCGGGGATCTGCCGGTCGGCCGACCATGCGAGCGCCTTGAACCCGAGTTGCATTGACTCGCCGAGGCCCATGATCCCCCGCAGGATCGGGATCCTCGCCCAGCGCTCCGCCCACGTGGGCGCCTCGTGGGTGACGACCTCGATCTCACCCTCGAGGTTCCGCACCGCAGCCGCCCAGGTCCGGGGGCCGCGCATCATGACCCCCTCCATGACGGCCTGGCCGCCGAGGTAGCGGGGCGGGGTACGGCTCGGCACGGCGCTACTGCTTGGTGCCCTGCGCCTTGGCGTACCGGCGCTGGAAGCGCTCGACCCGGCCACCGGTGTCGACCAGCTTCTGCTTGCCGGTGTAGAAGGGGTGGCACTCGGAGCACAGCTCCACCCGCAGCTCCGAGACCGTGGACCGGGTCTCGAACACGTTGCCGCACGAGCAGCGGACGATGCAGGTGTCGTAGTTGGGGTGGATGTCAGCCTTCATGATCGCTCCGTCGCGTTCTGGGTCCGCTCATAGTAGGGCTCCGGGCGCCGGTGTGCCCCGGCGGGGTGGGCCCGGGCTCAGCGGCCGCCGTCGGCCGCCTTGGCCATCTCGGTCAGGAACTCCTCGTTGCTCTTGGTGGACCGGAGCTTCTCGACCAGCAGCTCGATCCCGGCCCCGACCTCGAGGGCGTCGAGCACCCGGCGCAGCTTCCAGATCTGGTTGAGCTGGCCCCGGGTGAAGAGGAGCTCCTCGTGACGGGTCCCCGACTGACGGACGTCGACGGCCGGATAGATGCGGCGCTCGGCGAGGCGGCGGTCCAGCCGCAGCTCCATGTTTCCGGTGCCCTTGAACTCCTCGAAGATCACCTCGTCCATCTTCGATCCGGTGTCGACCAGCGCGGTGGCGAGGATGGTGAGCGAGCCGCCCTCCTCCAGGTTGCGGGCCGCCCCGAAGATCCGCTTGGGCGGGTACAGCGCGCCGGCGTCGACCCCACCCGACAGGACCCGGCCGGAGGGCGGGGTCGCGAGGTTGTAGGCCCGGGCCAAGCGGGTGATGCCGTCGAGCACGACCACGACGTCGCGGCCCATCTCGACCAGGCGCTTGGCCCGCTCGATCGCGAGCTCGGCCACCTGGGCGTGCTCCTCCGACGGCCGGTCGAACGTGCTCGCGATCACCTCGCCCCGCTGCACGTGGCGGCGCATGTCGGTGACCTCCTCGGGCCGCTCGTCGACGAGCAGCACGAGCAGGTGCACGTCCGGATGGTTGCGCTCGATCGCCGCCACGATGTGCTTAAGCACCGCGGTCTTGCCAGACTTCGGCGGTGACACCACGAGCCCGCGCTGCCCCTTGCCGATCGGCGCGAGCAGGTCGATCATCCGACCGGTGATCTCCCCCGGGTTGTCGGCCTGCTCCAGCCGCAGCCGCTCGTCGGGGAACAACGGGGTGAGCGACTCGAACCGGGGGCGCTGACGGGCCTCGTCGGTGGACAGCCCGTTGACCGTGTCGACCCGCAGGAGGGCGGGGTACTTCTCGTTGCTCGCCTGGGGCCGCGACGCGCCCTCGAGCCGATCACCCTTGCGCAGCGAGAACCGGCGCACCTGCGACGCCGACACGTACACGTCGGTCGCGCCGGCGAGGAAGCCGGTCGTGCGCAGGAAGCCGTAGCCCTCGTCGCGCAGCTCGAGCAGTCCGGCCACCTCGACCGGCTCCCCCGAGCCGTCGACCCCGGGCCGGACCTCACCCTCGCCGAACTGGCGGTTGCGACCGCGGCTGCGGCGTCGGCGCCGCGCACCCCCGTCGGCCCCACCCATGTCGTCGTCGTGCTCGAACGCCACGACCTCGCGGTCGTGGTCGTCGCGCACCACCGGTGGCGGCGGGGCGGCCGGGCCCGGGTCGTCGGCCGGTTCCGGGTCGGGGGCGGGCCCCGCCGGGGCCTCCGTGTCCTGCGCGGCCGCGCGCGCCGACGCCGGGCTCCGCCGGGGCCGGGGGGCGATCTCGGGCTCGGCGGCGTCGGCGGCGAGCGCGTTCTCCTCGGCGGCGATCGCCTCGACCGAGGCGGCCGCGACGGCCGAGGCCCGGGCCGACCGGACGGTGCGGGGCTTCGCCGCGGAGGTGGCCGGGGTGGCGGCGCCCGCGGCGTCGAGGATCGCGGTGATCAGGTCGGCCTTGCGCATGCGGGTCGGGGCCTTGACCCCGACCGCGCCGGCGATTGCGTGCAGCTCGTCGCGGTCCTTGCGCTCGAGCAGGGAACGGTCGAGCTCGGGGGTGCTCATGGCAGTGGTGCTCCCGGTCGGGGCCCGGCACGGCACGTGCTCGGGCGGGTCGGGCGGGACCCGGGGTTCGGGCCACTCTGGGTCTGCGGGGGACCACCCGCCCGGCGAGGGAGTCGTCGGGCGATGGGCGGCCGGTCCCGGCGGGTTCCCGGCGTCGCAGGGGCGACGGCGAGGAGACTACCGGATCAGACGACGAGCCGGGCCATCAGGTCGTGGGCGACGACCGCCGGACGACCGGCCACGCCCGACTCGGTGTACGCGCCGCCCGGGCCCGGCCGGGTGGAGTCGAACAGGAGGTAGGGCACCGGATCCGAGGTGTGGGTCATCCGCGCGCACGGCGTGGCGTGGTCGGGCAGCAGCAGCACGCGGTAGGGCTCCCCGTCGAGGGCCGCGACCAGCGGTCCGATGATCTCGGCGTCCCAGCGCTCGAGCTCGGTCACCTTCTGGGCCACCGCGTTCTGGTGGCTGGCCTCGTCGGTCGCCTCGACGTGCAGCAGGAAGAAGTCGCGATCGGCGAGCGAGTCGAGGCAGGCCCCGAGCTGACCGGCGTAGTCGTTATCGAACCCGGCGGTCGCGCCGGGCACGTCGACGACGTCGAGGCCGGTGAGCACGCCGAGGCCGCGCACGAGGTCGACCGCGGAGCTGAGTCGGCCCTCGACCCCGAACCGGTCGGCGAAGCGCGGCATCACGGGGGCCATCCCCTGTCCCCACAGCCAGATCTGGGTCGCCACCGAACCGACCTCGGCGGCCGCAGCGGCCACGACCGGTCGCGAGGCGTCCATCAGCGCGCGCAGCTTCGGTGCCGCTGCGCCCTCGGGCCACACGGCGGGCTGCCCGGTCAGATCGTGGGGCGGGACGCAGTCCGCGTCGGCCCAGTCGGCCGGGGCAACGCACAGGTGGCGGTACTCCACCCCGGGGTGGAAGCGCACGCCATCACGACCGGCGCCGAGCGTGCGGTCGAGCGCGGCCACGATCGGGTGGCTCTGGGCGCTCGAGATGTGGCCGGCCGCGAAGTCGACCATCGTGCCCGCGGCGTCGACGGTGACGAGGTTGCAGCGGAACGCGACCTCGTCGGGTCCGAGCGCCACCCCCATCGCCGCGGCCTCGATCGGGGCGCGGCCGGTGTGGTAGCGGGCGGGGTCGTACCCCAGGATCGCCATGTTGCCGACGTCGCTGCCCGGCGGGAGCCCCGGCGGGATGACCGCAGCCCGACCGACCTCGCCCCGCGCCGCGAGCGCGGCCAGATGGGGCATCGTCGCGACCTCGAGCGGGGTGCGTCCGCCGAGCTCGGCGTTGGGCTCGTCGGCGCAGCCGTCGGGCACCAAGACCACGTACTTCACGCCCCCAGCGTACGCGCCGCCACCGGGACACCCGCCGCTGGGGCCCCTCGTGCGGCGTCCAGCGCGTCCCGGGGTGCTACGGGGCCCCGTACCCTCGGACCGTGACGCTCGTCCCCGGCTCCTCCCGGGTCGTCGCCCGGCGCCGCACCCGGCGCCGCGCGGCCCTGGCGTGCGGCCTCGCCGTGGTCCTCGCCGCGGTCCTCGTCGTGGTCCTCGTCGGATCGGCGACCGCGGTCGGCGGCGCATCGGCGGGCGACCGACGCGCCGTCCGGGTCGTCCGGATCGCCGACGTGCCCGGCGGCACCGCGCTCGCGTCGCGCCCCGGTGATCCCGCGCTCTACCTCGCGCAGCAGTCGGGCCGGGTGCTGGCGCTGCGCCCGGGTCGCGCCCCGGTGGAGGTGCTCGACCTCACCGACCGCACCCGGGCCCGGGGCGAGCAGGGCCTGCTCGGTCTCGCGTTCGCACCCGACGGCGGCCGTCTCTACGTGCACTACTCGGACATCGACTCGGGCGACACCGTGGTGGAGGAGTTCACCGTCGACGGCGGGCGCCCCGAGCCCGGGTCCCGGCGGACCGTCCTCACCGTGCCCCAGCCCCAGAGCAACCACAACGGCGGCCAGCTCGCCTTCGGGCCCGACGGCCACCTCTACCTCGGGCTCGGGGACGGGGGCGGGCAGGACGACACCGGGCCCGGCCACGCGCCGGGCGGGAACGCCCAGAGCCTCCGCTCGCTCCTCGGCAAGGTCCTGCGCATCGACCCCGACCCGGCGGCAGGCGCGCCCTACTCGGTGCCCGCCGACAATCCCTTCGTCGCCGGGGGCGGACGCGCCGAGGTGTACGTGCTCGGCCTGCGCAACCCGTGGCGCTTCTCGTTCGACGACGCCACCGGCGACCTCTGGATCGCCGACGTGGGCGGCAGCCGGTTCGAGGAGGTGACCCGCCTCGCCCCGGAGGTCGCCGGCGGGGCGAACCTGGGTTGGAACCGGTTCGAGGGCCCCGAGCGCTTCCGGGACGACGAGGTGGCCGGCACCGTGCGACCCCAGCTCGCGCTCTCCCACGACGACGGGTACTGCTCGGTCGTCGGCGGCCACGTCGTCCGGACCCCGTCACTGCCCGCGCTGCGCGGGTGGTACGTGTTCTCCGACTACTGCGAGGGCCGGATCCGGGCCGCCCGCATCGGCGACGACGGCCGCACCCGGGTCCGCGACCTCGGCGTCACGGTGCCGTCGGCGACGTCGTTCGGCACGACCGGCGACGGCACGCTCCACGTGGTGTCGCAGACCCGGGGCGTGTTCCGGCTCCAACCCCGCTGACGCGCGCCGTCCGGCGGACCGCACCCTCAGTCGGACCACGCCGCCCGCTCGGCACCCGCCGGGTCGTCGACGACCTGCGTCGTCGCGTCGAAGCAGGCCGTCGGGCGGGTGCGGGGGTCGTGCACGGGCCACACGGGGAGATCGGGATGACCCGGCGTCCCGGTGGCGGCAAACCCGCACCACGCGCTGCGCAGGACCCGTCCGAGGTGCTCGGCCTCGTCCGGGCGCCGGTCGGCCCCGACGGCGGCGCCCCAGCCGTCGCGCCCGAAGGCGCCGAAGGTGAAGGGCAGGTCGACGGCGTGTGCGGCGCCGATGTCGGGTGCCTCCCAGTCGAACCGGTACACGAAGGCCCGGTCGCCGGCGGCGGCGTGGGCGTCGGCCACCCGCAGCGCCGGCACCCGCAGCACCGCGTCGGTGCGCGCCGCCGACCACACGTCGGCCGCCGGTCGGTCGGGACGCCCGGTCCGGTAGGCGGCGAGGATCCGGTCGGGGTCGCCCCGGCCCCCGGCGAGTCGGTCCAGCATGCGACACAGGCCGGCGTCGTCGAGGTCCCGGGCGCGGGGATCGGGCCAGAGGCTGAGCTCGTCGCGGCACGTCCCGATGACGACGTCGACACCCCGGGCCCGGCCGTCCCCGAACGCGGTGATCGGGTCGAGGTCCACCAGGTCGGCGGAGAAGGTGGGGTGGAACGGCATCAGCCCGGTCGGCCCGGCGAGGGTCGCGAACACGGCGGCCTGCGCGGTGAGCACCGCGTCGACGGAGCGGTGCCGGGCCCGGTCCAGGACGTCGGGGGCGGCCGGGTCCAGCTCGAGCGCCCGGAGGAACGCGTCGCGCACGCGGACCGCGAGCTCCGTCGTGAGGGTGCGGGGCTCGCCGCTCTGCACGATCGCCCGCCGGAACGCGGGGCGGTCACGCAGGGCACAGAGGTGGAGCACCGAGCCGCCGCCGGCCGACTCGCCGAACACGGTCACGTTCGCCGGGTCGCCGCCGAATGCGGCGGCGTGGGCCCCCACCCACGCCAGCGCGGCGATCTGGTCGCGCAGGCCGCAGTCACCGGCCCCGTCCTCCTCCGCGTCGATCCGGAGGTACCCGAGCGCGCCGAGGCGGTAGCCCACGGTGACCACCACCACGTCGTGCTCGGCCGCCAGCCGGGCACCGTCGAAGACGCCCATCGCGGTCCCCCCGGACAGGTAGGCGCCCCCGTGGAGCCACACCAGGACCGGACGGCGCCCGGTCGGAGCCGGCGTCCACACGTTGGCGGTCAGGCAGTCCTCGCCCTGGTCGGCGACGTGGAACGGGGGCAGGCGCGACGGCACCGACCCGGCCTGGGGCGCCGCCGGACCGAACGACCGGGCCGGACGCACCCCCGTCCAGGGGGCCGGCGGCAACGGCGCCCGCCAGCGGCGCGCCCCCACCGGCGGGGCCGCGTAGGGAACCCCGAGGAAGCGCAGCAGCGGCGAGCCGTCGGGGCCCGTGACCCGGTCACCCTCGATCCACCCGGCTGCGGTCTCGACCCGCGGCGGCGTCACGGCGACGCCTCCGCCGCGAGGCGCCGATGCAGGTCGTCGCGCAGTGCACCCTTGGCGATCTTGCCGCCGGAGGCGCGCGGGAGCGCGTCGAGCACGATCAGCCGCTCGGGCCAGAGCTCCTTGCCGACGCCCCGGTCGGCGAGGTGCGCCCGCAACGCGTCGAGGTCGGGGCCGGCCCCACCGGGGGGTGCCTCCACGAACACGCACACCCGCTCGCCGAACACCGGATCGGGCAGGGCGATGGCCGCAGCGAGCGCGACCCCGGGGTGCGTCGCCACTTCGTCCTCCACCTGCGCGGCGCTGATGTTCTTCCCCCCGCGGATGATGATGTCCGACGCCCGACCCACGACCGTGAGGTAGCCGTCGGGGTCGAGGGTGCAGACGTCGCCGGTGCGCATCCAGCCGTCGGCGGTGTAGAGGTCCCGGTTCGCCGCGGCATCGCCGTAATAGCCGAGGCAGTTCAACGGGCCGCG
>Ga0194133_10010153_pt1 | contig 10650 bp, 7 predicted proteins | sample TA2KigOf40mmetaG_FD_155448 | JGI IMG/M metagenome (GOLD analysis project Ga0194133, IMG submission 155448) | Freshwater microbial communities from Lake Tanganyika, Tanzania - TA2015055 Kigoma Offshore 40m | ecosystem: Environmental > Aquatic > Freshwater > Lake | place: Tanzania: Lake Tanganyika...
TAGGCAGGATAATTTCTTGCATTACTCAAGAACTGACGGTCCCATTGGCTTGAAGTTTTGGAATGGGTGCTAAGATCAAAATAAGACTTGTCAAACTGAGAAAGCGAAAAGCCTTTAGGTAAAAAAACAACAACTTATCATTACTTGAATCTTTCAAAATATTGATATTTTTCTGCTTTTCAATCCAGGAATCTTAGGTTCCTGTGGCCAAGTGGTCAGAGGCACCTTACTGAGAACCAAGGTTGTGGATTAAATCCCGGGCCGCCCAGGCAAGCAATTTTTCAACCCCAGTTTGCAAAAAAATTGACAATGCACTCTCAGTCAGCGTAATATTAACCAACACTGTCCACAGACAGTCTATGCTGGGAACTCTGGTAAAGGTGTTGATATTGCATTAACCTTGCCTGAGTCTATTACTGCACCAGATAATTATTATTATTCATACTATTTCAAGATCTCTTCTGCTTTGACCCTTATTATCAGAACCCTGTATATTGTTATTAGGGTAGACACCATGGTCTAATGGTCAAGCCTGCTACCAATCTATAGCAAAAAAATCCTGAGATCAAAGCCCCAGTCAAAAGTTGTTAAGTTCACTTGATACTTTGGTAAGCTGATCATGAAATAACACAAAGAGATCTGGTCTGCTAAAGAATATGATCTGCTCATACCTACAAAAGAGACCCCTCTGAAAAATGGATGTGGCCAACTGCACACAAGGACATTCTACTAGATAGGGACTTTGTAGCAAAAGTCTACAATCTTTCTTCTTCTTCTATCTTCTTTTCTTCTTATATATATAAAAATGGGCGTACAGATGTTTGTCTGTCTATCTGTTTGGTATGTGGAGGGCTAATGGAAATCCAAACCAATCCAGCACCAATCTTGATGAAATTTTCCACGCACATCCCCACCTGTCCAAGGAAGGTTTTGGTGCAGGTTTGACCCTGGGCCTGGGGGGCTTGAAATCCTAAAAGCTGAAGGACACATTTTTAAGATGCTCAGCAGGTTGCAAATTAACCCGGGCAGCGCCGGGTACCTCAGCTATAAACTGTAAAAAAAAGCTTTAAAGTCAAGTTGAAGAGTTTCTTTCTGTCAACAAAACATTTAAATTTTGGTTATTTTTTTATACTTAGTGTGTAAAAATAATGGCTTTTATGTAATAAATCCATCTTCATGCATTCTAAAAACTGCATTGAATTATTTATGATTAGACTGAGATGAGCAAATTCATTTGATAGGAACTAAAAAATTATAACAATATCATAAAACCAGAGTATATATATTTCTTTGCAGAAAAAAAAGAAATTACTACATCTTTTCAGCAAAAATTTGACGACCAACCTTAACCTTTTTAATAACTTTGTATAATCTGTGTTTGCAAAGCACTAAAAATACCCCCAAGTTCTTTCTTCAAGATTAAAATGAAATTCTGTGAGAGAAAGTTTTAGCCTCTTTTTTATAGTCGCCATTTTATGAGACATGTCTGTCAAGAGGAAAACTGTTGGGGGTCCTTTTTCAAGCTACAAAAAGAACTTGAAAACCATAGTTTCTCAGGTTCACTTTTGAAACTGTCCGAGTGTAAAATTTCCTTTCCTTCTTTCTTCGCCCAGTGTGAAAAAGAATCCGATGTGAAAATGAAACTTTATTGACAAAGGCCAATTCGAAGTGAAAACTTTTCTTCTGGAAGCGAAAGTATTGACAAGTTGTCGACTTTTGATTACCAAATTTTAGTCACATTAGATCGAGCCAAATTTCTGAAGAAATATTTTGACAAAAATTTTGCCTTGGCCGATTTGGACCTTAAACTGAGCAACAACCAACTCAGTAGTTTCTTTTTGAAATCTAAATGATGGTAGGCCTTGGGGCCTTAATCGTCAAAAGATGATTTTTTAAAATCTTTCAAAGTACGTCTTGCAAATTGAATCATTAAAGGCACACTGAGGCTGGGAATATTTGTTTTTTTAGGCAACCCGAGGTCAAAGGTTGCGTTGAGGTATCATGGACGGGACTCAAACCCTAACCTTCAGATTCCCAGCCTAATACTATGACCACTCTGGATGTGGAAAATTGGAATTTCAAGTTATTGTTGACTATTGTTCTGCTGGACGATCAGACCTCATCTCCTTAGATAATTTACTTTAATCTCCTGATAGTTCTATTTGGTTTCATATTTCTTTGGGGTCCTAATTGTCAATCATCAAATATTCTCCATGCCAATGGATTTTGATAGCAGAATGACGGTCTTGAAGTATCTGGCCCATTGCCACTGAGGATGGGGTTTTTCTCCTGGCTGGAGCATAGAGATTAGCCCTTACCCAACCCAAGCAAATTTTTGACCCGGAGAAAATAAGAGGCCAACCCGTCTTAGATGCGGGTACTTTTTGACCCGATGTGAAGAGATTTTTTTTATCCGAAGGGAAAAAAATTGAAAATTTTGTGATTTTTTAGCGGAAATTTTCCAAACCCAAACCAAAGATGGCTGACGTGACCCAACCAAAGGAACAAAAAATTGACTTGACCCAGATCCATCACTACTGGAGCATCACAAAGACTTAAAATCACAGTTTTCCAAATCAAAGCGACCACTCAGGGCAACTTAAGACCCTGGTCCGTACATTTTAGTCTTTCTACTGATGCACATTTATGACTCCTATAAAGTTTTAGTCATTTATATTTGTAAAACAAGTGAGTCAATAATGAATTCAAATACAGAACGGGCACCTATGGTCCATTCAGTTCTTTGTGCTCTTGTACCTATAAGAACAACCACATTATGATTGAGCACTCAGTAATGAAACAGATTCAGGATAACAAACATTTTATCCCTCCTGAGCAAAGCGAGGGGGAAGTTAGCAATATGGCGTGACGTCCCTTGTCCGTCCATCCATCTGTCACCTCCTCCCACACCATTGAAGCTAGAGGTCTGAAATTTGGCATGCATAATTCTTGCATAGATGGCTTCAAAGTTATCTACCAGTTTTTTTGATATTTTGCTTAGAAGCCGAGAAAATTAAATTTAAAGTTTTATAGTAAACTTAGTGGGCTTATATTTGCTCAGGAAGGTTTGGGATTTTTCCCCGCATAAAAAATGCCGTTTTACTTAATTCTTATGAGATATTAGCCATTTTGAAAATTTTACACTTTAGAAGAATCCATAATAAGACAACAGCAGTGCAATAAAAAGCAATGTTGAGTTACCTACAAGGTAAGGGTAACTTGATCTTTCATTTGTGAAAGCCTATATATGACACAAGCTGAGGGTTTGGCCTAAGCTCATATTTCAACAAAGTACTTTTAGAGTTTCTATATTTGCTTATAAAGATTTATCTGAAATTGAAAATGTTGGTTTGTATGAATGTTAAGATTATTTTACGCTATTTTTTTATGAAAGGTGCAAATCTACCCGTCATTTTTTCTTTACATGAAAGTGCAATTGACATTAAATGAAAGAGCAAAAGGACATTTTTGTTTGTTTTATGGGACAAAGGCACGACTTTTTTCCACTTACTCAGCCAAAAGCCTTTTTTCACTTTTTCTCTGCAACGATAAATTGATCTGAAATTGAAAGTTTGAAAGATAAATACACATTTTTGTTTTCTTTTCTGAGCACTAGTAAATTGTGTGCTTTTCAAATTAAGTTTCAAAGCAATTCTGAAAGTTACTTGAAAGTCAAATAGTCTCTTCTTCTAAACTGTTTATGCATTCATCAAAATCAAGTAAAACTGTTAAGTTGTCAAGAACAGAGTTTCAGAATTTCAAAAAGAGTCTCACAATTCTCTTTCAAGCAAACAACGAAAATAGTAATAACCTGGAAAACTATATGAAGTTTGATAAATTATTTCTCATCACAAAAAGTGACAATGACCATTGATAATAACAAGAAAATATTTCAAGTGATTAATAATTTATGCATCTTTGTTGGACAAAAACATCATTTTCACTTTCACCCCATGTGAGATTCACGCATAATATGTCACCGACAAATGATTTTTGAAACCTGAAAAGCATAAATTGAGAATTGATGTAACATTTATGATAATCAGATCCACGCCTACTACTTAAATTACTGAAAAAGAGGTGGATTATGGATTTTATAGCTGTCTTTTTGGGATTGATCCTGATTCTTATATAGGCACATTCTTAAAAGGACCAATAGAGGTACTTTCATGTGAATTATCTCACAGTCTCAATTTAACGACATTTTGAGTATTTTTAGCTGGCCAAGCCTTAGGACTGAAGGTGAAAAAAGTCATCGTTACTACCAATAAGATGTGTCGTTTCGTCGCTATTTTCCAATAAGTCAAAAATAGTGGCAAAATGACCATTTCTTTCTGGGCGGCTAGGGTTAGACTGATCCCAAATTTACACAATTAGGGTTTTCTTATTTGGTACAGTGTCCAATCTACTGACTGGTCTCTGGAATTGACCTTGGATTCCTAAGTGACATGCCTTGTCCTTACCAATACAGGAGAGACTGCCTTTTCAATCTATTGTGAGCCTTATATACATGTGAATATTCCAAACAATAAAGCAGCCAGTGAGGTACAGAATTTCCTTTTAGTTTCAAGACATTCCCTATTTTCAAAGGCTGAATCAAATTAAGTTTTTCAAACAATCCAGCTTAAACCATCAACTGAACTTTTTCTTCATTTCATTTGAAACAATTATTTCAATCTATTTTGGCACTCCTCTCTTTCCAAACCAAATAAAGTGTTTAATTAATAATAAAACACCCTTAACCTTCATAGCTTTTTCTAAAAAAAATCTCACTTAATCAGCCATCCAATTATATTTATTGATTCACAGCTAAATAAATCATAGTTTTGTGAAACATTTTATTTTCAACCTTTGTGTGAATAAAGCCATTCTTGCACCTTTTTCTTTAGATATTTGAACTGAAACTGTTTTAGACTAAAGAATCCAGGTTAAACTGGTAATATAGTTAACTGCCATCGTCTTGTTTAAAGAAAACTTTTTTTTCTTAGTGGCCATTTCAAATGAAGTTGAAGCCCAAGTGGAACTTTTCTCAATTCGATTAAAGTTTAGACTGAAATAGAGCTTCTCTTCAAGAGACTATTTTCCGCTACACAAATTTCCCTCCAGTAAATAACACATGGCATGTGATTTGATTCCTTTAGCCATTGTAAAAAAAGGAAATTGTGTTCTTGAAACTAAGCCCAGTTAGTTCCTCTTAGCTCAGAAAAATGCACTTCAAAGTTGATTGAAACTTTTTGATCTTTTGTCAAATAACTATCAAGTTGTTGGAGATAATTTGTTTGAAACATTTTGTGCATTGCATAAAGCTAAATCATCATTCATTTTCCTAAAGAAGTATTTTAAAGTTGTTGTGAAAGAGATTTTTTGTCAACAAAAAAAAAAGAATAAATGGACGCTTTAGTATCTCAAGAAGTGGATTTTTGCATTTGTGAAAACTTATGCATGACGGTAGAGCATTAGTAAAATGACGTTGAATGAATTCATTTTTCATGCTCAACATTTCTTTTATATGGCACTCAAAATGTAAGAAAAATGCTACTCTTCACTTTTGGAAAAATTTTGTTTTTATGCTTTGGGAAAAATAAAATTTTGTTTTGTATAATTCTCGCCCCTTATTCACATCGTTTATTTGGCCGTAATAAAATTATGAGATCTTTGCATGTTCGTCTCTATAAAGAGGATTACGAATCCTTTCAAACTTTTTTTTGTTTAACTTTTTTCATGCATAATTAAGTACTAAAATGTGCTCAAAACTAATAGAGAGGAAAAAGTTTAGATCAGATTTCTATAAGCTTCACAATATTGAAGGTAAAATTGTTATAATGATATGGAAAATTTGTGAATATTTTGCATTTTTACAGCAGCCGAAATGATGCGCTTTTTTATTGACCATCCGTTTTTTACTTTAAGCAACAACTGGTAAGTTTGGGTAGAAAAAAACCATTTACCAATTTGTAGTGATGACCCTTTCAAAATTTATGTGGTGAATTGGAGCCAAAATTCAATTTAGTACTTATTTAACAAACATGCTCATAAATGAGAAAGCCATTGAAAGAGAAATTGAATATATCTTGGAGAAAGGTTCTGGAAAAATAAGTTTGCAGAGAGGCTTCAATACCTTAATTATATGAATAGATTAAACTTTAGTTATCAGTTGGTAGAAGTTTGAAATATCTTTTAATCAGTTTTGAATTTTGCTTATCTTGACAAACGAGCTCTAGTCTAAAGTTTTAATTGCATGCAAACAAAAACTCTTAATAATGCATGATGAGCTATAGTTTGTAAAAATTGTTAACTTTATTTCTATGTCTATAAAATGAAAACTGTAATATTAAACTTTACTGTAAAGACAATTACTTTAGCTCAAATGTGTTTTCAGAGAGGAAAAACTGAAGTATAAAAAGTGTCTTTTCAGTTTTCCAACAGACACATGTTTTCCTCCTCCCTTCCCTATGTTGCTGAATCCATTAAGCAAGTTTTCCAAATTCTGTCATCAATCATTTAAATTGTTTCTCGTTTCAGACTTGAACACCAGTTCAACCTGATGGTTTTCTGAAGTATTAAATCCAAAAACACTTTTCTCCATATTTAAACTTGCTTTTGTTTTATCAGAAAATGTTGACTTTTTCATTTTTATGAAAGACAAACAAATTAGATAGAATGGGTTTGAAATTGAGCACCACACTTTAAAAGATGAGATTTTTTTTCTGACCCATCAACATAACCGTTTTTCAAACTTTTCGTTGAAAAATTAAAATTCTGTATCAAAGTTCTTAAGGTGTCACGTTTCGTATAAAAAGTTTTCTCACTTTCTTCAGAAAACAACTGTCAAACTTTTCTCTGATTTTCCAACAGCTCCTTCTTTCTAGCTGTCAGCTTTAAAACCTCTTTCCTAAAGAAATATATAAGTAGTAGAAAGTGAATTTTTCTAGCCAAAATTGTTTTGGCTATTCAAGAGAGAATCTGTTTGAACAAAGTCAAAATGGAATTTTCAATGATTACTTTTTTTTGTCATTCTACACCGTTCTTTCTGGAAATATTTACATTGAAATTTTATACAGTATCTGGTGCTGCAGTTGTGAAAAATTATTGTTATTGCTTTTTGTCCTGTCCTACATCCCAGTTCATTATGCCTTCAAACGAAAAGGTGAATCTAGAGATAATAAATTACACAGTATACCGAATCGCAGTTAAAAAAGATGGCTTTGTGGTTAGATTGAAAATACATGGCTAAAGAAGGAAGGAATAGGTAGAACATTTTCAAGAGCAAATAAAAAATAGAAAGCTTTAATGTTTTCCTTTTAATAGTAGCATATAGTTTCCACTTTTTTATGAAAGGGTATACAGTTTTTAACCAAGTACAAAGTAATTATCGAAACGTTCATTACAAATGGAAAGTCGAAAATGTCATTAAACATGCTCTGATGATTAACCCACCGAAAAGTTGCTGAGAGCAAAAGCAGAAGTCAATCAACCTAGATAGAAATAAATACGGATCAATGAGGTGGAAATGAACAATGGAGAATGTAGAATTAGGTTGAGCAAAAAGAGTACGCTCAACAGATTGCAATAATCGAGGAAAAAATGTTCAATTATAAGGCTTGAAAGACAAGGCAAATAAAGCATATATAGGGTAAAGGTACTTGATGATTACTTGCTTATAGACATATAACCCAGCCTCTCAGCCATCAAAGGGCATTAAGCTATCTGGTGTGAAAGGTAAACAATTGAAAGTAATAAATGAATTTCCTTGTACTTATTCCTTTGATTTCAATCAACCTTTTATGATGATGTTATTCCTCAATAGATCAATATAATTCTTTATCTTGTTTTCTTATGGCGCCATTTTTCCTAATGATCATCTGAGATCATTTTCATGTATTGTGATAATGACTTCCAAAGCAGATCACTTTCTCTTCCTGCCAAGCCAACAGGAAGATGTGCCCTCTTGACTGCCCATTACCATTGTTTATGAAACCTAAATAAACAAGTGTATTTGATGGAATGTGTCAGTAAGTATTTAACGGGTTCTTTCTTTGGTACCGGTATCATTATATCTTTTAAATTGTGTTATACTTAATTGCAATGGAAGGGAGACTTAGACAGTCAATCTTAACCTGATTTACTCTTATGGAGAGGATCCCACACTCCTTATGAAATCTTTATGCATGTAGATATCTCATTTCAAACTCAAAATGTTTTCTTAGTCCCATGCCCCAAAGTCATAGACATTTTCCTGCTGAGATAAGCTTTTAGTTTCATAAGATTAACAAGTACCCAAACTTAGATATCCTAAGCACTTTACAAAGTGATTTGTAGGAGCAAACCCAAGTTTGACAGTGCAGTACATTCATGTTCTTTATTTGCAATAGATGCAGCTCAAAATAGTATTTGTAAATCCAGGAGGAATTGACGGCTGGGAATAATTTTTTCTTCATTTTTATTGTATTTTTGAGCAAGTTGTTAAAATCCCTACCTAATATTTTATTTTAGTAATATTTTTGAACATGGAAATGTGTGTAATTTGTAATTTTTTCTTTTTCCATCATTTTGTGCTTATCATTGAAGGCAAGGGCATCTTTTTATTAGGTGCATTAAAAGCCTTTTTTGGCTGGAATTTTGGGCTTTTCATCACCCGAGGGTCAATGGCAGATGCCCGGAATTGAACAACTGATAGTTCAATCTCTTAGACCTAGAGAAACCCGAGCAGAGCATACTTTTGACCCACAGTAATTAAAAAGCTGACCCGTCTTTGACCCGGGTATTTTTTGACACAAACCAGTGCAATTTTTTTTGATCCAAAGGTGAAAGAATTGAAAAATATCGGATTTTTAGGGGAAATTTTCCAAACCCAAACCAAGGATTGCTGACCAGACCAAACTAAAGATGGGCCCTGACCCCACACGACCTGAGCTTACTTTTGACCGGCAGTAAATAAGAGGCCGACCCGCCTTTGACCCAGGAACTTTTTGACCCGACCCGAAGAGATTTTTTGACCCCAAGGGAAAAAAATTGAAAAATTTGACATTTTTTGGGGAAATTTTCCAAATTCAAACCCAAACCATAAATGGCTGGCCCGAACTGACCGAGCCACAAAAAATTGACCCGACCCGAACCGACTCGGGTCAAAAAATTTTGACCCGTACCCATCACTAGACCAGACCCAACAAAAATTAGACCTGACCCGGGCCTAAAAAATTTTACCAGGACCTATCACTACTTAGACCGAATTCTCAGCCGATACTTAACCAAAATTTAATTTGCATCATTTTATAAATCTTTCATCCACTCTTTAAAATTCATAAAGTATTAAATAAAATACAAAAATTTGCCATAATCAAAACACAAAGAAATATTACCTTTGAACCTTCCACTAACTTTTTTAATGAAGCTTTTTTTTATCTTGCTTTGGCTAAATTTACTCCGCAGAAAAAACCTTTGAAAGGTCAAGAAATTTTTTTTATTGCTCCTTCAACCCCAATCAGTTGCAGATAAAAAATCCTTTCATCTCATGCTTTTTTTTCTTTAACTTCTATCTCAATTGGTAGTTTTTCAGTGATTAATTGACTGAGAAAGAGCATAGAACGTGTCTCAGAAATTTGTTTTCTGCTTCCCATTTATTTTCTCTTTATTCCAGCACTACAACTCTTGCTTGTATTGCAAAAAATTCTGCCGCAGTCATTCGTCAAGATGAAACAAAAAAAATAAAAAAACAAACAAACATCCAAAGCACTTGCTGAATGGAGAGATAAATTCTATTCACAACCTTGCCGGAAGTGGATGTGCCGTGAAAGTGAACGACCAGGATGGATATTTTCAACCCCTTTTTCAGATAATATTTAAAAAAAATGAATTTCCTTTTACATCCCTTTTTCCATTTCCATTTTCCTGGAGATATTTTAAAATTTCATGAAATGTTGTACTTTTTTTTCAAATCTCAATGTATTTTGCTACAAAGAATAAAAGTGACATTTTCTACCCTCAACTTTAATGTAGTTTCATGTTTCCATGTTTGATTGACTACAAGTTCTACTCATTTACCAAAAGTTGGGCAAAAGCTGGAAAAGTAGTTATTTAAAAGCTATTATCTAAAAAAAATCGGAAATAATCTTTAAAGGCACGAAAGGCAATAAAAATGCACTAATAAATTACACCTTTAATTAGAAAAGTGCAAATCTAGAATAGTAATTACAATTAAGCCACTCAAGACAGTATTTGTATTTTGTATACGACAATTTCTGGAACAATTGAAATTGTTATAAAAACTTTTTAAGAGCCAATGACTGCAAATGTCTCACGACATTTCTAGAGTGCAGGTGGCCTCAGTGGTCTTCAGGCATCTAAGGTGTACGCTCTGAGATGGAAAACTGGGCTTTGGTTAAGTTCAAGTTGTTGCCCCTACCCAGTAAGCTCAGATAATAAAAAAGGGTATACTTGCACAAAGGTATCAAGAATTTTGGGAATGGTATTTTCTTATTAATTAATTTGTACTTTTCAACAATTAAATCAGGTACGTTGTTCATGTGATCTGCACAACCATCAATCCTGACTAAGGTAACCGTCACATTGGATCATTATTTTAAGATTTGTCAAAGATTTGCACCGACTGGTAGAGATGGGCCTTGACCCGACCCGACCCGACCCGACCCG
>Ga0194133_10010155_pt1 | contig 10649 bp, 11 predicted proteins | sample TA2KigOf40mmetaG_FD_155448 | JGI IMG/M metagenome (GOLD analysis project Ga0194133, IMG submission 155448) | Freshwater microbial communities from Lake Tanganyika, Tanzania - TA2015055 Kigoma Offshore 40m | ecosystem: Environmental > Aquatic > Freshwater > Lake | place: Tanzania: Lake...
CAATTTTCTAGGTGTCTGCCTTTTCGTTCTACTGTCCTTATTGATTTGGGAACAATTTGGGAACAATGGGGTTCGTTATACCCCTAAAGCCTCCTCGAATACTTGAGGACACTTAAGGTCATCTTGTGGAAGATAATGAGCAATGCTTTAGGCGGTAACCAACTCACCGCTTGAGGTGTTAGCACGGCAGTAAAACTTAATAGTTAAAAGGATTTCAAAGTACGCAGTTAGAAAGAAAACCGCAGGTCAGAGTGTGCCGAGACATTATCAAATTTCGAAAAAACTATCCTCAGATTCGTCATCGAGTTATGCTTTTGGCCGAGATGGAAAATTAAGGGAGTGGTATGACTGGCATTCTCTATCGCAGAGGTAATGGCAATTGGATCTCCCCTGCCGACTCTGGATATGCAGATGAGGATCAACTCCAGGCGATGATTGAGGAGTTTCCAAATTTGCTACCTAGCGTTAGTGCCCAGTGGCGAGCTTGGTCAGCACCTCAACTGGTGTATTGGGGTTTGCGGCAACCCTCCAGCGAACAACTCCGTTCTCATCGGTGGCGAGCTTGGTCAGCGTCTTAACTGGCGTATTGGGGTTTTTGGCAACATGGCGGCGAACAGACTTATAGATACTGTATCCAGCGTAATACTGCAGAAATCTTAATTTTCGAGTAATTTGCGACGCAATTTTATCTTACTCATTTCTTGAACGTTTTTTCGCTGCATGACTCCAAACTTTTTTTCTATTAACTCCAAGTATGGGGCGTAAGAAAAGTATCTTGTCCACGCCTCATCACGAAAACGGAGAACCTCTGCTGAGGATAAGTATTTAGTCCTAAGGGGCAAAGAGTCATACGAGAGAAATGCATACCCTGAAAAGTTTTCAGGTAATTCCCAACCTTCTTGTTTTGCTCTTCTGAAGAGCGCGCTACCCGGCAGTGCTTGGCAAGGGTAAAAGTTGGCAAATTCGGTACATAATTCGAGGGCCAAGTTCAAAGTTTGATTCATGGAATCTAAAGTATCGTCCGGAAAACCAAATATGTAATTTGCACCGACGTTGATACCATAACTTTGCATTAACCTTACAATTTCTGAGATATCATCAATTTTGAAACTACCTTTTGACACCTCACGACGTATTTCGCGATTGCCCGCTTCTATGCCTACCCCAAGCCATTCTATTCCCGCTCGACGAAATAAATCTAAGTATCGTTCTCGAACGGTATCCACGCGAGTGTACGACCACATGTGCAATTGAAGCCCACGATCAACTATGCCTTCTAGAAGAGGTTCAAAGAATCGTTGATCGAGAAAAAACATTTCGTCTGAGAGCCGAATTCTAGTCACGCCATAGTGAGCAAGCTGCTCGATTTGTTTTAGTACGAATTGAGGTGTCCAGTAACGCATTCGTGAAGAGTTAGAGGCAACATAACTGTCATCATTGCTGTCCCTATTTACCAAATTTATCATGCAGAAATCACACTTGAACCTGCATCCAAGTGATGTATATATTGCAGCAAATGGAGTTCGATTTAATTCGCTATATCCTGCATGCCAATAATGTGAGCGATACAAATCAAAAGGTTTTGACCTATATGGGAGTAAATCCCAAGCATAACCTGGAAGGTCTTCGTCCATCTTTTCTGTTGGAACAGGCACCTCTGGTGAACCTAAAAATGGGACATTGTCCTTCTTATACCCGATACCTCGAATCGTGCTTAAGTTTGTTTGTAAGTCTGACAAAAGAAGGCTTTGAAGTGCGTAAACCCCTTCGTTCAAAAGAACAAAATCTACGTAAGCAAGACTAAGCACCTCAAAGGGTAGAGCACTCGTGTGTGAGCCTACAAAGCACACCTTTATTGAGCCAGAGACCTCTTTCAAGAGTTCGGCACACTGAGTATTACCGATCATATTAGTAGTACCTGAATTCGGGTTTTGACCATAAACAACAAAGACAGCCAGACGTGGTTTCAGTTCAACTATTCTTGTGACGGCTTGTTCGTGTGAAAGCCCTTCAGCCGTGCAGTCCAAAATTGCTACTTCAAAGCCTTTTGCTCTGCAAGATTCGGCCAGCAAGAGAGACCAAGTAGGGGGTTCTATTGCCGAGAACTTGTCAGCTAGTCCTTGGTATGCCTCTCTAGAGGAGTCTGCATTTATGAAAAGTGCATCTAACAAAGTCCTCTAAACCTGCTCCCCATTGGAATCGAGTGTCGCTAAAACTTCAGCCCAGGAGCGAAATGCTATCGCCTTGTCGTCAATATACGCGAACGCACGAGGCTTCTCTGCCGTTACCTCACTAATGTACCTACCAAAGCCATTTTTCTCAAGCCATTCCCATACGAGTTGGGTTCCCGTATAACCGTTGACTAAGGGCCTAGAACTTTTCGCTTTAGCAGTCAATACAATCAACTTATACCGATTCGCGAGAAGTTTGATGGACTCTAAACTTCCAGGAATTGGTTTTCCGTAACATGTCCCATCGAAGAACCCCATGTCATCGTCATGTAAAACGCCATCAAAGTCAATAGCAAGGTTTAAAGCGTCTGCGGCGAATTCAGTAGGGAATGGAGATTTGCTTGTCTCTCGAAACTGGGTTTGGGTCTGGATAAAATTTCTTTGCATTTTTGCAATTGTGACCTCCATCCAAACACCCATATGGTCATAGTGGGGTGATGAGACAATATTCTCGTCGATAACATACGGCTCTGCGCTGTAAATACCGCCTGCGTTTTCAATATCAACTTGCAATGAGTAGTATCCAGAAATTTTTCTACCCTTGACTGCCTTTGCGGAGATGAGTAATTGTGCACCATGACAAGTGGAGGCAATTAGCTTTCCGTTTTCATTCCACAACTTTATAAATTCAATAATTTTAGACTCAAGGCGCAATTTCTCGAGCGCCTTTACTCCACCAGGCAGTACCAATAGATCGAACCCATTTAGATATTCACTAGAATTTGTCTTGAATTCTTCTATTAAGAGGTGGCAAGGCATATTGACACCTAATATTCCAAATACCCTGTTTCTTGTATCACGTTGATCGGCAACAATGATGGTGTCGATTCCTGCGCCGAGGAGTCTATAGTAAGGGTAGACCACTTCTTGGTCTTGAAATCCACTCCAAGTAAGAATTAAAGCCTTTAGCGTCATATATCACCGTCTCCTATTCTAAAGTCGCCGTGCTTTAGTAACTCTTAGTTTGCTGGACTTTTTGTATGATTTCCTGTGCGGAAGGGGAAACGTTGTCTGTCGCCTTCGAGAATCCAGCAGAACGAGTTTGGAGCCCCAATAATTCTATCTTACATTTAGTAATACTCGATAGCATGTAGGCGATGTTCTGTGAAGGCCCCCACTTTTCAAAATCTGAATCAATAATAATACAAGACCCAAGTTCTGTAACAGATTCAAGCAGCCCCTCGGGCCAAGTTAAGGGTGACAACATATAAAGATTAAAGAGATTCACTTTTATTCCTCTATCTTTCAGATCGTCATGAGCAGTGCGAGCATTGAGTCTGCTGGCGCCAATAGCTAGCAAATTAACTCTCGCATCCGAGTATACATAATCTTTCAACTCTATAGTCAATGAGTACGACGCTCGGTGTTCTCCGATAATTGTTGGATTTTTACTTTGTTCAAAATGAAACTCCATTGATCTTTTCCATTCTGCGATAGTCATGGGAGCGAAGATGTTTAATCCTGGCATGCGCAGCAGAAGTGAGAGATGAGAGTTGCCTGCCACGGGTCCAATTCCTCCTTCCATGCCGATGGCTCTGACAATTAAAGGGCAAGGAACTCCGAACAATTCGAATGACTTTGCAGCATAATTTGCGATGCTTATCGCGTTGTACCATAGAAAACCTTGGTAACGAATGACATAGATAACGGGTCTTGCTTCATCGAGGGCTGCCCCAACAGCAAAACCGCCACCTGCTACGTCCGCCATGGGGAGTTCGATAATATTTGGATGGTCCTTAAGTGGAGGAATCGTCCCAGCTACCCAACCTACGGCTGTAAGGCATTGGCCCATAACAATTGCATCTTTATCAATGATGAGCTCTCGAGTGTATGTGCTTATGTACTCAGCTAGAGTCATTTCCACAATCTAGTCATCTCTCTATCGATATTAGATTTTATCTCTAATAAAGCTGCTTCTCCTACGTTTTTGAAGATCTCTGATTCAACTTCAAGAATTGTGTCATGTATCGGACTTTCATCTTGACCTGAGCCAGCATGCCACAGGTGGCGGGTTGTCTTTATATTAAGAACTAAAGGCGAAGTTTGATTCCATTGGGAGAGTCTAGCCCAAATTTGTCGTGGGTGATCTGTTATCTCATATGCCTCACACCCGAATGATTTTGCAACATCAACAAACTTCCAATTTCGTCTTTCGTGTACCTGTGTCAAAATTGACAAATTGTTATCTTCGCAGACTATAAGAAGGGGAATCTTCTTCTTCGCGATAAATCCAAGCGTGGCAATTACATAGTCTTCTTCAGCGGAGGCATCTCCTATTACTCCAAGAGTGACTTTTTTTTGCATCATTGCGAAACCTGCGGCAATTGGAATTTGGTCGCCCATAAATCCACTATGACCAAACATAGTGATGGATCTATCAGAAATAGACGCTGAACCTCCTGCGCCTTGATCCCAGAGCGCTTCACTTGAGAGAAGCTGATCCCGAAGTGTCGGTAGTGCGCCGCCGAAAGCAATGTAGTAGGAGTGGCATCGATGTTGTGCAAAAATTGGTAATCCTTGTGGAAAGAATTCGCTCAAAGCTGAAGCTATAGACTCCTGGCCCACACTCAAATATATTGGAACACTAATCAAGCCGTTTTGGTGGGCTTCTCTAACTTTTAACTCGAATTGCCTTATTCTGTACATTTTCTTATAAATTGATATCAGATTTATTTCCTCCATGACTTGATTCAATCTGTATTTCAAGTCGCAATTTTGAGCAAGAGGGAATCGAATACAATACTGTATCTTTGCATCAATTTTTTGAGTGCTGCAGATCTAATAAACTCCGAAGTGTCAAGGACTTTAAGGCCGCTATCCCTATCCCAAAGCCCCCCTTTCATAACCACGAACGCATCTCCCGCTTTTTGTCCCGAAAAGTTCAACTCATCAAATTTCATGAGAGTAAGACTTAAATTGAGTATTTGAAAGGAGGCCCCATGTGAACAGCGAATTAAACTGTTTAAAACGGAGTCTTCAATGTTTGTAGAATTGCTTTCATAATTTGATGAGATGCGTCCGCTTCTGTCATCCAAACGACTGAGTGAATTTTTATCATTTGGTGATTCAAATTCCAGCATGACTAGCGGTTGGGAGTCAGAGGTGTTAGCAATTTCATGGAAGAGTTTCTCTCGAAGGGTGAATCCTTCACCAGGTCTTAATTGCTCATACGAGTTCAGGAATCTCAATTCGCCAGTCCCCTGCACACAAACCATAGAAGTCAGCTTAGTCGGATGGCAGTGCAGTGATGTTGAAGTACTTTTATTAATCTCAAGGTAAGTGACACCGAGATTGCTACTAAAACATGCGCGATCCTCAAATCCCCAAGGCTTGGAGACTCTACTTATCATCACAGTACCAGCTTATCGGGGAGGTGTTTGCATTTCAAGGTAAAACTGAGAGTCCCAAACTAACTTGTATACCAGATCGAGCAGACCTAATTATCAATAACGTTCTGAAATTAGGCATTTACTTCCCTCCTCTTCGAATCGAAATGGTACGTGAACCACATCTCGGAAAGTCTCTTTCATCTTGGATATTATAACTTGATGTTTTTCAGGCGACGCAACTAGTAGCATAAATCCTCCACCACCTGCTCCAAGAAGTTTTCCGCCAAGAGCGCCTGAATTTATGGCACAGTCAAACATAGATTCTGCCAATGGAGTTGTCGACTTAGGGTTACTTAACACTTTTTGTTTCCAGCTCTCTTTCATAAGAGAACCAAGTTCAATCATTGGCGCATTAGAAACAAGAAGATTCAATGACTCCTCAGCCAACTTTTGAATATTCTTCAAATTTCTCCTCCCAGAAATGATATTTTCAACCAAATGTTTGTTTATGTCTGAACTTGTACGATGTACTCCCGTATTTATCAAAATGAGGTGATCTAAAATCTCTTGCTTTCTAATTGCCGATAATGGTAGCGACTCTATTTGCCAGCCACTATTTTCAAAAATAATTTTATTGAACCCTCCGTAGGAACAGATAACTTGATCTTGATCTCCAACGTTCTCCTTCAAAACTTCTCTTTCAAGAGTAATGGCTTCGCTTGCCAGATCCATTTTGTCCACTACTAGCCCATTATAAATTTTGATGGCGTGCAGGAGACAAACAGCGAATGCTGAGCTCGACCCTAGCCCAGAGCGAGCAGGCAAGTCACTCACATGATGTAATTGCAACCCACACTCTTTTTTGTCAAAAGGCCGAAATAGTTCCCTCACGACTGGGTGTTCAACTTGGCTCGCATTTTCAACAATTTCTGTTTTTGAATATGAAATTCGGTGTTGATATTCAGCAGTCACAGGAGTTGGGTGAATGGCGATATAACAATATTTATTAATTGTGGAAGAAATCACTAATCCGCCATTATCGAAATACCAGTCAGGGAGATCAGTCCCTCCCCCAAACAGTGATATTCGATAGGGGGTGCGAACAAGAATCATTATAGATTGGTATGGTGATAGGGACGGTACATTGGAGCCCCCGCAGTTAGCTCGCGAATACCATCTTGGAGGCTGTGTTCCGGTTTAAAGCCAAGCTTTTCAATTTTTGCATTAGAAACTATGTAATTGCGCTGGTCAGGATCTCGTTTAAAAAGAATTTCTGAAAAATAAAAATCAGGAACAAACTTCTTAATTTCTTCACATAAGTCGTTCTTAGAGATGTTAGCCGTGCTGAGTCCAACATTGAATACATGATCTCTCATTACATTTTCCATCCGCAAGGCCATTTGAAATGCCTTAGACACATCTCGCACATGTATATAGTTTCTCTTGAAATGTCCTTCATACATCAAAATATATTTGTCAATAACAGCACGATAACAAAAGTTATTTACAAGTAAATCTAATCTCATCCTAGGAGAATGTCCAAAGACTGTAGCTAGCCTGAAGCTAATAAAGTTTCCCCGTTCAAGCAGTTCATTCTCAACCTCTACTTTGTCTTTGGCATATCGAGAAATTGGTCGCAGAGGTGAATCTTCATCGCAGAAATTCTTTTCGTTTCCGGAGCCATAGGCACTATTCGATGTTGGCATTATTATCAATTGAGAGGGAGAGATAGTCTTTATCATCTCTATTGTTGCAGTTTTGTTGATTGAAGACGCTGCCCAGGGATCCAAGTCGCATGCGGGCGCCCCAACGATTGCTGCTAATGGGATAACCACATCCGCTTTAGACGCAATTTTTCTTACATCACCTAGTGATCGTACATCTACTTGATGAAACTTAAAATTCTTATTTCGGAAACACATAGCGAGGCTCGTTTGCTTATACATTAAGTTATCAATTACAGTAACTTTATAACCATCATCTAACAAGTCTGGAACCAAAACCGAACCGATATAACCAGCGCCGCCTGTTACAAGTATCTCTTCCATTTTTTTATGTTATCATACAAGTCTCTAATTGTGATTTTCTCGATGTAGAGGTCAACATGGCGGCCATAATAAAATATTTTGCGAGAGAAAAATCTTCATACCTCTCAAATGAACTCAGATGGCTCCATGTTGCAAATTTTCTAGAATTTGAAAAAGAGGCGAAATCTGTCTCCTCACTTTCAAATGCAAGCCCCGTACTAGTTTTTTTGTGTGGAAATAATCTCAAAGAGCTTGAAATAATTCGGTCTTTTCCAAAAGACTCTATCTGGGTCGACTTTTATGCAGATGAAGTGTACTCGCCAAAATTAAATTATAGAGCTCTTTCAATGGATTCTGTTAAGGGACTTATTCGTCCATATTGGAATCACCATCCAATGAATACACAGGGATATTTTCAATACCTAAAAGAGTCGTTTTGCAAATATGATTTATTAGAAAAATTTCTTTTGACGAAACTTCTTCTCTCAGGTCTCGTCATACTAAATAGGCAGTGGCGCATCAGGCTGGCGAGTCAAAAATATAAAAAAAACATTATTAAGATTCCTCTTGGATATACAAATAGTTTCGCATCAATATTTGAATTGATGCAAGGATATTCAAATTGTGGGAGTTCACTACTTGAGAGAAGGTTATTCAGTCAATACGAAGAGAGGGAGATTTTATTGTCATTTGTTGGACAAGAAGGAAATGTTCAAAGAACAAAACTGATTAGTAGCTTAGAGAAGATGACGGCAGCAGCACGTGAAAGGCCCGTAGGGCAAGTTATCATTTTTAAAAGACAGAAGTTCGGTGGGACTCTTGGTTCCTATGGCGCAACAGAGAAGACCGTGCAGGACTTTATTCAGTGTGGCCTGAAGGCAAAGTTTGGACTTTGTCCACCTGGAAATTATTCAGGTGAAACGTTTCGATACTCGGAATTATTGTGTATGGGGACTTTTCCTTTGGAATGTAAATATGCTGTCTCGGACCCATCATTTTTCCGCGGCGCTACAATTCCGACCATATTCGCAGACCTAAACACTTTAGAGGATTTGGCTTCCTTCAGTGGCGAAACCAGATGGAATACCGTTCACAACTTGATTTTGAACGAAATCAAAGAGGGTTTAATGGCCGGTGAGAGACTCGTGAGCGGATAACTTCGAATTGCCCCCAGGTTTTTTGGCATGCTGCGAGATGGGCATGACGGGCGAAATGTCCGATTTATCCCTTGTCAGCGACAAATTCCCAACTAATACGTAGAGGAAGTCAGAGGCGGCGACGGTCGACTCTGCAGTACAAATCGGTATGAAAGTAAGGGGCTCTGCTTAGTGTTACCGCGCAAGAAATCTGCCTCCGCAGGTCTGAACGTTTGGACTGTAGCGGAGCTTGGTGTTTTTTACACAGAGCACCGCAGCGAACTCATTGCCCACGCCTCACGTATCCTGAAGGACAGCGCCCGCGCTGAAGAAGTAATCCAAGACGCCTTAATTAAGGTCATGCTCGCCGCCCCTGAGCTTGAATCTCCTGATCATGCCCTTGGCTATATGCATAGAACTATCGAAAACCTTTGCATCGATATCTTCCGTATCGAAAGTCGTCGTCCAAACCTTGTACTTCTGGATGACTCCTCTGCAGAACTTGAATCATCCTGGATCGATAGTAAAGAGTACGTTGATGTAATTACTGCTGCAGATGATGCTGCAATTGTTAGACAGGCCCTTGCAATGCTCTCATCTGCAGAGCGAGCGGCTCTTGTGATGTGGGAGATAGAGGGAAGATCAACTGGAGAGATCGCTGCAGAGCTTGGTATTAAAGAATCTGCTGTGAGACATACTGTCTCAAGAGCAAGAGCATCTCTGCGCAGGGTAATGAGCGAGCTGATTGTTGATAAAGAGCGCGGTTTAACTGCCCTAGACATGCTTTCAACGACTTACAAAAAAGCAGCGCGAATCGCGAAGAAATCAAGTAAAGCTGCTCTTTCACTTATTTTAGTTTTCTTTGCCTTCCTTGGATTTAATGCAATGCCAACAGATAGTGAGCTTCCTGTTGTAACAACTCAGGAAAATACCTCATCAAGTCAGGCGTCCAATGAAGTTGAAGCAGCATCACCTGCTGTTGAAGCTTCTGCTACTCCAGAAATATCTCCAACCTCTATCGCTAAAGCGCAAGAAGCCGTGGAAAATGCTAAGGCATCTACCTTGAGTTTTACCGGTCTTGATAAGGCAGGAATTCCAACTGGTTTTACCGTAACCGATTCATCTGGAGCCCTAGGCTCTCTCTATATAACTAACCGCGCTCCAATACTTTCAGAGACTGAGTTAACCCTCTCGCAAGTTGCTAAGACTGATACTGGGGCAGCCAACATCTTTATCTCTCAACAGCTGGTAAGTGACTCCAGTGGCTTTAGCTACCTACCCTCTATCTCCTATGGCAAGGATGGAGCCTGGATTCCCCTAGTAACCAAGCTCACTTACCTCAATTCTGAGCGTATGCTCAGCGGGGATTATCTGGTTACAGCCATTATTAAAGTAGAATCTGAGGTTGATTCCCCTGTTGTGATCCCAGCGAGCGCCTCAGGCCGGGATCTCCTGACAGCCCCACGGCAGGTAATTACTCGCCTGGTGCTCAACCCAGGAAAAACTCAGATTTTATTTCAAGCAGTTTATGTAGTTGAAAAGGGGGTCAAGAAATGACCCCTAAATTTAAGTTTCCTCGCCGTGTCCGGATACACGGCGGGGAATGTGGTGCAGTAGCACGTGCATTGCATCACGAGGCAAAGAAGTTCTCTTTGCCGGCCGTGAGAGAGATCGTCTCTTTCACGACTAATGAAAGGAAACAAATGTCTACAAAGACAATCTTCAAGCGCATTGCGCTTGTAGTTGTAAGTACTTTGGGACTGTCTCTATTGGCTAGCGTGCCAACGCAAGCAGCTTACAATAGTGCTGCAAGCTCTACGTCAATCACTGTTACCGGTGTTGGGCGTGTAAATTACGCTATTCAAATTTTGGCATATTCCCAAAATCCAGGAGACAGTACTAATTCCTGCGGAAACGAATGTTTCT
>Ga0194133_10010156_pt1 | contig 10649 bp, 12 predicted proteins | sample TA2KigOf40mmetaG_FD_155448 | JGI IMG/M metagenome (GOLD analysis project Ga0194133, IMG submission 155448) | Freshwater microbial communities from Lake Tanganyika, Tanzania - TA2015055 Kigoma Offshore 40m | ecosystem: Environmental > Aquatic > Freshwater > Lake | place: Tanzania: Lake...
ACCTGACCCTCCGATTAACTAAATAGTCTGGCCCAATAGTCTTACAAAGTTGGTCATAAACATGTTTCAAGCTTGAAAGTATGGAGTTTTGATGTGTAAGAGGATACTGATAGGGAATTGTAGGGGGGGGGAATTTTAAAGCACTGTTGTCAGACATGTATAAGCTTTGAGAACGATACCGAGCCTTTTCTGTTACAACTAGTGATGGGTCTGGGTCAAAAAATTTTGACCGCATCAGGTCATTTCTTTGTTGCCCAGCTCAGGTCAGCCACCTCTGGATTTGGAAAATTTCCCCTAAAAATCCCAAATCTTTCAATTTTTACTCTTTGGTCAAAAAAATCTCATCGGGTTGGGCCAAAGTCAGGTAATCGTATGATTTATTAAGCTCATTCGGTTTTTTTAATTGGCAAGACCTGGGACCAGGGTCAAAGTTAGGTCGGCCTATATTTATATGCTCGGATCCGGTCGATTAGCGACTGAGGTTGGCATGGCTGTTACGAGATTCCTGATGCTGTGTATTGCTGAGAATGTTTAAGTCTTTCCTTAACGTTTTATTGTAAAATAGTATCTTATTCATTTAAAGATGCCAAAAGGTGACCTCCTATGAACCAAAACTTAGGGATTTTTTCTTCTCTTGATGTATTAATAGGCAAGAGGTTGAAAATGAAACTTATACACTCAAACAATTGATCCTTGATCACTTTCGATAATATTATAAAAATTATTGTAAAATCAAATTTTATATTTATATTTAACTTATACAAAAGAGTTACAAAATATTTAAGAATTTGCATCAATAAGTCAGGATTGGCAATGTTACTCTTTACCAGATTGCTTAAGATAATGGGTCTGGTGATATGCGCAAGACTAGGACTTTGGGGTTTAAAGAAACTATTGGAATTTGAAATCAAATTTTCTAACTAATTTTGAAAATAAAGCAATTACTATTGTTCCTGAACATTATTGATGGCACGTGGAAAAAACTAGACTAATGATTAAATTAGTCTGCTCGTCAGTAAAAGCTCAGTTTAGTTGCCTTCAATGGAAATAACAGACCAAATATTTGTACAAAACTGCCTTTTCTCATTGAAGATTTTACTAATAAAATCTTAAGAAACATTTTCAACATTTAAAAAAATAGCTCGGACACTACAAGAAAATTTTGAGCTTTTTTGGCAGGTTTCAAGTACTTCTTCAAAGGAATGAAGTATGTAATAACTGTATCAAAATAAACTGAGATTTGAAAGACCTTGAATTGAGATAGTCTCCAGATCTTTGAATCTAAACTCAGAATCCTTGTGTTTTGTTGTTGAATTTTGGTGAGATCAGCTTTGCATTAGTCAGATCTGTTTCTTTTCTGGCATTTTCAGGATTTGAATATCAAAAGATCAAATCCTATCTGAGGATTGAATGCTTGGGCTTAATAATTTTTTTAAACATTTTCTAAATTACTATCACTTTTCGTTGCTATGAGCGATATCCGAAACGTGACTTATTAAATGCCACTAAAACTGCATGTTTTTTCGCTAGCACCAGGACTCCGAGGGTGGAGGTTGATGGTGATGATGTGGTAGAGACGATTGTGAAATATCATCCTCTGAATCAGGGCCATACATATCTGCAAGCTTTTTAAACCTAAAAGATGGATAAATCAACCGTTACAATCGTATTGGGGTTTGACACTCAAATAATTACCTTGGTCCAAAACTGTTCAAAAAGTCGAACTCAAGGTCACCATCGCTTGTTCCGGAATTTAGGGAAGATAAAGTGCCTCCTGAATTACCATCACCTTCGTAAGCATAATGTCGGAGGTCGTCAAAAGGGGTACCATCAGGATTGCGGTCAGCCCGATCCTAGATGACAAAAAATAAGCGCTTGGGTAAAATGTAGGCGACTACAGAAAATGACAGAGCCTCCCGCCAGAAACAAGTCTTTTAAATTTACTATTTGAAGGTATTATAAAAACTGTCAAAATATTTTGAATAAATTGATTAAAAATACCTTATTGGTTTCAAGGAAAGAGTTGATATCTGCTGTTGGCTCTTGATATAATTTATACTTGTCACCCAAGGGGTGAAGGGCTGGTGTACCATCAGCCATCATCCGCAAAACTGACAAGTCGTATCCAGTCTGGAATAAAATAATAACTTTTTTCAAAGCTCAATATGCCATTTTGAAAACAACAAACCTGATCTCCTTCTCCGCCACCCTCGTCCTCATAGTTAATGATGTTTTCCCGTATGTCACAATCTATGTCTTTTTCACTGAAAGTATAATTTTTGTCTTAAAGATAATAAATTATTATTTGTAAGTTGACAATTTACGTGTAAACATTTCGCTTTCTTCGATATACCGCTAAAACTACCACAGCTGTCAAGATAATTGCAAGACATACAAGAATGGCAATGAGAAAGTTCATGTTGAGGTTGAGAGCAACCACAGCCTGAAAAGCAGTAAATACAAACGAAATAATGAAAGTTGAAATCGTTATAGCTCTTGGTTTGGTTTTAAAACGGATGTCCCACCTGGACGAATTCCGCATCGCACCCAGGTGTGTAGTTATCTCCATCAGCTGGGCTTCCTAAGTCGTAAAGCCTCGTTCTTGAGTCTGCCGTGAACGTTAGGTTCTTTATACAACCAACGAAGCCGTCACCCTCTGGCATTTTCTTTCTAAAATAAGTATTTAAAAAATCTGACGTGGTGATTTTCATGAAAATTTAATTTTCTCAAGAAGAGAATAACTTTTGGAATTACTTTTCAAATAGTTGGCTAAATTAATACAAACCTATCAATGCCTATTTGACTCGCAATATCTGAAAACTTGTCTTGGCCAAAAGAGACACCACCAACATGGATTGGACCGTGCGTGTTCAAAAAACGTCGATCCATATCGTGTGTATTTATCTTAAATTGAACGTTAAAGAATTGTAATTCAATGTAAAACTTATGTTGCTAGTTTACTCATACCTGTGCAAAGCACTCAGTCCTCGAATGGAGAACTTCATTTGCACAAGTCTTATCGTCTAACTCCATTTGAACTGTGTCATTGGTCCAACGTATAGCTAAGAAATGATCTTTGCTATCATCAACCTTTACGTAAAATATAAATAATCATAACTAACTTTTTTTATTGTCAAGATTTTGATGGTTCATTATTTGTTACCTTATGTTCCAGTACAACAGTTCTTGTGTCAGATCCAAAGTTAACAAAGAGATGCACTTTACCATTTTGAATTTCAGCTGCCATATAATCAGAGACTCCTGGGGGAACATTGTTTGGTGTTGGACCAGCATAGAATAAAATTCCCTCTTTCATTTGTGTATTAAAAATCAACGACAAATGTGAGCTTGAACAAGTTGTCAAACCAGGATGCCAAGACCAGCCCTTGATATGCAAAAAATAAAAGCATTTAGAAGAATTCACCAATTTGATGGACCTTTTCCCTATGCCTTTCCCCGCACTTGATTTGTTAAACTACACTTCAGTGTCATCATACGTATTGAATTTGAAATTTTCTTAATTACCTGTCCATTAAAGGACGCTGCCAGTCTTTCACAGTTGGGACCAAAGAAATTGGGATTATTTGCAGGACACTGACAAATGTAACCATTTCCAGTGGGCTGGCAGGTCCCGTTATTGAGGCAAGGGTTAGGCTTACAAGACCTTGACTCTGGCTTGTTAGCAGAGCACTCGCAACGGGCCTCAACTCGAGCGTTTACCCCAACAAACGAGGTCGTATTGGTGAAGACGGTAGTGAGATCATCACTAATCTGTTAATTAGCCAATATATGATATTGAAATCTGAATTTATTTTCTTATTTTAATATAAATGTTTATGATCTACATTTTTGACAAACCACAACAAGACTATACAAGAATTCTAAGTAAAAATGAAGTTTACCTTTAGGTTGCTGGTACAACTTCCTTTACAACCTGTATCTTCATCCAAACATTCATCGATGCTCACCATGATTATTTTAACCCCGAGTGCTCGTTCAACATCCTTAAAGAAAGGCTTTCATAGCATTTTAAAGTTATAGAAATAATCAATGTTCTTACTATCTTTCTCCTTGCCATATTTCCATCTAATCTTTCATGTGGATAGTATGGCGATCCGTGAGCCGAATATCTATAAGAAAACTCAATTTTTATTTTTGTTGATGATTATGATGATGAAAACTTTAAAAATTTTAATGTTTCTTAGTTACCTCACATCTGTGATCCTCTCACCAGAACGCAAAACTGTAAAAATATCCACGTAAGTCGCATTCAATTGTTTCATCAAAAGTGATTTCAGTTTGTCCCATTTCGATGAACCGTTTTCGTCTGAAAAAATTAAAACTTTTATGAAGACACAAATCGATACTGAAGAACAATAGTTAATTAAGTAACCTTGAACTATAAAATCCTCTGGAGTTCCCTCGATTCTAATTGACCCACTGCTGATTACAGCCTCTTTTGTAATTTTCTGTATCGTTACTTTTACGATGGCCATTACTGCCTTTTCACCAACTTGTCCGTGGGTGGGATCTTCAACCAAAAACTCGAGGTTGAAGTTGTTGACCTCATTGTCGAGCTTTATGTTTCTTTCCATCGTGATCATTCCTGTGTTGCGATCAAGAGAAAAGGACCCTCTCCATTGATTAGAGTTTTTGAATCTGTGTAAATTTCATTCATGTCTACAAAAGTAACCAGCCAATAATGAGGCAAAAATGAATCTTACTGAAAAGTTTTGTCAGGAAGGTCCCAGTCGTCCGGATCGTTGACAAAAACTCGTCCTATTTCAGTGTCTGGGGCCTTTCCTTCGTAGTTGTAAACAAATATTTCACTCTCTCCCTGTTTCATTGGGTTATCGTTTTTGTCACCAATTGTAAGCTTAAAAATGATTAAAGAGATCAGAAATTGAGTCTCCACCCTTGTAATTAAACAATTATCATTTTCATCATAACAGGAAAAATCGCTTCATGACGTTCAAAAAAGCTTTATTTTAGCAAAGTTTTGGAAATAGCGTCTCTGATATTAACTACCCAAATTGATAGATTAGTTGGACTGAAAATATTTTATCCTTACCAACAAAATGCTGACATTGCACATATTTTGATTGTCACATATTTTGACAGGAATTTCGTAACGCTTTTGTTGCTCACGATCAAATTCTTGAAGTGTTTCTAAGACATAAGTATCTCCTCTTGCAGACTAAAGAACAATTGTTGATTTTTCCGATGAAAAATATATGAAAAGAGGATAAATCTTACTTTTTTAATGGCAAATTTTGACCTTGTTTCTGGGTCTGAGTGCCGATCAATTTCAAACGTAAATGGAGGACCGTTTTCGACTGTATCATAGTCGTCAGCCACTAGTTCCCCAACAACACCTGGTGTCTCATTCTCTGGCCATACCATTCCAGTCGGCATATTAAGAAAGGGTGCATTGTCGTTTTTATCCTCTAAAACAACCTCGAACGGAACGTAATTTTCTATTCCATTAGGACCACCACTTTGGTCCTTGGCAAAAATGTATGAGGACCATTTTGGGTATCCACTTGGCAAGTCACGATCCAAAGGTTTAGTAATTCGTACTTCCCCTGTTTTTGAATCAACGCTAAAGAAAGCAGCCTGCTGACTTTTGCTATCTAGGTAGTACAAAATGTTTTGGTCAACGGACGAATCACCGATGTCTGGATCTGTTGCCTTGACCTATAAAAAGATAGTTATCAGCTTTGCATTTAACATTATTTTCTATTTGTGCATTCATGTATGCATCATTTACTTGAAAAATAGGATATTGAGGAACCCTTTCCTCCTCCTCTTTCACAACGTATTTTTCCTTTTCAAACTTCGGTTTCATATCATTTACGTTGATGACTGTGATCTCAACATTTGTCTTGTTGCCAAACTCTCCATCCCAAGCCGCCACCACTAGATTATACTTCTTTATCTCTTCAAAATCCAGAGGTTTTGCAATCCGTATAAAACCTAAAATAAAAACTTAATTTGTATTTGCAGTTTACCATGTTAAATTTTTACGGATTTACCAGTGTTCTCCTCAATAGAAAAGGCTCTCCCTACGTTTCCATCGGTAATTTGATAAATAGGCACAGACGCCTCAGTATCAAGATCATCTGCTCTTACTTCTATTACTTTGCTTCCCACGTCCTATGGAGTTTTTAAGAGCAAATTATTTCGAGATATCTTTAAAAAAATGAAAACACCAACCTGGTCTTCTGGTACTTCAGCCCTGTAAAACTGCTGAGGAAAAAAAGGTGGATTGTCGTTTTTATCAGCAATTGCTATTCTAAATGTCTGGGGTGTTTTATTTGGACCGTCCTTCCTCAAACTGGAAACCGATCCGTCCTCTGCCTCAATAGTCAAGGCATAAACAGGTTGTTGCTCCTGAAAATATTTTTGAGTTGATTGATTGGTTGTTGAGCTATGAAGGCTCTCTGATTTAAATTATTTTTCACTCACTCTATCAAGCTCAACAGTGGTCGTGATCACACCAGTATCTGGATTGATACTAAACTTTTCTTGAACTGCTCTCGAGTTAGTCTTTGCAATTTTGTAGGTAACACGATTAAAAGGAAATGTTCCATCCTTATCTGTCGCAGAAACCTGCATAACAGTTGTTCCCGGGGGTTCATGCTCTAAAACACTTCCTGACTCAACATTGCTGAAGATTGGAGCTTCGTCGTTCTCATCCTGTTTTTGTGAACACATTACTCTAGTAAAAGCTTAAGTTCAAATGATTCAAATATACCTGAATTTTAATGGTAAGTTGAGCTTCAGCTACCAGGTCGAAAAGGTTTCTTACGTGCAGCGTAAGGGTATATTCACTGACCTTTTCGTAATCGAGTGGTTTGGTAAGGAAGATACTCACTGAATCTGTTCCGTTCTGTAATATTTGAGTTTCACTTTAGTGTCAAAACTATAAACGATATTTAAGTATGAATTTATTAGTCTGACCGGCAGAGCCTTGAATGTATCGTCTTTGTTGGTCTTTTCTGTTCTCCCTTTGACCAGTTGAAAGACAAGTGATGGATCATTGTGGTTAGAACTTGCCCTGTATCTTGCAACGGGTTCGTTAAAGTTATTATAACTCTCAGGTAGTCTTATTTCAGAGCCTGGTCCGGATATAAAATTCGGAGGTTTCTTATTGCTTTCTTTTACTTCTAGCACGATTTCAGTTTCGGAAAGCTTAGGAGGATTTCCGAAATCTTTGGCAGTCGCCTTAAGGTAGAATTTGTATCCTAAGTGTTTATCGACCAGCCTCCTTTGCAGAGTGACGACCCCAGTCTGAAAATTAGTTCAATATTCATAGAGAATCTAACAAAAACAGGTCATTAAATGACGTACCACATCGACCCATCTGAAAAACTCAATATCCGATGGAGTTCCAGTGGAAATCAAATCGTAGGCTATTTTTTGGTTGTCTCCCTCATCAACATCAGTTGCAGATATTCTCATTATTTGTGTCCCAACGGGTGTATCCTTAGAAAACAAAAGTTTTATCATTTTTTGAATGAAAAATATTATCGCACTTTTCATTATTTCTGCTCAATGTACGTGCATTTTGAAATGAACAATTGTTATTAATTCTTATGTTATATGTGAGTCTTGTTTTGTTAATAAATCAAAAACTGAAACTTCGCTAACCAACCACTGAAATCTATGAATACCTGAGCAATTGGCATGTTGAAGTTTGCTCTTTCAAAAACAGGGGTGTTGTCGTTTATATCCTTAATCTTCACAGCAAGAGTGCAGACATCTTCAAGTTGAGGACGACCGTTATCAGACGCCTTGACCGTAACATGAACTAACTTTTCACGGTCGGGCTCGTCGCGATTAAAAACCTGGCAATAAGAAAAAAAGTTTGATGAAGTGAATGTTATTGTGGATATTTTGTTTTGTTTGACTGCCGGGCAGGATAAGCTCCCTTGGATCAAAGATAGATTTCAATTTTCCTGTATAGAGTTCTGTAGTACAATTTTCAAAATAATTTTTTGAATAGGCATGTGAGCTCAAGTTCATTATTCATGACAAAATGGTGTCGTTAAATGTTATTAGGCATCCTAATTGAGTTGACACAAAGGTGAACAAAAATATCTGTTTGAATTCAATTATTTATCGATCTAGGTCTTTTCAACAGAAAACCTCTGGTTCTAGAAATTGAAAATAGGTACTATAGATAGAAAGCTTTTATTATGAACTCATTATGCAATTATTAAAACATTTACGTGCAAGTAATAATAAAAGCAGTAAAGTAAAGATTAAAGCAATTAACTTAATTTTAACCAAAATCTGCAATTTCAACATTAAGTTTATCAAGGATCTCTGTCCATTGAGCCAATTTCCCTTTTGCAGATGAAAACAGACTCTTCTTTCTGACATCCTTGCATTGTGAAACTTTTTAAAATTACCTCAGGCCTAATTCTATGTTCTTAGCCATAATGAAGTAAACTATTTTCATTAAGCTTTTTCTTGTAAATATAAACTTCTTATATTTACTGCAGAGAAGTATTGACGAAAGTTGAGCAATAACTTTTTTCAACATTTAGAAATATAAAAAAGTTTAATGCTTCCCGACTCAATCTTTCGGTAAAGGATAGAAATTGTTTAGTGAATAGTTTAAATTGATAGAATACGTTAAAAAATGTTAGACTAAAATCACATTTGGTTGTTAACTATTCTTTTTAGAGTATCGAGGATGAAAACCTTGTTGCATATTTAAAATAAAATAAAAACTACTGAGGGAAATATATTTGATACTTGAATTAGCAATTTATGCAAAAATTTAAAATGTTTATTTATTCCTTTTGAATTTTTAATCTACATTTTCAAATCTATGAGCCAGAAAAACTTAAATCTTAAAATTTTTCAACAGCTCATTTTGATTTCTTTCTTATGACTCCATGAGACCCAAAGGTAGAGTATGATGAAAAATTGCATTCATTTGATTCTTTTGAGGGCTTGGGCATTTTTCATTAAATCGACAGCTTAGAAACAAACCATTACAAATATATTAATTAATCCATTTCTGGAGGTGAAAGGCCAAAAGATATCCACTGGAAATTTAAGTCCTAGGAGTCAAGTTTGTACCCGATCTTGGCTGGGATAATTACATAAGGGGTACCGTTCCGAAAATCCGCTTCCTCATCAAAAAACCCCTTTTCGTGTCAAGATTTGTTAACGTTCAAGAGCAGTGGCCGGGTTGATCGTCACCCCAATTTGAGGGTCGCAAGGACGAATCCCAACACCTCTGACAACCTCTAACCCTGGGATGGTACTCAAAGATTAAGTCAGTATTTTGGATTATGGTATCCTCTTTTAACGGTAAGTGATCCTCTGCTCCATCTCAGATACTGCTGGGCTGTTCTTTATGTGTCTTATTTTATTAAGAAGATTTTTGAAGTGCACAATATTCATTACCTAGGTATCATTATCAAAGTTTTTTGATCAAGTGATGAACGAGGAGTTTGCATTCGACGACCATCATCGAGATATGTCAATGACATTGAGACTATTCTAAATCCCGCAGAGATTCATTCGCCTTATGAAGCTGTCTTTGGCCTCCTCAATCTTTGAAAGAGTTGGAAGCTTTCACCACGTCAGTAAGATAACAAGGACAAAAACATGCCCTCTTTGCAAAAAAAATATCCTTTTTGTTTTTACTAAGAAACCTACAAAAATCTCAACACCCACGTTTCAAAATAAATTTGTGAGATAATATTGCACAAATAAGTAAGGTGAGCAGTATAGCATTAAATATTATAAATTATATGCTTTTCGAGAGATGTTAGCACATTCTAGGTAGCATTTCGCTTGCAGTGCATAAAAATCGTTTAGCCTTCATGTCAAAACGCATTCTTGGAAGAAGACGTTTGATGACTTTGGTCATCAGACTAATAAAAGGAATGAACCCGTTTTTGTTCTATTCAAGCAAATGAAAAGGTACATTGGTAACATTTATAATACTGAGTAGAACTTAACATTCGATTACGTTTACATTTTAAATCTAGACGAATGTTATGATTCTGGAGTGCAGTCAACGACCTGCAAGAAAAAAAGGCTAAACCTTTAGTTGTCTGAAAATTAACTATGCCATCTGTGGAGATGAGCAAAAACTGAGCGATCGTGTTGCACAGTTCTTTCACAATATAAAAAAACTGGTTTAACCAACCAAATGAGTTCTGCTATTTCTCCAAATAGGATGACTTTGGTCAAATGGACAAAAAGAAAAGTGGCATACTGTTAAAACTTGGAAAATCCTATGTGTCTGTCTTCACCTGAAATATATGCAAAGGTTTACACCAGCATAATTCGAAATGGTTTCCCTTCTCAATGGAAGCTTGCAGGTATTGTCCCTGTTCCTAAAAAAGGCAATCTAACCAATATCAGTAACTATAGGCAGGATCTAATCTCTGCTTTATAAGTAAAATATTTGAAAGACGATTGCTGGCAAGGCTTGAAGCCTTACCTGACTTCGTGAGTATGATTGGTAGTCACCAACATGGTTTTCACAAAAACCATTCAACTACCTGATGCTTAATGGAACTAAGAGATAGTATGGCTAGTTGCCTAGATAATGGAAAAGTCTGTATCCTCTACAGTCTAGATCTTTCAGCTGCTTTTGATATGCTTAGACCGGATAC
>Ga0194133_10010157_pt1 | contig 10649 bp, 3 predicted proteins | sample TA2KigOf40mmetaG_FD_155448 | JGI IMG/M metagenome (GOLD analysis project Ga0194133, IMG submission 155448) | Freshwater microbial communities from Lake Tanganyika, Tanzania - TA2015055 Kigoma Offshore 40m | ecosystem: Environmental > Aquatic > Freshwater > Lake | place: Tanzania: Lake Tanganyika...
ATGTTTGGTTTTATCAGATGAGGAAAAAAAGGGGTGCGGCAAAAAATTCATCCCTCGTAAAACAGAAAAATGTGTTTTACAAAACTTTTCTAGAAAGATTTCACAAAAATTTATAAGCCATTTATGTAAAAGCGTGAATTGATTCATAATAAAAAGGTGTAGAAAAATGAGGAAAATTGCATAAAATCAAGTTTAGGGAATTTTTTGTTTGGCAGAGTTACTTTAAAATCATCCTGAACGTTATTTTGCAAACATGATGAGATTCATTGTCTGCCTGAAAAGACTGTTTTCTCCTAAAAAAAAGTTTTCTTTGTCTTGTAAAGATTAAAGTTAAAAAATTATGCTTTTCTTAGTAAATGATGTATTGCCTTTTGAAGTTTTGTCTTATATAGTCTGAGCTGAATTTCACTATAAACCAAATTTCAGGTTTGGGAGGCTTTCCTGTTCAGTAAAGATTCAGGCAATGTTGATGCGTGACCAACATCTTTATAAGAGTCCCGCCATAGAAATCCATGTTCACTGCAGATTTCTATAGCCCTGACTGAGGATGCCTAGTTGATTTTTTTGCAATCCGGGGTTGAAAAATTGATGGCATGGGCTGCTGGGGATTGAACCGACAACCCAAGATCTTTGTTCTCAGTCTGGTGCCTATGACCTCTCTGCCGAGGTGACCCATTTGATTGATATAAGCTGTGTTCTTCAATAGTCTTTCAGATAATCCAGCCCATTTCTTTGGTGTTGCACATTTGAAAAGGACATTTAGCATTCCTTGTCTTTTCCAAAGAATGCTTGAAAGATCAGGTGTCATCCAAACGGGTGCTCCATAATAAGCTATTACAAAACATTTGGATGTCACAACTTTCAAGCAATCGGCCTGGGTCAACCATCTTTATAAATGCTTAATAAGCTTCACAGTGTAAGCAGCTCTATTTAGGATTGTATCAACATGCTTATCCCATTTAAGAGTGCTAGATAGTATCCTAGGGCTTGTATTCGTCCGCTTGATTTGATTCCATCATAAATCAACATACTAGATCTCCATTTCTAGAGAATATGTCAAAAATACTCTTTTACAAGCTATAGTCTCAAAGAAAAGTAAATTAAGAAGATTTATTCACTACTTCAACAAGATTAATTTTCACACATTTTAAACCATCAAAGGTGGCGAATCAAGATGTAACCTCCAGGGAAAGGTTGCAACAAATATACTTTTAATTTTGTGTTAAAGAAAACTTCCCTCTTTGAAGGAGCTAATTAAACTGTATAAAAGAAAAAAAAGTTTTGATGATACAAGAAATAGCTTGAAGAAACCATTTGAAAACGAATCTAACAAACTGGGAGCAGCTGTCAACAAAGTGTGACGAAAAAATTATTACTGTCAAGACTCTATGGCACTTTTCTCAACGTAATAACATCTTTCTAAGTGAGAAAATCTATCTACTTTGGTTATATATATCAAAACAAAACTATTTGTTAAGTAAAACCAACAAACTTTTGCAAAAGCTCTACGCCCCGATAGAAATATTTTTTATCACATCATGTTCGAGAATTAATTTGAAGGGCGATGATGCATCAAATAACAAGTTGTCCAATATTCGAATTTTTTTACCAAGGAAAGTCAAAGCATTGTAGTATGAACTCTTCCATCCTGTTATATTGGTCGTGAAATAAATTCTATGACCAAAGTAAGACCTCCAAAGTTCTCTAGACCAGGTCAGGTTTTTTAAGATACTGTACAAATGCAAAACTGTGAGTAGAAAACTGGCATTTTTGGCATCAGTGAAGGCCAGGACACCATTTTTATTTATTACAGCCATTTTTAGCTAGGATTTGGGGCATTTGGATGTTTCTTACCAACTTGGAGTCGAAGGTTGGTGCCTGGGATTGAACCACGGACAGTTCAATCCTTAGATCAAATTCCCATCTGTGTACCGACCGTTATAAGGCTACAACAGCCCCTATGTTTAATACTTTTTAAAGTTTGGAAGGGTAAGTGTACCTTTTTTAGGATAAAGAGTAAGATAAAGAGAGCTTGTGTTAAGAACTAATTATTATGACACCAAATCAAGTGAATGAGAGAAGTGTTGACTTTACAACAGTTCATTTTTGACTGAAAGTTGTGTCTTAAAGTTATTTGATTTTCAATTGATAAATGTGAAAAAATGAGTGTAAGAGATCATTCTTATCAAGTATATGCACAACAATTAATCCTTACTGAGTTAATCATCTCAAAGAAATGATTGAATAAGGCAAATCCAGGAGTCAAAGATTTTGCCCAGGCCAAGGATTGAACCCTTAGCTCCCAGTTCTCAGCCAGTTGCCATAGCAATCAGCTACAACGACCCCTTGGTATTGCCATAAAAGTCAGAAGGTTCGCAATCTTCAACTAGTTTAAACGAAAGTTGCTTATTTCCAAACCTTTTTAAGCTTTTTTCACTTTGTTTTCGAGCTGAACGAATGAAAAAGAAGAGGAAAATGTGGTTTTCAGAGACAACCATCCCGTCGACATTCTATAACCAAGCATCATTATGATACCAGCATAGTTTCCAAGAATGAAAATATTCAGATTCGATAAAGAGTTTTTTTATTTTTACTCAGTTCTTTCTTTATCTTACAATTGCAACTAAGTTTAGCTTGAAAAAAAGTTTTGGCGAACAAAAGCTATGCAGACTGGCAAAGAAGAACTGATTTATTTTGCCATAAACAATCTCTTGAAAGAATTAAACTTAATTGCCACTGTTCACAACAGCATCAAAGATTGAAAATGCAAAGAAACTTAACAGACAGAGTTTAGCTGATTAATTTCAAGTTCAGTTAAGTCAAAGTATCATCATTCTCAGTGGGCACTTTAAAGATCAATCATGTTGGTGATTTTAAATCTCACAATCTTTCAAGAAAAACTTTTCTTAAGCCCAAATCTCCCAACACAGTTAAATTAGCTTTTCTTTGGTTTTAGGTTTAATTTAAATTTAAAGGAATGCTTCATTTTAATTCTGGCTGAATTGTCATTTTGTATAGAATGATTTCTGAAAAAGAATCACTTAAATTTTTCTTTAATGATAATTTTCAAAGGCATGAAGTGTTTTTGAACTCTGTGACACTTTTTGGTAAACACCCATGCAGGAGCTCCAAAGATGTTAAAAATTAATCAAAAATATATTGGAATATTTAATGGCTAGGTCCGACTAAAATCTGCTTTTACTAATCACTTTAAGTGATAAAGAAGTTTCAGTAACCTTTTTGCAGAGGTTGGCATGGACTCGTAGACGAGATTGAAAGAGCAATAAATTAACTTCAACTTGTGATATTCAAGATTAAGTCAATTTCATCTTCATTTCACATTTGGTAAAATTGGTTCAAGTTATTTCCTTTTCAAAGGAATATTAAAAGCTATAAGCCTAGCAACAATATGGACAATTGTAATTTGAAATTTGTATCATGCATGTGATATCATGTTTTTAAGAATCAAATTAGCTTTTGGAGAAAAAACGAAGACCTTCTTTATCTAGATAACTGATTCTTAAAATCAATGAAATCATATTATTTTTTCCTTCTCAAGGTATGTAATTTATTGAAAAAGATGCAAATTTAATTAAAAACTTTTTATCTTTCAAAAAATGCACTTGGAAATATAGACACTGTTAGTTTGACTTGCTTCTTTTCATATTTATCAAAGGTCGAGTAAACAAACTTTATAGACAGGTTGAAGCTTTTAAATGTTAGATCTATCACTTGGCTATTATTATATTCGCTTCGAAGTTTATTTTCGTCTTTGCATGTGGCATTAAATGTAGTTAGAGGTACTAAAAAATGGTAAAGCTTAAGCAGCTTTCAGATTTGAAAAAAAGTTTTGAAACAGAGCAAGCGAAGCATTTTTTTAGATTCGAACTTTGAAATCTCGCGAAAGAAAAATGAAAAATTCTTTTTCTCTATGTAACAAACATTTTTTCACCAAGTACCTTTTTTCTAGATAGGATATGGCCAATGAAGTGTTGAACGTACCTTATGATTGAATTTTTCTCCAAATTGAATAGCTGACTGACTTCCAAGCAATCTTGTTTTTCTTGAGTTTTGCTTTCAAAATATTTTTAAGCACGCCATTTTCTTTAACTGTGTCCAAGACAGTAATAAAAGTTGATAGTTTTTCTTTAACTTTGGAAAAAACTTTTTGTAAGTGAGTTTAAGCTTCAATGAAATTTCCCTTCTTATCCAATATTTATTTTTTTCAAAGGAAATGTCTGGGTTTTTTTATGCTAAATGTGAATTTCAATCTTTATAAGAAAAAATACAAAAGAATTTTTGTCTTTTAGCATACCCCAACTCCGATTTTGGATGTCATTGATTGATAGATCGTACATTTATTTTTCACTTTCAATAACACACAACTAGAGACTTTGTAGGTTAATACCATTTATAGTTATCATCAAAATAGAAAAAAATATTGAAAAGAAATGTCGACGCATAAAAAGTGAGCTGAGAAAAATAAAGATTCTTTTAGACAAGCAAGGGAAATGGCAATAAAGAAAGATAAAATCCCAAAGACCCAATTTCCTGAATGATTTATTTTGTTATAGTTATTCAATCCTAAGATATACATGAGTAGTTTTTCTTGGTTATATTATATAGTCGAATCTAAAAAATATTACTACGGTTACTTTTGCCTATACAATGAATGAACTGACTGTTTAGAAAAGTGAAAGCCACTATTTGGAATGAATTATGACTAAAATATGAGAATGTTTCAGATCCTTTTTTACACCAAGCAAGGCGAAAACAAAATTCAAAGAAGGGAAAGTTCCTTACCCACACTTTCTCATGTTTCATTTATTGGCAAGATAGTCTTATAGTTAATTCTGATCGATATTGCAACAGACTATTTAATAATGTCTGTTAAAGATTTATCGATGCAGTCCAAATTAGCAATATTTCTTACCAGCACAAAAAAGAGGAAGAATAATGTCTAACCAAATACTAATCATTTTTTCCACCATTGGCAAAATTATTTTGAAAAGAGGTGTCTAGAAAGTTCAGTCCCTTGAGACACATATCTAAGCATTTGTAATAGATTTCCGTAAAATGGTCAAACACTTTCCCAATAAAACAAAGTACGTACTTTTTGCAAACTTTCTCTTTCTTAAACAACAGTTTAAAGGGTAATGACACTAAGTGAAAGCTAAATGTCGACAACTTGTTTTGTAAATTTGAAAAATATGTTAACTATTAATTTTAAAATGATGAATGGATGAACTGGAAGTGAATGTAGGGAATGTTAGGGTGGTGTCAAAAGATCAAATAAAGGTATTGGGAATAACTCTTGATATCAAGCTTAATTGGGAACCTCACATCAAGAAAGTCATTGCTAAATGTAGATCATTTCTCTTCCCGTTACGTTACATTCAAAAATATATGAATGCAAAAGACACAATAAAAATCCTGAAAGCACAATTGGTGAGTTTGATGATGACTTATGGTTCTCTATGTTGGTCAGTCTTGCTAAATTACTCACAGAGAGCCAGGTTGCGGTCGGTGAACTTCCAAGCCATTAGGACTGTCTTGAGAGATTTTAACTTTTAACTGAACAGAACATTTTAAGAAAATCTGGAATGGAAAGTATTGAGATATTCTTTTTAAAAGGACTTCCATTTTCATCTTTAGCATCTATTATTACCTTTAACCAACAAATCTAGCTGGAAAAATTATGAGTCGTGGTTATTTCAATAAGAGGCATTCCATTCAAATTATGTTCTTTGACCTCAGTAGAACAAAAATTGGTAGATGCAGTCTGCTTAATTGAATAAGAGAATTCACTCATGTCTGGTCCTTTGAATGGACAGGACTTGACCTCCAATTATTTAAATCAAATCCAGAAACCAATTTAAACATGGCATTTTTATTCATACAGGATGATTTTACCTTTCTACTTAGATTGTTAGCAATAAGGCTACCTTCTCTCAAACCAGCTTTCTGGCATCGGAGGGTTTTCCCCCTGGTGGGGCAATTAAGGATGAATTGTTAGCTAATTTATTGTACAAAGGTCAGGTTTTCCCCTCTGAAAACATAAGGGTGCCAGAAGGTTAAGGCTCCATGGTCATAAAGTTTCTAGTAAGGGCCATTAGTGATAAATTCATGAAATTGCAATTTCATATTGTAAAATGGAAACATACTTTTCAAATTCAAATAAGTTATGCGTTAGATGGAAGTGAGCAAAATGTTCTTATAAGAGCATGGAAAGCCTGCAAATAAAGTTGCAAAAATGTGATACATCTGGCAGTTGTGCAAATATACCTCAACTTTCAAAATTAGAGAATCAGGTGCAACATAGAGACAATGGTGATGACGAGGAGTCACGATGAAACACTTTGTATAACACGTTGTGACTTCAAAAAGTAAAAAGTGCCAAAAATTGTGTGAAAAGTTTCCACTTAATTAATTTACTAGTTTAATATTGCTCAACGTTTTCAGCAAATTTAAGAATCTATTCCATGCTTATTTTATCTAAGATACTTTATTATTTTTTAGCCTTTATTGGCAAAGTGCTAATACTCAAATAAAATTTAATAGACTCAAAGTGCCATTCAATATGTGATTTCATCCATTTCTTTTATTCTGTATGATCGGATTTTGGTTAAAAAAAAATTTTCAACAATTGGTCCCAAGATGAAAAGGAGCTTTCCATTTTGGCATCTGAATCGTGGTAAAATATTCCTGACACGATTTTGATCTTATGAAATGAAACGTTATTGATTTATTTGTGGGTCTTGCAAAAAGATTCAATACTTTTTTTGAAAAAAAAGGTTGGTAAGAAAATCCAACAGAAACATTACATAATGGATCCGATTTACAATTTTGATTGAAGCATATAAGTCATGCTGGAATTGAGATCTGTTTTTGTTCAGCAAAGTTCAGTCGAACATCATCCATTCTTTGATAAAACAGATCTTTCAGAACATTCTTCATTCACTTTGAAAATTACCTAGACTTTTTTTCCTCTTTGTAAAATCTTTCTTTCAAAAGCGTGAAAGCAGGTGTTTCTTTTTGATAGACGATGAGAAGGTTAAATCGTCTTGGATATCAGAAATAAATCGACAAAAGGTTCACAATCTTACATTGAGGACAAAAATGGCCCCACTATGGACAATCTTCAAACCCGAAAATTCTATATTGAGAATAGAAATTTCAAGGCCGAAAAAAACTGTTTGTCATTTTTTTTCATCCCACAATCTTTGGCCAAACGTTTGGTCAAAAACAATCATCGCTTCACCAGACATGTTGGGTCAGTTTAAAGCAAAAAATCTGCTGAATTAGTACGCTTGAACAATTCAGATTCCATTACAAGAAATACCCATATAGAAAAATCGATGTTTTTTCAGAGTATCACATTCAAATCACGATTTCACAATCTTTCTACCCAAAAATGTACTTTTTTGATGGAGAAATTCTTTTAGATTCTATTTTACAATAAGCAGCTTTTTAAGACAAGATATGCCAGAAAAAAATATCTACAGGAAAAAAGTGAAGTAAAATTTCAATATTCAGAAAAAAATTTCAATTGATTTTTGTAAATCTGTGAAGCAAAATCACACTAGATTTGATAAAATAGTTTTTAGTATGAAATAAGTGCAGTTTCTTGTGGAAAAAATCAATATTTTGTGTTCAAAAAAAGACATTTTCGTCACTATTCTTCGATTCTCTTCTGTCTTAGTAAGCCCAATACTTTGATTTTCTTTCCACTTTCCATTTGGAAGGAAAAAAACATTCAAAGTTGACCTTTTAGTGACAAATATAGCCTAACTTTGGGAGAAAATTGAACTGATAGGCCAGCCATAAAAGAATGAAGCTGACCTCTGAGTAAACACGTAGGATTTTCCTTGATGTTAGAAATAAGTGTTGCTTTTGTTCCTTTCCACATACATGGAAAAATTATCATCAACTTTTGATTTATCGATGTCTTCTCTCTAACAAAAAAGGATTCCCACAGACTTACAAGTCAGCAGTGATCAGTGAAGATAAACTGTCAAAAAACTAGACGTCTATAATGAAGTTGACAAACTATTGTTAGAGTCAAGGCTCTTCAAATAAATAAATATATTGAAGAAAGTTAAAATTATTTTCTTCTTTGGCATACAAAAACAAGTCACACAAGCTTTGAAAAAGCTCAATAGAATTCAAAAAATGAGAAATGTCAGTCCCTAAAGTCCAAATGTGGCAAAACGAAATTAATTCATGTCAGAAAATCTCATAGGGTACTAAATGAAGCAAAAGAGCAAAACTTGTTGAATACATTCATTTATTTGTAAATCTGCTTAGATTCAGGTGAAAATGTTTGAGTGAAAAGTTTTCAATGTTAGATGTTGTTTTGCCTTTCTATAAACCTGTTTGACTAACTTAGTGCAATTTTTGAAAGTTTTCATTAACCCATTTCAGTATTATCACCAAGTATAATTTGGCAAAAACTACCCTTTTGACAACTTTTTGCAAACAAAAAAAGGAAAAACTTCAAAAGAGCAAAGTTAGTTTAGCATAATTTGATCTGAGAATTGCTGCTCTTTGAAAAAATCCAATGTTTTTGCCAAAAAAAATACAAAACAATGGCTTGATTTTTCTAACTTGGATTTGACAGAAAGTGGATAACAGATTTTCTTTTAGAAAACCGAGATGAAATTCGAAACAGGAAATTGGACATCCAGGATTTAAGTCTCTTTAAATGCACGTAATCTTTAACAACATCTCGTTTTCGAACTCTTGTTAAAAATCTTAAGCTATTTTTGCAGCATTCTCGCATCGTTGTTTCCATTCTTTTAAACTTTTTGCAGATGCAGAAGCTAAATAGTCAACAAATATCGGTGTAAAAAATATCAATTAAAACTTTTGGAGAAACTCGCCCTACAATCAAAGTGCATTTGCCTTGAACAATGAGGTCTGTTAAAAAGTTTTGCTTGCAAGTCCTGGCCTTGGATGGAGATGCAGGAATCCACAGTATTTCATTGCCTTATATATAGTAAGTTTAGCTCAAGATTTCAAACAACAAAAGCTCTTGAGATTTAAAAAAATCCCAGCAATCAGTAATATTTACATGGATGTGGATGGAGTTAGATCTAAAGAAAAATCTTTGCAAATAGGATGCGTCCAAGGATCAATGCTGGAACTGCAATGGGAATAGCCTAGAAGAACTACAAGAAAAAGTAAAATATCACAGTAAACTTCATGTTGCGTTCCTGTCAGGGAAGGGGATGATAGTCAAAAAGGCCAAAACAGATGCAACAATTTTTGCCAAAAACCTTCTGGAAGCAAACTTTGATATTGATTGGACTATAGTAAGATCAGGAAGCTGCATGAAAATGCTAGTACTTACCTTTCAACACAATCTTGAATGGAGCATGAATGTTGATTCCACCCTAAATAAAATAAAACCAAAGCTTTTTCTCCTAAAAAAGGATATGGAAAAAGATCAATTCCTCAAGATAGCTACTGCACAATTGTACAGCTTGCTTTACTACGCAAGTCAGTTGTGGTTAAACAAGACGCTCAAGGCACCATACTGGGTTAAGCTGAGGTTGTTACGCTACAGACTGCTTTGTGGAGTTGTCAAAGACTACAAGCAAAAAAGGTTCTAAGTCAGCCTTGATCTGCACTGCAAGAGTGAAACCCCACAAATGTGGGCTAACTGCAGTACGTCATCATTAGTTGTCAGATTAAGAAGAGATGGAAGCCCTGGTTATCTGTTTAAGGAAATCAAAACCACAATGTATACCACACGCACAAAGCCAAACGTGCCAAGGTTTTACGATAACTCAAAAGGGAAGATTGGTCTACACAGACTGTCAAACCGGCTAACATGCATGAATGGACAAGAGGACTGGTTTGGAAATGAATTAGGAAACGACGCTATATGAACAATGCTTAAAAACATTTCAATTTTACGTTTGAACAATAACATTTAATTTTTCATCGACAACATTTAATTGACAAAGTATATTTACTAGTTTATTTAATGAAACTGTGATAAGTTAAAGAAACAACTGCCTTTGTAAAGAATATTTACATGTAGATATTAAAATGAGCAGTAAATACATTTATCTATCTCTCTATCATCTCAATTTTAAGAATGAGTACCTCTATTGGTCCCTTGTAATGAAAAAAGACTAAGCAAAAGAATGTAAGACCACCTTAATGAAAGGATTTAGCTGAAAATCCTGTTACAAATGAAAATTGTGAAAGCCCCAAGTCCATTTTGTTGGTCTCGACATACTACTGGAAATAGTTGTGTAAGGATTGAGTCATTATCAGAATTTTTGGTTTGTCTGCTTACCTCCTTGACATTTCAAAGGCCAACTTTGTCTCAAAAGCTTTTCTTCTCAAGCTTCAAGAGCCTTGTATTACAAAAGTCTGATTAGAGGATGAAAAGATTACAAAGTGCAAAAACTTTTTCTTTTTTTCTTTACACAAAAAAAGCTAATGAAATGGTCTGGGTGAGTTTTTCACATTTATGAAAACCTGCAAAGCAATTTGTATTCAAAACATGAGTGGACATCTACGTCAAAGGTGATTTTTTTTTTGAACATTTATTTTTGGAATACACAGAAAAAATTACTTGTCCAGATTAAATTTAAGATAATGATTGTGTACATTTTTTTAAAAAATCATAAAAA
>Ga0194133_10010158_pt1 | contig 10647 bp, 9 predicted proteins | sample TA2KigOf40mmetaG_FD_155448 | JGI IMG/M metagenome (GOLD analysis project Ga0194133, IMG submission 155448) | Freshwater microbial communities from Lake Tanganyika, Tanzania - TA2015055 Kigoma Offshore 40m | ecosystem: Environmental > Aquatic > Freshwater > Lake | place: Tanzania: Lake Tanganyika...
TATTATCTTTTTTTGCAATCTGCGGTTGTAAAATTGCTGATGTGTTTGAGGTTTGAACTGACAATCTTAGATGTCTTTGATTACTTGGCTTCTATGACCAGATACACTGGAATCAGAAGTCTGCCAGACATTGTAAAGTAATTTATTCTTGATACGAGTCTCGGGAATATCAAGGATTTGCTAAGACAGCAGGTGAGGCCAATAAAACAGTTCAGCTAGGTCTCTTTTTTATTGGAAACATGCCTCAATTGGAGTCCTTGAATTTTTTATACTACACACAGGACCCAAGATAAATGCTATTTGTCTTCTTCAAAGAACCTTTACTCAGCAGAAGTTTAAATCCAATTACTGCCACTCAATATTGTCAAACAGTCAAGACTTACCCTCAAGAGTCACCCTACTATTGTGATTATGTAATGAACTTAAGGTCAACATGATGAGCTTTATTTGTATTTCAACTACCTAGAACTTCAAACTGAATGAAACCAAAGATTTAATATAACAAAAGGGGGATTCTTTGAGTGAACCCTAAATATACCCCCTTGTTTCCATCGATGTTTCGTGACCGACCTTTATTTCAATACTATACATTACGTGCAATAAATAAACAAACAAACAACAGATATGAAGGGATGAGGCATTATTTACTTTAAGTTTGTTTATTAAAATTAAATATTTAAACTTAAAGCAATTAAATTAGTTCAGTAATGACATTTTTGAAAGTCTCTTTAAGAATACATTTATGTTAAAGTTGCAAAAGCTCAGTTTATTGGGAATTTCCACATCATCAAAATTGTTATTGGCAGTTGCAGCAACATCTGCAGTTGAAATCAATTCCCGCCACTTTTGGGGAAAAAATTCTCTTCAAAAAAATTCAAGTAATCATAAAGACCAAATCAAATTGGAAAGTGAAAAAAACAAAGAAAAAATGTCCCAACGGTCAATCATGTAAGTAGATAATGTTTTAAAGTTGTGTTTTCTTTTCACTTGTGACATTTTTATATGTAGGTCATTTTTTTCTAAAAAGCCTGAAACGAATGGATCATCAACACCACCTCCTCTTGTAGAGAACAAAAAGATTATTTCCAACTTAAATAAGCCGTAAGTTGACTTGAAACCTCATTTCTTTTTATTGCTTCAAGATTGCCTTAAATTGTATGTATTGGAATTTTGTTTGTAGTGTCGAACCAAAGAATACGAAGAAGCCTACACCTGAAAAGGAAATAGTCAAAGAAGAACCTAAGCTCTCAGTTGACAGTACCGATGACTCGCCTATCAAAGTTAAACGTAGATCTGCCGGCTCCAGAAAAAGGATTTTATCATCTTCTGAGGAAGACTCTGAGAACGAGCAAACCCAACATGGTGGGTCAAACAGATGTTAAAATTGTATAACTATAACTAAAATTTTGTATTTTATGAACGTAGATTCACCAGAGAAAGCAGTTAAGAAAATAAAAGTTGAGTCTGAAGACGAAAGTATCGAAAAAGAGAAAGAAAAACTACCAGAACCAAAGAAAAAAGAGTCCAAGGCAAAGCCGAAACCCAAGAAAGAACCAGCTCCAAAAAAAGCCCCTGAATCTAAAGAGAGGAAAGGAAAGTCGTCTAAGAAGCCATCCACGCAAGAGTCTGAAAAAGTAGTTTCAGACAGTGAAAAGCTATCAGAGAAGACTGTAAAAATATCGCCTACTAAAACTCCTTCTCCTAAAAAGAGCTCTGAAACCCCTAAATCGTCAGTACTCGGGCTAGTGGCAAGGTAAATTTCCGACTCTTCGGCCTCAAAAAATAAAGGACAACAATAAGACTGTCGATATAATTCATTTAGCACTTCAAGTTCAACGGATCCTAAAGACTATTCCGAAATCATTAAAAAAGGCCGTTACGATCCTGTAGAAGATGCCTTTTGGAAGCGTGGAGATAAAACACCTTACCTTGCATTTGCCAAGGCTCTTCAAGCTATAGAGGCTACGAGGTAAAGTACAATTATTCTTTTTACCCATGATCCTGGACTAATGTTTATGCACACTTAAAACCAGATAAAAAAACTTTTTCCAGTGGCCGTTTGAAAACGATTGAAATTTTAGCAAATTACTTTCGATCACTCATCGTTCTCACTCCTCACGACTTGCTACCGTCGGTATATATGTGTTTGAATAGGATTGCTCCAGCCTATGAGGGCAAAGAGCTAGGAATAGGAGACATGGTTTTGATGAAAGCCATATCACAGACTACAGGCCGCTCATTACAGGTACATTTTTTATTTCAAATGATTGATCCCAACGATGAGCTCAAAAAGTAAATTTGAAAATTCAATTCGATTATTCCAGCACATAAAAGCTGACTTGTCTAAAAAGGGAGATCTTGGTATCGTGGCGGAATCAAGTAAAGGTACCCAAAGGATAATGTTTCAGGTACGTTTATTCGTTAATTGTACAATTTGTATACCTTTTTTGTTTAATGTCTTGAGTTTGCTTTTGAAGCCTGCTCCCCTCACCGTAGCAGCTGTATTTGCAAAGTTAAAAGAGATAGGAGAAATGACAGGCCACTCGTCAATGAACAAAAAGACAGAGAAAATACAATCAATGTTGGTGGCATGTAGGCAGAGTGAGTCCAGATTTCTCATCAGGTTTGCTAGCCTTAAACAATCCTATTGAATATTCACTGCCACATTGAATTTATTTCAAAACAGATCACTCGCTGGTAAACTACGAATTGGTCTTGCTGAACAGTCTGTTTTGCAAGCCCTCGCTCACGCATGCGTACAGACCCCACCGTGCCAGGGCTACCCTCCTGAAATTCTCACAGCATTTAAAGATGCAACTTCCGACAAGTTTAAGGAAGCGCTTGAGCCAGAAGCCCTCAAATTGAAAACAGCTTATTGGTAATACAAGAATCAGCAAGCACAAAGAAGGCGTTGAATTTTAGATTTTTTTCTAGCGAGTGCCCATCTTACGACAAGGTCATACCTGTGCTGTTAGAGAAGGGAATCGACGGTGTTGTCAAGGAATGCAAGCTGACACCAGGAATTCCCTTAAAACCTATGCTTGCTCATCCTACCAAGGGAGTCCAAGAAGTGCTCTCAAGGTGAGTCGGCTCTGTTGTTTTAAAGGTCTGTTCCAGCCCTATGGATTCATAAACTTTACTCTAAATAGGTTTGAAAACGTTGAATTCACATGCGAGTGGAAATATGATGGTGAACGGGCTCAGATTCACTTACTCGAAGATGGTTCCATAAGAATATACTCCAGAAATCAAGAGGACAACACGTCAAAATACCCTGATATTATTCAGCGCTTCAAAAGTTGCATCGATGGAGAGGTGAAGACCTGCATTCTCGACTCAGAGGCAGTGGCATGGGACAGAGAGAAAAAACAAATACAGCCATTTCAGGTTTTTTATATTCAAAGTTTTTTCCCTTTCGCAACCTAATGTTAACAGAAAAAGGAAAAAAGAGTATTTTACTTTAAAATAAAAATAAAATTTTTCATAGGTATTGTCAACAAGGAAACGGAAAGATGCTAGTGAGAGTGAAATTAAGGTTCAGGTAGGTTCTACTTAATCTCAAATCAAAGTTTGTGATTATCACCTATTTTTTTGTTGTTTGAAGGTTGCTGTATTTGCATTTGATCTTCTGTATCTCAACGGTGAACCACTTGTACGTAAAGCCTTCAAAGAAAGACGAGAACTTCTGAAGAAAAGCTTCAAGGAAATAGAAGGAGAATTTCTATTCGCCAAATCAGAAGATCCAGCAACATTAGAGGAAGTCCAAGTTCTTTTAGAAGACTCAGTCAAAGGTAAGTCTTGATAGTCTATTTTCAGGTGAGATTAGAACATACCCTCTGAGACATAGTTTTTCCTCATTTTACCAAGTTAGATTTTAGCACAACTTTTTTTGTATTTTTAGAGAACTGTGAAGGTTTAATGGTAAAAGCTCTGGAAGTAGATGCAACCTACGAGATAGCTAAGCGTTCGAGAAATTGGCTTAAGCTGAAAAAAGATTATTTGGATGGAGTTGGTGATACAATTGATGTGGTTGTTATGGGAGGATACCTTGGAAAGGTAAGATTGACCTTATCACTTTTATTTCCTTTTGTATTAGCATTTTTTTTGTTAGGGAAAACGAACAGGGAGCTATGGTGGTTTTCTCCTTGGCATTTACGATCCCGAAAATGAAGAGTACCAAACTGTTTGTAAGATTGGAACTGGATTTTCAGACGAGGACCTTGCCAAACACTTTGAATTCTTTCAAGTAAGCATGATTGAAAATTGCCAATTTCCAAACATGTATTTCCTCAGTTCGCTCAAATTTATCATATATTTTTACATTCAGAGTCACAAAATTGATAAGCCGAAATCTTACTATGCGTTCGATTCCTCTTTAGAACCAGATCATTGGTTTGACTTAGTTCAGGTTTGTTGTGCTTGATCTTTTATTTCGAAATATTTGAGCATCACGATTGCTTGTAATACTAGGTTTGGGAAATAAAGGCTGCAGATCTCTCGTTGTCTCCAGTTCACCGTGCAGCGACTGGCATCGTAGACAAAAAGCGGGGCATTTCACTGAGATTTCCCCGATTTATTCGAGTCAGGGACGACAAACAGGCAGAAGATGCCACCTCAGCTACTCAGGTAAGACCAAGTTTTACTATCAAAAAATAAATTTCATCTCATCCCACAATTTTTTCAGATTGCTGACATGTATAACAATCAAGAGCAAGTTAAGAATCAAAAGGATACCTCTAAATCAGTTGAGGAAGACTTTGACTTTTAAGGCGACAAAAACGTGTAGATATCCAGAATGTCTGTATATTTTTAAAAATTGTAAAAGGTTTCAAAGTTCCGATCATTAAGTACTAGGAGATTTTCATTTCGGCTGTCTAAATTACAAATGTATCGATTTTTTAATATTGAAAAGAACAAATCATTAAAACGAGAACATAAAACACTTTTTATCCAGAAAATAGATCATTGAAGGTACTTACAGAATGTTTAAGGTGTACCTACTATACTTGGAAAAAAGTATTTTTACATTAATGAAGTTGAAGTGATTGTGTTTTTGGTGGCTCAGGGTCATGGGATATGCCAGGTCTTGAGTCCACAATATTTCAATTGGCATTCAAATGCTGTAAGACTTACATACTAAAAATTAGTGAACAGATACAAATCACTTGAAATTGGCTTGTTCGTTGGGACAGGTAATAAACTATAGCCCAAGGTACTCAGGCTAACCCGACCGGCCATCAGTGAAAGCAGATTTCTGGGAAAGTTTTTTAGAGGTCAGCTGTCCATACCCCTGAGGAATATGTGAAAGGAACCTGTTTTGTGCATAATTACATATATTTTGTATGGTGAAGTGGGTGTGAAAGATGCTGATCCCAATCTTAAAATGAACCCATGATATTAGAACAATAAAACACCTGAGAGATGTTGCGTGACCGAAGAGAGAACTTTTGGTGGCAAAAAGTCTAGCCCGTTGCCGTATATAGAAAAAATTTTGTTCAGTTAAACAGCTGTTGTTCTAATTTTACTTTCATCCAGTCCTGTCAAATTTGTCAAATATCAAATTTAATAAGCAGGCAATTTTAAGATTGTAAACAAAACAAAGCCCTAAGTTTGTTCAAAATTGCAGTCTCACCCTAATTAAATTAAGGTAAAACATCTAAAAGATTGTATTTCTTTCTAAATCCAATTTTCTTCCTTTAATATTTTCGAATATAGGACTTGATATTAAAAAGTTACAGTTGCTGAAATTTTGTATAGTGCTCAAAATCAGGATGGAGGATATTCCATCCTTTTCAACATCCCAGCAGGAAATCGAATATTGGAAATCCAAAGCCCTAAGTTTTCAGCTACAATTTAACGGTGTGAAGGAGGAGTTTCAAGAGTTTCAGGTTGCAACTGTTTAAGTTTAAAGTTTCAAACATAAACTCAAAACAATAGAAAATTTTATCAAGGATGGTTCGAAAGAGCTTGAACTGGAACTCGAGGCTCAGCTTGAACAATCAGAAAGGAGTCTGAAAGAATACAAAAGTGTCAGCCAAAAACTTCGGCTCGAAAATGATTCTTTGAAAGAAAAATACGAGCAATGTCAAAGAGAATATTGCCATCAGGTAAGAAAATGTGTGCTTCACTACGTTGAGTGATAGACTTTTCTCGAGCAAAAATGTACTTGCAGATAACTGAGCTACAGTCTGAAGTTTCCGAAGTTAAATCAATAAGGGACCATCTCAAAAACTACATACGAGAGCTTGAGCAACAAAATGATGTTCTTGAGAGGGCCAAGAGGTGAAAATTTTGTGCGTGTTTTTGTAGGTTCTTGGCGTTTTTTGAGCTGTGCAAATGACTTTGAAATATCTAAGAGATAATATCAATCTTTTGACATAAATAATCACTAGGGAAACCTTGGCGTCTCTTGAAGACTTGGAGTCTCGGATGAACGTTGCAATCGAAAGGAATGCGTTTCTTGAGTCAGAATTAGACGAAAAGGAATGTTTGAGGGCTGTTGCTCAACGTATGAAGGACGAAACTCGTGATTTGAGAGCTGAGCTTAAAATTCTTGCTGGAAAACAACGGTTGTCCACCTCGTGGTATGTCCAAAGCAATTTTTCTCGTGAAGATAAACGTCTTTGATTAAATTTTTCTCTAAGCTTTATTGACATTTCTGGAGACTTTTCTGTACCCGACAATGATCGCTCTTTGCTGACAAAGAAAGCTGGAGGTAAAACCTATGAACAAGAAGCATGGAATGACAAGAACTTGCTGGTTGAAAATGGAAGTCTTGGTGTGCCTTAACATAATTTTCCGACAAACTGTAATATTTCAATATGAGAAGTTTTAAAAATTTTACTTGAATCTAGATTCCAACAAACTGTCTGATGATGCTCTGCCTAAAGAATCATGGCTTGAAGATACTCCTCCTACATCTACCAAGACTTCTCCACAACTAGCACCCACCACAAGACTCTCTGCTTTAACGATTGTTAGCGATTTATTAAGAAAAGTTGGAGCTTTAGAGCTTAAGCTTTCTTCTTGCAGGAATATTGTAAAAGAAAAGCAGACAGCCAAGTAATGGTAAATAAAAAACCTTGTTTTAAACCAATATTAAATCCATACTTTTGCCTAGATCTACGCCTTGAACTCCAACACTAAGTGATATGTCAATCATAAAAGATCATTCAATGACAGGTCTTTCCCTTTCGACAATTACCACTTACAAAATTGAATGTAAAAATTGAAGGAAAATGTTGTTAATTTTAGATTTCTCGCAAGTATCATCGATAAATTGATGAAGTCTTTCCCATTTAACAAGATTGTTATATGTGTAACACTTCACACAAATCAAGTCAAATAATTCAATCGTTCATTTAAAAAGTAGCTTCCATTTAGACATGTTTATTCTTACGTATTGAACGGATTAGATGAAATTGAAGTTTCAATAAAACTTTTGCAAAATCAAATCATTTCTTCACCTCACCTAAAAGTCATTTTTTATTTAATAGAGCGGAGTTCATTTTTTTCCTCAAGATGGTTATCATCATATGCCAAGCTGTATCTTTCTTCGCAAAATAGCTCTAATATGCATTCATCCATACAGCAAATATTGATCCTGATCTCCTTGATGCCTTGTAATTGCTACCACTCTGATCTGTCCCCAGCCCTAAAAAAGAGCTGACATTCTCAGTACCGATTCTAATCTGCTTAAGAAAAATTTGACCCTGACGTGAAGCCTGGGTGGGTGAGTGTTGTTAGTCCCCAGGTTTAGGCCAATTTGACAATTTTTGACCCTGATCCCTACCCTAAAAATTATTTTCTATTTAGGTACAGACCCCTTTAATCCTGGCTGGGCATCATTTTTTTTGGAAAAAAGGATATTATTTTATTTAAATGTGACTGATGTATAACTTTTTCTTTTTCTTACGACCCTCAGCCTCATCAAAGGATTCCCAAACTTATTGCTGCTTTATTGGCATGAAAACGTAACAAAGAAGAATTGTCACAATTCAAGTCTTACAAGAAAAGATATAGAACATAAAACTGAGATTAGTAGCTGATTGAATCTTGAAAATTTACGTTGCTTTAACAAAAAAGCTTCATCACAAAAATTTAAAGTTTGACCGATTTTTTTAAAAGCAGTCAATTTTTGCAAGTAAACTAGTATGACAGAAAAATAAGCAAATTTTTGGCAAAGTCAATTGAGTTCTTTTACTTTTTCAAAGGTCGAAATTGAAAAAACTAAGTCAAAAACAATTATTTTGCTGCTCTTTTTTTAAAAAAAAGTCTCTCGATCTTATCTTCCAAGTTTTGAAAACTGTAATTAGTTGGGGGGTCACACAGAGTCGACTCTCAATAATGAGAGTCCCTTTCCTGTATCTTCAGATAGAATGGGGTAGGCGGTAGGGCCAGCATGCCAAGTGGGAGATCTCGTTGTTCAGATGCAGAACATGAAATGGTGAAATTCTGCAACAGGTTGGCAACAATCGAAAAGGCAATGTATTGAACCATCTTGTAGCCCATGCAGGATCGCCGACCCATCGAGAAGGGCTTTAAAATTGGAAAAAAAATTAAACAAATGGAAAATTGAGGTTGCATTCATTGAAAACCTGAAAATGATCTGGCTTTGTAAATGTTCCTTTTTCGGGATGAATAAATCTGCTTGGTTTATACACTTCCGGCTCATCCCAAAGTTTTTCAGACATATTGAGGTTGTGGTTATTTACAATCACCACTGTCCCTTCTTCAACTTCGTACCCTGAAAAAATTGGGGGGGGGGGGGGGGTATAAGAGCACACCACAATACCTGAGAAGGAAAATTCAAAGCTTAAATTACCTCCAATGGTTGAATTTTGAGATGCCACATGTGGAACAATTGGAGAGCATGTTAACCTAAAAAACATGGGCAATAAATATGGAGAGCACTTGACCCATCTTCTTGACCATTCACCTACCTTATTGTTTCATGAATTGCAGCAGTAATCCAGGTCAAGTTTTTTTTGTGTATTAATGATAACCCATCATCATCACTCACATGGCTTTCGATTTCCATCTTAGATTTGAAAGAAATAAAAAATTAATTGAAAGATGGACTCTTGACAAAAAGTAGTTCAATCAAAACCTGAATTTTTTCCTGAGTATTTAGTCCAAGCTTTTGATAAGCCAAGTCATTGAGTATTCTTAGAATTATGTTACCAACGGCACTGTGGCCTCCCAAAATGTCCTCCTAATAAAATAAGTCATCTTAGTGTTGTTTCCTTTTTCAAAAATTATCTGAACTTATAGCCATGGCACATGACTGGGGATCTGAAAATCGCAGGTTCATACCCTGGCAATCTTTCACCCCAGATGACAAAAATTAAATAAAAGTGCTGCACTCAGTGGTTCAATCCCGGACACTGACCTTTGACCCTGGGTTGGGAAAAAACACATCTGAAAGGCCAGCCAAACATAGGGCTGTCATGCACCCTCCTGGATTTGTCAAACAAGCCCTAAAGCCAAACGTTCCGTGGTCAGCATCCTTCGGGACCCCCGCATCAACTTTTTATCGTAGTACACGCTCATTTACCCTCTTTTTTGCGCCACAATATTTTTCACTTTTCCATGCTCATAATAATTTCAAACAGGCTGCCGCTGTTTAGCTTCCTTTTCACCTTTAGTAGTAAGTTCATCTAAACAGGCTGCAACTGTTCTCAATCCCGCATATTTATTTTCCCGCCAATATTCTACCCTCTTCCAAGAGGTCCGCTATTTCTTGATCCGATCGCACCTTTACTTTAGTATATAAAGCTTCTCTTCCCCATGATTAAACAGTTCAGTATTGATTCTTTTCTTGATTGGGATGTTAGCTTGACGTTCACTTCTCCTCCCATTTCCGTTCCGTTCCGTCTCCATTCGGACACCGAAGCATCGAACACGCTATTTTATCTGCCTAAAGAGTAGCAACAACTAGAGGTGGAACAGGCCAAGATATTTGTGGCCCGAACCGACACCGGGTCATTCAAGCTGAGGGCCGGACCTAAACCGAGCCTCGATATTTTGACCCGAGCTTTTACTAGTTTGTTTGTTTGTTTATGTAGTAAAATTTTTATCAGCTGACCCGACCCGAGGCTCGAACCTTGGCCCGTTCCACCTCTAGCAACAACTATTTTTTACCAAGGCATAGAGTGCAGATTCTCTGTCCATTTCAGATTCTCCGTCAGTTTTCTTTTGACTGTCAATGTAATTCATGAGGTTGTCCAAGATGTCCTTGGTCTCGTTCGAATCTTGTCGGGTGCGTCGTTTGGGCTCAATGATTTCCCCCTCTACGAAACGCCTGACAGCCTTGCTGCTGTCTCGCATCCGCTGCAGGGCCGGGGTGACAGTCATCAGAGGCATCAACCTGAATAAAAAAGACGCGCAATTATTCGCGGGCTTCCCAGAATCCGTCACCGTCGTACCAGGGTAAAAAGTCCACAGCTCTTCCGTTGTTTACCTCCCAAAAGACCTCGTCAAAATTGTGGCAGTAGTCCCAGAAGCTATTTTCTTCGTACCCAAATCGTTGGGCCGTGCAAAAGTAAATGTTGAAAATGTTGGCGCAGGCCTAAAAAAATCTTTCAAGATGAGTCGACCCCCTAAAAATGACCCTTTTTGTTTTGGTTGTACGGTTACCATCAAAAT
>Ga0194133_10010161_pt1 | contig 10646 bp, 8 predicted proteins | sample TA2KigOf40mmetaG_FD_155448 | JGI IMG/M metagenome (GOLD analysis project Ga0194133, IMG submission 155448) | Freshwater microbial communities from Lake Tanganyika, Tanzania - TA2015055 Kigoma Offshore 40m | ecosystem: Environmental > Aquatic > Freshwater > Lake | place: Tanzania: Lake Tanganyika...
ACATCCAAGCGCGATTTCAAGCAGGACTGTCCTCTCATTCTTATTTGTAACGTCATGGAGGGGCGTGTCATGCAACAACTCCTCAAATACTGCTGTGTACGTCACGTTCGTATGCCAAAGAAGGAGGCACTTGTGTCATTTTACAAAAAAGAGATTCCAGATGACCTGTATCGTCTCGGTGATTTGCGCAAAGTTTCGCAACGCATGATGTGCGATACGATGCCAGTTGGCTACGATACAAATGCGCCACAGGAGGATGACTCCATTCACGTTGCCATTCGCGCAGCCTGGGCAACATTGTACCATACATGGAATGAAAATGACGAACTTGATTTGGAAACGAAAGATGCAAATCTGGCAGGGCTCCTGTTTCATCAGAATCTGCCTGCGCGAATCCCCTTTGAAGCCTATTACAGACTCCTATCCGTGATGCGCTGGAGCGATCGTGCCGATTTCTGGGCATTCTTTCATCAATGTTGGAACCTGCTACCGCTGTCCTATAACCTCAAATTGAAATATCCGAATAAATATTTGACGTATTTTACACAGCCAGAGGGAACCCCTGTGCCACAGCCACAGGAACTCCAGTATACACAAGTTCTCACAAAACAATCTGCACTATTTAATTCATGGAAAGAGATGAATCGCGTGTCCAATGAAATGCAGATACCATTCCGTTGTGTCAGCCAATGGGCTACAAGCCAGACAGGGAAACTACGCGATATTCTTGGTCTCTCTATTTATCCCGCACAGGCGCCTACACACTCATCTGTCCTACGTGGGACTGGAGGTGGAGGCCTTCACTATGACGAGTTTCAACAGACAACGCTTGGGAATATAATTGTACTACCTGCAACGGGGTCTGGCGTCCCACGCGCTGGGCCGAAGAAACCAAGAGCTCCCGCTGATCCGAAAAAGCCAGCTCGTAGAAAAAAATCAGGTGCTGAAGCCGTGTCAGTGAAACCCCGCGAATGAAATTCATATCGGACAGGAAGAGGAGGTCAATCTTATTTGCATTGAAATCATCTATTGTCCGTTGGAACGTATTTGGTTCAATCCGCGCATATCTGATTCCTATCCTGTCAAGGTCGGGCATCAGCTGATAATAATTATTCTCAAACATCGTAAACAACATCATTGGCTCTCCGCGATGTTCACGAATATACCGCAGACATGCATCGTGACGATTATGAATCACTACATTGCCACTCATGTCTGCATCTCCATTTGTATCATTTTGAATCACATTTGCCATATCATCAAAATTTATTTCACGACGACAGGTTGGGCAGTTAGTGTGAAGTAACGAATGACGTAGAATGCAGTTGCCACAGAATGCATTCATACAACACACTGTCAGCACACGATGTGTCGGTGTATCCAGGCAAATGGAACAGTCATCAGTCATTTTATTTTGAATAACCTGTCTGCGCTCATCGTAACGTTCAATCAATTCATCGGCAGAGTATGTTTGAATACCGAGCGATTCAAAAATGTGTGGAATTTGCGTCGCATGAAACGGCTCACCTGCCATTTGGCGCAGGGTGGTTACAGTATAATATGGACGACATTCAATGGAAATAGACTTTGGTGGAGGGAGCTGTACACTCTCCTGTACTGTGCTCGTCATATTCCGCAGAATAATAGTGGAACGCGCATCATGGTGATATGGGATATACTGTTTTAAGAAATTAGATGATGCTATAGACGCCATAATACTCCCCGTCTGGCGATTGGCATCCACTAACCACTGCTGACAGTCTGGATGGAGTGTCAGACGGTCTTGGATATATAGCAGATTGGATGGGGTTATCCACACATTGCGGAATAAGAATCCTAGCCAATGGCTTGATAGTAACCAGAGAAACTCAAACACCAGCTCTGGGTCATTTCCCGTTATATGAATTGACGCAGCGTCATCTATAAATACATGCTTCCATCGGATTCCATGCTGATTGGCATAGTCATACATATGCCTGTAGACCTTTTGTGCAATCAGCACAACGTCTGCTTCGCAGAGGGTTGTAGGTGTAATCTTTGTCCGTAAGACACGACGATTATCAATCATTGCAGCATTTAATGTTGTGTGTTGTGTAATCTCTTGGCGCCACTGTTGAAAGAGGTGATTGGGTACAATAATCAGATTTACCGCAGAGGTGTCGTCCATTGATTCCAGATTGTGCGAATAGAAGTAGCGATTGGACGCTGGATGTAACTCACCTTGGCGAAGTTGGGGCGTGGTCGGTCTTTGCTGTTGGTTGCGACGTGCCCGAAGTGTAGATATGTAGGAAAGAACTGCAAGTGTCTTTCCTGAACCTGGCGGGTCTGCGACAATGCCAACTTTGCCATGAATAATCTGATTATTCGCAACGAATCCATGTGACATCCGCATCTCGTGTGCGCACATTCCATGAACGAGTGATGTCTGGTGTGGTAGACGCTCTGTGCGAATATGTGGCGTATCTATTGCTGCTGTATTCTTTGGGAGGCTATTTCTATAAACATCATTAATTACAGATAACTGTTCAAAGAGACTGATATCAGACATTATTACTCATTGTTACGGTTTTTTCTTTAGATTCAGGGATGGACGGGCACAATACATTTGTTAGTAGTTTGCTGATATACTAACAATTGTATTTTGTGGGAGTTGATAGGATATATGTGATATTTATGACGTTGAATAGAATTCGCGGAGAGAGGCATCCTTAATAATATCGCGAATCTTCAGTGTCGTGTCACGAAGCATTGAATTTGATGAGCCACGTAGATTATTCTTGTCAAATGTATTGTCCGCATGGCACATTACAAGAATCGTCTTCAGCGGGTCCAGCTGAATCATCGGATTGCGATAATCATCCAGGAATGACTTCTCCTCTGCATGCGTCTGCACCTCATTGTACCGATGTGATGCAAGATACGAACGACGATATGCAAGTGTACCATTCGTTGCATGGGTTGGACCATAGGGACCCGCACGAAGAATCTTCTTGTCAATCGTAAAAAACAGGAGCATTTCACTGGACCCTGCCAGTTCTACACGAGGATTCTGTGCAAACTTCTGTACAACGTGGGCAACCCTCTCAGGCGGGTAGTAATCGTCGTCGTCCATTGCAACCATAATATCACCACGCGCCAGGTCATTCATCATATTGCGCTTCTGGCCAATTAGAAGTTTCGTATCGTGGGGAACATACCGAATATTTGGGATTGTACGGCTGGCGACCTCAAATAGGTCACCGACCTTATCCGTTCCGTCATCGAGAATAATCCACTCCATGCGGTCCTTGGGGTACGTCTGGGCATTGTATACACGAATCAGATACGGAATGAATTTGCGACGATTGTACGTCGGAGTTAGAATGGATACAAATGGGCGACTGGCAGACATTGGGCTCTACTGGTAAAGAGAATTTGAGAGGGCTTTATGTTACGTGGCACTTATGACATCCACTGAAATCGGTGTACGTTTCACACGATTCCCAGCCTCATCTAGAATCGTATACGATTGGCGGTCGTTCAGTGTATTCTTAAATTTGGTATAGAGTTCTGCAAATCCGCCAATCTTCTTCGTCTCCTCAAAGTTCGGGAAACTGGACCGAATACTTTCCATAAATATGTTATATGTTGTAGTCATGTTATCTTTCTCATCTCCTGGATAATATGTGAACGGGTATGTAAGTATGCGCATCAGCGTTGTCTCGTACCTATGTGTAGAAAGTGGCCATAATGTATACATGTATGGCACCAGTGGCAGTTTATCATTCGGCTCTCTATTTGTATTGAAATATGCACGCCCTAGAAGGAACATTGCATAATATGCCATTAGTCCAAATAATATGAGTGGATTGAATAAGCACGCTGTTAATGTCAGTGGAAATATCAACAGACGTAGCACATATGGGTACATAATCATATGATTTGTAACAATTGATGCAACTAAAATAGCCAACATAGCTAGCACTGTAATTATAACAATTTGTGCAATAAGAGCATTCCGTTCTTGTGTTGCAATCTCCTCAGGACTCAGCTGATTCGCGGATGCATCTACTGTTTGAAATGTATCCACCGTTTCCTTTGGTTTTGCAATATATGTTGTATAGACCTGTTTGAGTTTATCTAGTGACCCTGATAGAATGTCAGTGACTTTCATCCCTGCCATTCAATTGTAAAAAAACTTGGTATTCTATTACCCATCATTGGTTCATTTACGACGCGCGGCAGCTTGCTGTTGTGCCTGACGGAGTTGCGCACTTAATTGCATATTTTGTTGACGTAGCGACGCAATTGTTGCGTTTGCAATTGTAAGTTGCCGTGAAATTGCCTGTTCAGCCTGTATACGTCGCTGTAAATCTGCAAGTTGCGCCTTTGTAGCCTGTAACTGCTGTTGTAAGTCCGTAATTTGCGCAACATAGGCTGGACGAGGTAGAGGGTGCGGTGTTGTCGGCGTCACAGGAATACTGGATGTCAGATTCGGTACTTGTGTAAACCCATTGGACACAAGCTCCTTTTTCAACTCCGTATAGAGCGTTGCAATTGCCGGATAATAACCAAGTTTACGTAGAACTGCAACAAATGCAGTTGTCATTGCACCCTGTGGTAGATTTGTAACAGCGGATACTGTCTCTGCTGCATAATCGTTATCCTGGCATCCTGAGAAGCAGTAGATTCCACCCTGTGTGGTTGTCTGATTCGCGGTCTGTACACCCTGATTCGGCAGGTCCATCACTGTTCCACTGCGACAACAGTCAAACACGGCAACACCTGTGCCACGGAGACGGCCTAGACTTGCTTTGATTGTGTCATCGCTGATTATACCATTTGTTGCGAAATCCACTGGTACAATGCATTCATCGCGACCATCAGCTTCATCGCGACTTATATCAGGTACACTTACACCGTGACCTGAGTAATGGACGTAAATGAACTGCGGATTTTCCTGCACAAGCGCATCCATTGCTCCCAGAATACGCGCCTTTGTCGGCATTGTGGATGGGTCGTCATCGCGCAGAATGCGGATTTCCTCGGGCTTGAATCCATATGCATCTATTAATACACCTTGCATCTGAATGACATCCTGGATACATCCATAGAGCTGGGAGCTACCCGAGTAGTTAATACCAATAAGAAGTGCACGTTTCGTGCCGGTTTGTGACATGTTCTACAGTAGGTTGCGAAAATATTTTGGAGGGGGAGGTTACAGGGCAGGGATGGGCAAAATAAGTGTATATGATTACCTTGAAAAGTAGGTTGTATATAATTTCATATTTCAGTTTGTCCCTTAGTTATATGAGAATGGTCAAGGAGGGGTTCAAGGGGTGGGTTTCGCCCACCCCTGTTACAGGGCGTATTTGAGACCACCCATGCCTGCACTGACCGTGACCCAGTTAATACTTTCCACATAGACTGTTACATCATACATGTAATTTGTATTCAGTGCGAGTGGGTAGATATTCAGGTCAACCTGGAGAAGCCGAATACGACTGGAATTGACAGACCCATCTGGCTGGTCACGCGGTGAGTTCAGACTGAACGGATACACGAGAAGTCCTGACTGTGTTGGATTGCCTGTCATGTATTTCCATGGGACATTTCTACGGAAATAGCTAATCGGCTTCTCCTCCTGCAGTTCATTCCCGTCACCGAGTACACGCAGAGTTTGCAGAATCTCCTGCTGTCCTGCACTTGTAATTACGCGCCCCGTTGAATAAAATGCAAAGGGCGGTACTGGAGATACAGGGGGCAAATACGGTGCATAAGGCGATATCCAATTTGTGAAATTCGCATAATCATTGCGGTATATGAGAGTATCTGACCTGCGGGGTACAATAAGCAGACGTGTGATTGGATTGTGTGTATACAGCTCTACAATCTCTCGCTGTGTCAGTCCTGGAAACTGGTATGTTGTCACCTGCCGAACTAGATATTGCAGGGGCATTGTCGCAAACTTTTTGCGTTCTTCGTCCGTCAAGTATACGTATGTCATCTGTATACGAGGATTGAGTGGCCACGTTGGAATGAGCGGTTGCGGTACACCAAAATCGGTCAGGAAATTTCCAATCTGTTCGTCTGGACAATCACTCACACTCACGTAGCTAGGGTTATTAATATCGGATAAATTTGTGATTTGGCGAAATCCTGGAGCAACCAGATTGCCCGATGCATCTTTAATGCGATAGAGCTGTGAAATGGGACGTAGTGTAATCTGAATCTCGCATTCCATGTACTGGAGTGCAACGAGAGGGAGCGCGTGGAACGTTGATTCTGAAAACCAGAATGGAATTGGCACGGAAATCGTGCGTCCTGGAATGGATGGGCGATTGATATTGCCACCTGATGCATCTGGCACTACATTTGGGTAAACACCAGGTGTCGGGATGTAGTTTCCTGGGACAGAGAGGTAGGGTGCATACATGCCATTTGCAGGGTCAACGAGTTCGGGAACATCACCCACGAGCTGTTGCCATTTCGCAAAGGAATCCGTGTCTAGGTCTGCAAGTGCACGCGCCTGAATATAGTTTCCATCAAACTCCTGAATCTTAGAGCCTCCAATGAAAATGCCAATACTCTGGATAATAGAACAGCCGAGATAGCGTGCCCAACGGAACTCATATTGTGATGCGCGCGTTGCACCAAGCAGTTCCGTGTTAATCCATTTGCTGTAAATGTCTGGAACATCAAACGTGAAATAGACATCACGAACCAGGTCGGCAACACGCTGGATTTTGAAACGAACCTGAATCGGCTGGTCAATGGACAGTTCCTGTGTACCATCCATTGTAAATGTAACAGATTCCTCCGCAAAATGAGAGTATTTTTTGTACACTTTGTAAAAATATGTGAAATCAGGATTGCCACTGAGATTCACATTTTGTGCTCCGTAGGCAACTAGACTAAATAATCCACCTCCAGGCATTCCACTATTTTGACTACGGTCTTTTATACTCTTATGTTTAGACCCGTGTGTGACACAAAATCTATATAATGAAATTTTATTGAATCTCGTTATATATTATCAAACGTATAGTATCTGCCAGGGGTGGGCAAAAACCCACCCCCGTACCCCCTCCTTGACCATTCTCATATAACTAAGGGGCAAACTGAAATATGAAATTATATGAACCTACTTTTCAAGATAATCATATAACCTTATTTTGCCCATCCCTGGTATCTGCGCGTTATGCATTCTCCGTCCACCAGGAATCGGCCAGGTAGGGTGCGAGCATACCGTTCGCAGAGCTGGCGAACGTCTTGGACGGGCCCTGTGCCATCATCGCATTAATCTCCGTGTAACTGAGGGCATAGCTGAAATAGATAACGCGACTGACAACACCCTTCATTGCACCAAAGACGCTGAATGCTCCGCCATTGAGGGACGGTACAGTCTTGGGTATTTCAATGCGACGCTGGCTGAAGCAAATAATATTGCCATAGTTCTGGTACGGGGCGAATCCATCAAAGCCCATGCGCTTAGAGAGGTTGCCATTAATAAACACCTCCAGATGACCCGCCTTGCACACAATCGCCACGTGCACCCACTTGCCCACAGGAATATTCTCAACATCCACGCAATTGTTCCATGTCTTGTATGTGTTCATATACACACGGAGCGTGTTGGTGTTTGAGCACATATATACACCGGGACCGAGAAGAGGCCACTGGCCTGGATTACCCTTGTGGAATATATGGAGCAGACCCTCCTCCTGACGGAATGTACTTGGGTGGGCAATCATGAAAAACGAATATGTGAACTCGGGACCTGTGCGCTCATTGTTGGACAGGTGGGTTGGCAGAGAGGACGGCTCGTTCGGGTTCTGGATGACAGTGTACGTCTTGTCTTCCGTTGCATACGACAGGGGCATTATCTCTGTGCGATACTGTGCCATGCGATTCATGTAATTATAGATTGACTCCATCATGCCGAACACAATGTAGATAATAACTACAATTGCGAGACTTACCAGAATTTGTGATACAAGAGACGGGCTGGAGACAGCATTCGTCATTGCGTTTGTATTCGGCGCGTTCATCCTCCTCTACTAGTAGGCGTGGGAATCAGGGATGAGGGCGGAAAATTTCGTGTTTTGCGCAGGGGTGGTTTTATACGTTCACCGTGGATGGTGGCTGGAAAAACGACTGTAGATAGGAGCCCAGGTCGCTAACAGGTGCTGGTCCCATCATATACGACCTATATACCTGGTCGGGAGAGACTGCATAGTTGTACATTGTCGTGGCAGCAATGTAACCGCCGAATCCGCCAAAACCGAGTAGTGTCGCATTGTAACCACCACCGTCCACCTTGAAATGTGTCGGCAGTACACAAGAGCGGGCGAGTTTGCCGTCCAGATAGACGTCACATGTCTTGCCATTCACGGCAACCGTGACCTGTACCCAACGTTGCATGTCCAGTTCGGGGAGATCACAGAGCTGGTTCGTGGAATCCAGTAGGCCTGAGGCAGTATCCATTTGCGTAAAGAGTGCATTCTGCGCTGCCTTGTCTAGGCGATCGGAGGGGATTAGACCCGTATTCTGTGCACCACCTGTACTACTTGTTGGCGTGGCACCCATGGGAGTGTGCAGACGGATGTGCAGTTGTGGCTTATTACCGCCTAGATACATGCGAATTGTGTCAAAGCTGTTTCCACCGATGCTCAGAATATGTTTGTTGAATCCCTGGCGGTAAGACCAGTTCTGAATATAGACCCATGTAGAAATGGAGAATTCACCGCCCTCGTAGAGGCCTGGAATGGCATTTGCAGGAATGACTATGGCTGCAGTAGGCTCCACTTGCGCACTCGTCTTCGGACCCAGCATTGTCGTAGAGCTCATTGCGCCACCACCGAATAGATATCTATACAGATAGAAAAGGCCGACCAGACCTAGGACAACTATAATGACTTGGAAAAACCGTGTCGTAGCCGTTTGTGCGTCCATTGAACGTATCTGTAGTATGGATGGGATTTTTATATGCAAAACACATTCCAAACTATTTTATATTTATTTAGTGTATATAAACATAGAATAGATACTCGTAGTAAACAAATTAACGGGATTTTCCTGTAAATTTTCTGCTATAATAGAGGTGCCTTCCTTTTTTTATATTTCTTAACTGTCACTCTACGCCTGTTAGGTTTTGATTCATTATTATTATCTATAAATCTACCTGAGTCATTAATTGTCACTCTACGCATCGTACGTCTAGACCGTGTTTTTGATTTTCCACGAATGCCATCTATAATTGTATCTAATTCCTTAATAATATTATCAATAGTATATCTTTCCATAAAGTTTGGAGTTATCATTCGCTGTATTAATACGATTAATTTGTCAAATGTGTCAGTATATTTTTTTTCCTTATATTTTGGGTCAGCCTCCTCTAAACGACTATATCTTGTTAAACCTACAATATAATATAAAAACGAGACCCCTAATCCAACTGTATCTATGCCTGTAATATAACTATTCAATATTTTTGCATGAGATTTAGCTTTGCAGTTTTCGCTACTGCGATGTTCATTTGTTAGGGCAATGAAACCTTCTTTATAATGTTCTATTAATTCATCTATGAATGCGTTTTCTTGAACACGTGTAGTTATATCATAATACTCATATAATAGTGGTAATATACGTTTATAATGATTAACTATATCATCTCGTATACTTGCATGTATATCTCTACTGGCAAGTACCTTTTTATTACTAGAAGATACACATAACATGTTTATAATAGACTCATACACACCTCTATTATAATAATAGTACAGCTCCATAGGATATGCATAAAATTTACGAATACGTGTTATATCACTCTTTTTAATTAAAAAATCAAAATCAATAAGCTGTAATCTACCTGTGTCTATGTTACATAACATATTTGCCTCACGTATATCACCATGTAAATATCCTTTTTCATTGACATATTTCACAACGTTTGCAACTCGTTTCATTTCTTTAAGAATATTCACTAATGAAACATTTCTGAGAATTTCGCTCTGAAGATATGAATTCTCATAGACATCACCAAGACTATGGCCCATATCATTCATACGAACACCATATAATGGTGCATTCTTTGAATAATTGAGTCCTTTATTACGAAGACGCACTTGAATCTCCTCAAAAATTTCACCATCATCTATATTTCCTAAAAATATAGTACGTTCATATGGGTCAATATTATATGCAAGTTCAGGAAATTGCTCTTTAATTACACCGATATTGTGTAGCGTTTTATTATATGCATTTTTATTATATAATAATTTAGTGACCTTATTTGGAAATTGTATTGTTCTACCATTTACAATATTATCTACTGCAGGTGAAATAACTGCACCATAACTGCCAATACCACGTAGTCGTTTATCACTAATTAATCCTGGATGCATACCAAACCCGTGAGCTCTAGCCCATTCTTCCGCAGAGCCTATTCGCTTATATTGTTTTGGCCCAGTAAACAGTCTTGCATATTCATTTGCATTATTATTGTAATTATAACGATTAGCATTTTCAAATCCATTATTCTCTTCATTTTCATATGCAGGACCACCCAATGGCGCAACGCGACTTTCCATCCTTATTTATATATCTGAATTTAATTGCATAAACTTCAGATATATTAATAACATTTCATATTCTCCTCAATTATA
>Ga0194133_10010162_pt1 | contig 10646 bp, 8 predicted proteins | sample TA2KigOf40mmetaG_FD_155448 | JGI IMG/M metagenome (GOLD analysis project Ga0194133, IMG submission 155448) | Freshwater microbial communities from Lake Tanganyika, Tanzania - TA2015055 Kigoma Offshore 40m | ecosystem: Environmental > Aquatic > Freshwater > Lake | place: Tanzania: Lake Tanganyika...
TGTAAAAGCTCCATTTTTATGTCATTTATTTAATAAGTCTACAAGTAAATAACAGAGCATCATCAGCTGAAATCGGACTTTCAATTGGTCACAACTTTTTTCTGCCCAGGCTGCCTGACTGCGCTCACTCTATATTTATCATCTCTCTGGAAGGACCACACAACTATGGCAAAAGGTTATTTGTATTTTCTGATATCCATGCGATCTTCATGTTTTGTTTAGACATCTGTGAACGAATCGTGACGGTAGAATGTGTACCCACAGGTACTTAAAAAATACCGTGTCAGCGTGCTGGAGCTGCATGGTGGTTGGTGGGTTCGTGTCAACACAGTCAATCGCTTGAAAGAATATTAATATTTTAACTTCATATTTTTAATTTAGTCTCAAGAAGTTACTGTCAATTTGTTGCGAACTTGATCCTCTCAAAAAGTGTCAATCATCCTCAGTCAAGAAACTCATATAAAGGTGTTCAAGCCATTATTATTTTTGCTGGAAGTTTCAAAGAATATGGAATGCTTCTTTTAGCAAAAAAAGTGAATTGAGTCGATTGAAAGAATGTTGTGGATCCTGTGACCTTTTAAATTTGAAAATGCTTCCGTTAAAGCACGATGATACGGTCAAAAAGAAGGGGCTTTGTGGAGCCCTCATGGAAAAAGTATCCAACTGGTTAGTAAAAGATCTAATGAGTTTTAAATAAATGCTAAAAAATCATTTTTGCTGCTTCAAGGTTTCGTGTCATTTTGTCTGACTCAAACTCTCGGAATTTGTTGGGATTCTTGTGTCTCAATTTAACATTTGCCTTTGTCGAGTTATTCTATGGAGTATGGTCGAATTCACTCGGACTCATATCTGATGCCTTCCACATGTTTTTCGATTGCACAGGATTAGTTGCTGGCCTAGTATGAAACTATTTTTGTATTTAACAGAACTGTTTCCATAAATTCTTTTTTTTGCTCCAGGTTGCAAGTGTAATAACAAAGTGGAGAGCGAACGAGAGATTTAGCTACGGTTATGTTCGAGCTGAGGTTCTTGCCGGGTTCATAAACGGCCTCTTCCTTATCTTCATTTCGTTTTTCATTCTGTCAGAAGCAGTTGAGCGACTGGTTGAGCCACCTGAAGTCAAACATGATAGACTTTTGGTATGAAACAATTAAATGGTCAAAATCATCCAATTTCTAAATAGAATTGTTTATCCTTTTTCTTAGTTTGTTTCCATACTTGGATTACTTGTTAACCTGGTGGGTATTTACATTTTTAATCATGGGGGCCACGGCCACTCGCACGGGGGAGGCGGCGGCGGCGATCACGGCCATTCTCACGAGAACGAGAACCACCATGGACACAGTCACGAAAATTCTGGACATGGTCACAGTCACTCGCACCCTGGGAGTCACGGACACAGTCACGGAAGTGGAGATTCTCAGATCATGAAAGGGGTAAGATGTTTTGAAATCTTGAACAATTCTCTCAAAATTGTAACCGTTGCCAAATTTAAAAGGTTTTTCTTCACATTTTGGCTGATACTCTGGGAAGTGTTGGAGTCATTACTTCGGCTGCTCTTATGCATCTTTTCGGTTGGATGGTGGCAGATCCAATCTGCTCCATTTTTATTGCATTATTGGTAGGGGTGCACACTTGGGAGTATTACTTTAATACTTTTTTTGCTCACAATTTGTTTCCTTTGTTTATCAGATAGGAATGAGTGTTCTGGGACTTTTATCAGACTCTGTCGGAGTATTGATGCAAAGACAGCCTAAAGAGCTCGATAGGTCTTTGCCCGATGCCTACAACAAGGTATTTGTGGTCTTGAAATAATATTATTACAACTTATCTGTCCAAAAGGCTCCCCTCAATTTTGGGAATTCGCTTGCCAAAGAGCTAAAAGTAAATTTACACTTGTTTCACTATTTCAGGTTCACAATCTTCAAGGTGTTCTCAATGTTCAGGTAAAAGTCATTCTCCAAATATTTATGTGCTGCCCTCAGGCTCAGAGAATCAGCAAGAGCACTGGAGGTGCAAATTCCTTCCTGAGGGTTGAGCTGGCTCGTGTTTTTCTGATTCAATATTTTTGAAAAAAATTACTTTTAGGAAACTCACTTTTGGACACTTTGCAGCAACTACTATGTCGGTGGTCTTAAGCTTGAGGTTGCAGCAGATGCTGATCCGAAATACATCGTCAGTCATGCTCAAATGATTTTCAGGTAGTGCTTTTTATTAATTCGATTTTTGTCCAGAAAATGTGCAATTAAAGTAAAAAATCAGTTGTTTTAAACGACACTTTTTCTCCTTAGGTCTATTGGCGTAACTCAACTGTTTGTTCAGCTCGATTATGAATTCAGCAAAAATACCTACCAAAATCTACAGAAGTTTTACTGAAAGTAACATTCATTTCTTATTCATATGAAAAAGTGTGATCTGTTGTCTATTTTCTGAGAACTTTCATTTTAGTAGCAATTCGGTTGGTCCAGTCTCCAAAGCATTTCTATTAGTATGTTTCAAAATACCCCTCTTTGATGTAAAGACCAGTATTCATCCGAGGCTTCAAGTTATCTCAACATCAATTTTGTTACGAGCTGCCAATCGTTATAGAAAAGATTGACTTTTTGTCATCCCCCTTCCGATAATTTAACTCAATGATCATCTCTTCGACTATTTATTTTTTTCAGTCGGCTTGGTGTAAATAAATTTAATTTATAGTTGTTGAAACTAGATGCTCTTTTAAATTATGCATTTTAGGGACTGGTAATTTTTAAATTTTGTGGAATTTTTTAAATGCGATCAATAAAGTGTTATCATTCGTAAGCCCACATCAATCGGTCAGGTTAAGTTTAAATGACGTCGACAACAAATAACCCATCTCTGAATTGAACAATGAAGCAACGTAATTTTTTAAGTCTAAACATTCAATAAATAAATAGAAACATAAAGGTAAAAATGAAAACTATTTACGCAAATACTCCTCAAAATTTGTCAAAATGTCGTACTTTTCTTTGTCATTATTCATTCGATCTAAGACGTGTAACACCACTTTGTACTGATCGTCAACGCTGAGGTCGGGCGACTCCAACACTTTTATTGAGACATCGACAATGTCTTCTTTGTCAGTGATGTCAATGAGCATCAGATACAGTTCAAGCGCAGTTTGTGGAAGACTCTGTTTACGAAGAAGAGATTGAAAGTCTGAATGGCACGTGAACTGCAAGGCTCTTACCCTGTTCAGTCCGAGCCCTCGACGCAATAGCTTTCTGATGGGCCTGAACAAAATCTCTTGCTGCACGACTTCTACGTTGCGATTCTCCAGGAGAGTTCTTCGAAGAACTTCGCGCTGGGCAATGCAAAGCTGCGATTCAATTTTTTTATTTGACGATGGAATGTTTAAAGAGAAATGCATTTTGAAGTATATTAGGAACCTGGAAATCTGTCGTGAGAGCATCTCCTTTGTGTCTTTTAAAGACCTGTAAAAATTCTTCAAGCTTACATTGGGGAAGCCTAACGTTGTCCATCAAAGCAGTAAATAGCCTGGAAATAACACAAAAAACGTCCTCAATTATGTTCGTCGCTAGGGAAAATGACATCCCAACAGCTTACCGAGTCGAGGGAGCCATCGTTCTGTCCGGCAATATTTCTGCCAATCTCGAGCAAATTTGAGGATGAGACCTGGGACCATTGTTGAAGATCAATGTTTGAAAAGGCAAGACACTTTTGTTGTTTGACTTACCACAACATGTCATTGTAGATGGCCCAGCTCAAGTATTTTGTCATCAACCTTTTGGAAAAGCTTTTTTCGTCAATAGCTCTGGCTTTTACGAGAACCTCGTTTTCAAAACGAAAGACATTTTCTAGAATGTTTTCCATGGTCTCTGGGTCCGTCGTCGGGTCGGGATTCGGCCAGCGGTTACCGGTTCCAGTGAATGCCAGGGGCCGGTTTATATTTAATCACACAACTCGGATCGTCTATGGATTTAGGCGAACAAGAGAGATCTTTTGAAAAGTGGCGCCAGTGGGTTCCAATGCGTGATCGGCGAGAGCGGGCCGGGCTCGCAAGCTGGCCCGAGCTTTTCCAGCTCGTCTAATATCAAGAGCCGACCTATTTTCTTCTGTTGGTTATTTAAAGATTCTGTCAGATTTTTGAACAGGCTCCTAGTGTTAAAAAATGCGTTGCCATCTAAATCGGGGGCCCCGGGCCCAGTCAAACGTGAACACAGCTCTCAAAGTTCTAGAGTTCATAGTAATAGAACCAAATTTTTTGCATCTGTGTTCCTTGTTTGCTGCTTTTTTACTATAGGCATATATAATAAGGGTTTCACGGTAGATTTTTTTAAGTAGTTGGCTCGTCGAACGCAAAAGCTCGACCCGGGTCCCGGGCTCATCACTATTTTCAGTCGTCGCTCATACGCCGTTCGATTGCGGCAGCACGTTAAATCTGGTCAAAATTCGCCAACCGCGAGCGCGCCGCCGACCGCGCACACCGGGAGAAGGAATAAGCTAGTTCGTTTAGAAAAAGGGGACTCAACTCAAAGCCAGAATTAAAGTAGCCTGTCCTGGATAGAACTAAGGCTTAATAAAATTAGTACTAGTTATATTAAGTTATTTAGACTTTAAACTTTAAAGCTTCAAGATCCGTGGTGGGGCCTAGGCACTTTTACAATCTGTGACAAAATAATTTATCTTAAGGTGTTTTTTTTGGGGAGGGGGGGGGACAACACAGGGCACAGGGATCAGCGGTATTTGGTAAGAGGTCGACACCTCTCGGAGTCTCGGGTCGGGTCAGACCCGACCCCCTAGGTGGAGGGGTGCAAATTGAGATTACAACGCCACTGGAACAAGATGCAAACGGAGCAACTTGCACGAAGGCCTGGCGGCGTAGCCCTCTAAGGTCGATGCGTTGGGCGTTGGGGTGCCAAACCGTCCCGAATCTTTCCGTCACACAATGAAGCCATTTTTTGTTCTAAATAGGTTGATCTTCAGCAGGAAAAATAAAACGCTTAACAGTCGAACTTTTTTGAAACGCCGCTTGCCAAAAACGGATCGAGGGCCGCGGGCAAGATCGGCGCGTCTCCAAAAGAGGGACCCTCAGGCCTCAAGGCAATCCGATTTTGGAGAGCAGGCCTTCGAAAACGGTCCACGTAAAAGTGGCAAAAAGGGTTCGCCTGACCAGCCTGAAAAGGAGGTCGACTCGAAATAAGTCGCTGTCCGCTGATTTAAAAGCGTCGGTCCTCACCTCGGCGCCAGGCCCAAATAAAATCCCCTCGGCCCGCGCGTCGTCGCGACGGCGCGGACGGCCTGGCGCAGCGTGGCGTGCCTCTCCGGCTCGACTTGCATCCTAAAAGAGAAAAAAGAGGACAGCTCGGCGAACGGCAAAGGCAAAACGACGCCGCTCTAGCTCTACATTTACTTTGTTTTGACGACGTCGGCCGGATGGAGGATCGCGGAGGCGAGGCATCCCGCGAGGACGCCGGCCGCGAACGTGTTCGCCGCCGGCCCGAGACCCGGAGCCGGGGGGACACTTTTCAGCTCGACGAGGAGCATGTAGTAAATGCCGGAGAAGGGCGCGTCCCTCAGGAGGGTCGGCGCGAGGCCGCGCGTCAGACCGCGAAACCCTTCCGAGGCGTAGATTTTCCCGAGAGCGTGGAGGAGGTTCGCGTAGGGGTACGTCCCAGACTCGAACCTGTTGGCCAAAGGCAGAGATAGAAAAGGTTGCCGCCGTGCACTGCCACCGCTAGCTGCTCGCGTACCTGGCTTTGACCACGGTGACGGGGATCAGGAGGAGGGCGGGCGCGGTCCGGGCCAGACCGCCCAGGGCCAAGTTGTCGAGCGGCCGCGGCGTCGCGTCGCGGCCGAAAAAGAGAGCCTTGAGTTGGACCAGGGAAGCCAGATAGATCCCGACCCCTGAAAAGAAGCGCGCCGACGTGAGCTAGTGGCGAACGGGCGTCTGTGGTTCAGCTCGCGTACCGGGCACGGTGCGGGCCAGGGTCGGGGTCAGCCCTCGCCAGAGGCCGACCGCGCCCTCGGCCCGGACGACGTCCCGGGCCGTCTTCCACATCCGACGCGGCTCGCCGGGAGGGGCACTCTGAATCTTTGTTTTGACGAGATCAAAGGGTTGAAGCAGGAGCGTCGAGCAGGCGGCAGAGAGAGAGCCGGCCACGAAGGACTTGCCGAGCGGAGAAAGGTGGTCGAAGGGGAGAGGCCTCGCGTAGGACATGCTGCCTCTGCGATCGGAAGTGTGTCGGGCAACGCTCCGCGCACAAAAAGGTCAAAAAAATCGAGCCCTTACCTTAAAAATACTAAACGGGGCGCAATAGATCTAAAGTTTTTAAGGAAGACGTGACTTGCTTGTGCCACGGCCACTGAGCCACACGCTCTGACGTTTAGCCTGACTGACGAGCGAGCGACCCAACTTGGGATAACATTTTGCCGCAAGTCTTAATTGAAGTCAATCATGTTGGAGCAAAACATGTTTTGCGAGAAGAGGAGGAAAACGCCATCTACAAATGGAAAGATGAACCTAAAACTGTTTCGTAATGGCAACGAATTAAAATGGTGAAAATGGCAAAATGCTAAGTCATTGTTTATGATTTGGAAATTTGCGCTTTTTTCGCCAATCTCTCTGGTGATGCCTAATTGCCTTTATATATTTCTATCGGAAATTCGATCAATCCACATGGTCTAATCGATCGAGTTCTATTCTGTCACGCACCGATCTCTACGCTACGCAGGATTGACACGTTCACAGACGTCAAAAAACGACAAAACAAAATCATGCAGTTCGACGTCGACGACGTACGTTTCGCGCAAGCTTCGAAGTTCGAGGTCGAGCAAACAAGAAGCGAGAGAAAAAAATTGAACTGTCAAGGTAGTTATTCCTGTGAAAAGAATTATTCATCGTGCGGAGGACGACCGGATGCTTTTTGCGAACTTCCATAATAGTAAAGAGTTGACATTTTAGCGAGGACTTTTTGGAGATATCTTAAGTGAAATATATTACCCTTTTCATTTGTTGCTTCGTCGAAAAAGTGGCCATGGCGAATCGAAACGTCAAGTCTGAAAAAGACTCTGCGGTGCAGGACAAGTTACAAGTCATCTTGGGTCGTCTCTTGCAAGACGACGACAATAAGTACTGCGTCGACTGTGACTCGAAAGGTAACTCAAAACGTATGGGCCTAGAAATAAATCAACAAGTTTGTGACAGCTGCTCGCGTTGAAAAGAAACTTTTTATAAAAATATTAGGTGTCTGAGTGACACTAGGAAGGTTTTCAAACCGTCCTTTTTTTTCCTTTCTAATTCGGCGAGCTGTGATGAACCTATTTTGTCTTAGGTCCCCGCTGGTCGTCCTGGAACTTGGGCATTTTTGTTTGCATTCGTTGCGCCGGGATCCACCGAAATCTGGGGGTTCATATTTCGAAAGTGCGATCGGTAAACCTTGACTCGTGGACCCCTCAGCAAGTTGCCGTAATTATTTTAAAGACGATGGTAAATTCACGCTAACATGGACAATAGTAATGATAAGTGTTGTTCTTTTTAGAGCGTTCAGCTCATGGGAAACAGCCGTGCCAGAGCAGTTTACGAAGCAAATTTACCCGAGGACTTTAAAAGACCAACGGTGAGCCATACGAAAAGGTCGGTTTCATTCAAGGTAAAAAAAATTATGTAATTCTTTTACAGACGGATGCTCAGGTCGAAGTCTTCATCCGTGCAAAGTATGAGAAAAAAAAGTATATCGCAAGGGAGTGGATTCCAGCCAAAGTGCCCGATTATCCAATAGGATGGTGAGCGTTCGTTTCAAATTCTCTTTTTTTCGTTTTGAGTTAAAAGAATCCTTGGTTGTGTGTTGTAATTTTGAAAATTTGAATTGAAGGAATGAACTTGTCGAAGCCGAAAAGCAGAAGAAAGATATTCGCTCTGTGGCCCTGCCCCCAATTACAGCGGTAGCTTCCACATCAATTGCAACCTCCAACAAGTCTGCGTTGTCCAACTCGGCAGTATTAGCCTCTCAGCAGTCTTCTCCTCAAGCTTCGCTACCAAAAAAGTGATTCAAACAACGGTATTTATTTCAAATTTGCATGAGAAAAATCGGCTTAATTTTTTTAGAGTGATCCTACCGAAAGAAACGACAGATAACTCTTTATCGAAAGAGCTTTTCTCTCTCACCGTTGAAGATGTGAAACCTGTACCTCGGTCAAATTCTCATCAATCATTTTCGTCCGATTTGCTTGGATTAGGTCTAAAAAATTTTAGTCTAGGAACTTCAAGATGAAAATCTAAGCTAAAGGAGAAGTAAATTTTGTAGATAGTACTGCACTTGATAGTAATTCGGCCTCCGATTTCGACTTCTTTGGATTGTCACAGCCGGCCAAAACAACCTTGCCACTCTCTGATGTCAATAGCACTAGAGACCTTTCTGTGGTAATTTGTTTTAGAAAATACTTAAAATTAGATAAGCTTTTAAATTGTTTAACAACTTAGGGATCCAGAGGCGGTGACGAGGCTGTGGGAATCGATTCTTCTAAAATGTCAAAGGATTCTATCTTGGCTCTCTTTAATAAACCTACCACGACAAACTTTCAACAACAACCCGTTCAACAAATTCCTTCTGGGTTTCCAAATGACTTTGGACCTTTTCAGAGCATTGCCCGATTCAACAGTAATGTTTCATTTGAGTTTCACATGGGGTGTTGATTTTAAATCGTGAATTTTCTACAGACACATCTGGGGTGCAGTCGCCTTCCTCTGTATTTGGACAACCCAACAGTTTTTCTGCAATCAATAACCCCTTTTTGAATCAGATGCCAGGAACGCAACACCCTCAAGGTTTCCAACAAAACAAAGTATGCATTTGTCTCTTTACAGATTATCTCAAAGTGCCAACCGAATTTGTATTGATTTTAGAATCCTAATTTCGCTGGACTCAATGGATTCAACTTCCCGTGATCATCCAAAATCTTGGACAGATATGTCTGGCTTTGCCCTTCTCAGTTATTGTGGAAGACTGTTAATTATAAATCAAAAAGTTTTGGAAATATATTTTGTTTTTTCACTTAGCCGTAAGTTTTCATTGAGCAAATGAAGAAAAGGATTAAAAAATGATTTTATTTGTTCGATAATGGCTCTTGCACCACTCATCTATCCCAACCTACCCCCCTTTTAACCAAAAGGGCATTTATTGCTACCTAACCTGACCCAACCAACCCCCCAAAGCATGTTTCCACCTTCCTAATCCTGCGGGGCATGTTTCCCCTCATCTATCCCAATCCCCCCTTATCTAACCTATATTTCTGTGAGTTGTGATTCGACGAGTTCGTCCGTTCGACGAGGTGGGATTCAACGGTTAGTCCGTTCGACAAGGTGGGATTTGGTGAGTTCGGATTCGACGACTTCTTGTATTCCCCACTTTTACCTTTTTAAAGAAGTAATTCATCGTTTTTTGAAAAATACAGTGGGATAACACTTGACTCTGCGGTCAAAACCGGTTTTATCGTCTATTTTTTGGAAAAAAGCTGGAAAATGATGGCTTAACCTGTAATATGACTGTAATGTTAGCAATGATTTCCACTGTAATATGCTGTATTTTAGCAAAACTGTCGAATATCATATGGAAAAACGGAACTTTTTAGAGTTATTAAGCATTAACGCAACCTTTCAACATAGAATGTTGGTTATTAAGAATTAAGATGATTATTGATTTTTATATTTTCACCTCAATGTCAATTCCTGGTAAAATTAAGTGGTGAAAGTGCTTTTATATGGTGAGACAAAGAGTTCCTTTCCCGCATCTGATTGGGTTGCACGCGTCAGGGTCTCACCATCCAAAATCTGTCTTTTTTGGATGAATTGGAGGGACTTTTCTTCAAACTTTTTGGTGAACTCTCGGCCGTTCCCTTTCCGCAACTAGTTCTCGAGTGAAGAATCTGAGCTGCACACGCCAGGGTCTCCAGATTAACATAAATTGAAGAAGAAGAGAAGTTCACGCCATTTTTACAATCTGCTCATAGCCAAACCCAGAATATAGTTGGGTAACTTGTGAGGGGGGCAGAAAGGAAAAAAAATGGTGAGACAAATTTATTATTTCTACAAATATGTTACTTTATAGTGACAAGAGTATCTTTTAGTTTTTCCACAAAGAGTGGATGATTGTGCATTGTGGCCAGGACGCCTCCCATATTTTTTACTTTCGGAGGCTTCCCACTATAATCAATTCCCTCGCCTGCCAAAGTTGTCAATTGACCTCCAATTGAACGGAGAAGAGCATCACCTACGGTTAAAAAGTAAAAAGTAAACACCGGCCATTTACAAAACTTTGGATTCACAAATCATCATACCTGGACAAATGTCCCATTTCTTAATTAAGGTCACATGAATGTAAGCATCCTGAAGAAAAAAGTTTTGTAACATTAAAGTCTTATTCATTTCCAACAATAAACTCCAACCTGTTTTCCCACAGCAACTTCCCATGATTTGAATCCAGCTCCTCCTGCTGGAGTAACCTATATTAGAATTCAATCTCAGGATTAAGGTAAAAATTTCAGCCAAAAAATTTTTTTATTTACAACCTTAACTTTGTTTCCAAATGCCTTTGAGGCCACGTCATGAACCCCACCAGCGTGTGATCTGGACACTATGAGTCTTGTATGGGATGCATCATTGTTTT
>Ga0194133_10010166_pt1 | contig 10643 bp, 6 predicted proteins | sample TA2KigOf40mmetaG_FD_155448 | JGI IMG/M metagenome (GOLD analysis project Ga0194133, IMG submission 155448) | Freshwater microbial communities from Lake Tanganyika, Tanzania - TA2015055 Kigoma Offshore 40m | ecosystem: Environmental > Aquatic > Freshwater > Lake | place: Tanzania: Lake Tanganyika...
CTGGGATGCTGATTCCCAAATTTCGTTCTTGTAAAGGTTTATTACATGTAATGTATCGAATGAGCGAATAAAATTTATGAAAGAAAGAAAGAAAGAAAAACGTCTTGAATAGTTTTGGATGCACTTGAAAATTAAGGAAGTTTTTATTGTTAAGCAAAAAAACCAAGCAGTTGATCTGAGATAGATTTGCAAAAAGTCTTTTGACTTTGAAGTGGACTTTTCTTGCTTGTCTGAGATAAAGTCATCTTGTAAAAGGTTGTTGAATTTAGAATTTCTTTCATTTTACTTTCCTTCGCATTTGCACTCATTTTAATTTTCAGCTTTGATTTCAGGGTGGAAGAAATTAGTTAATAAATCTGTAGACACTCTTTTTCACCTTAGGTAAAACAAGTCTTGCGTAAGGTAATCTTTATAAACCACATTAGCAAACAGGTGACAACAGAGTTTCTCAGTATCGTAAGTCCTCATCTTATACGAGGAAAACAGTTGTGGCTCGTTTGCTAAATTTTGGAATAAAACAAGTGATAAAGCTGTCAAATATTTTATTCAGTAGATGATAATTCAATATACATATAAAAGAAAATTGCTCAAGACTGGGAGCAAGGGCAAGGGTGTATTCATGTGTAACGTTCTAGCTTATGATTCCAATTGAATACTGTTTGGTAAGAGGGAAAGGCTTTAATAGGACTCTAATGTCTTTGAGCTCTCAGAGGCTTCTAAAGCCAACTTCTAAGCATCGTCTTACGCCATTGGTCCAAAGTGACATTGTCTTTTGATTGGAATAGATCGTGCTGGCACTATTCCATTTGTCCAAAGTGATATCTCCTCTGGGGATTGCATGTGATTGGATGACCCCAGAGTTCACAACACTGTGCTTCCATTGGAGGGTAGGATCCTTGACGGTGATTAGTTGCTACTTCAGATGCTTTGACCTGGCTCGGTTGCGCGTCCTTGGAAGTTGCCTCCCCTTTGTGAGTTGAATTGACTTCGTAGAGTCTAAAACGGAATCGGTCATCTCGTTCCTTGTACTCCTGATGGAGCATCATGGTACTTTCTGGACTTGCATGGTTGATCCCACTCGTTCATTCTTTCTTTGTGGAACACGATCTGCAAGTCTAGAACTTCATGTTCTGTGCTCTCTTCTTCATCTTTTCTCGGTGTGGACTATTTGCCAATTTTCTTGACTTCAATGGTCATTTGCCACATGTTTATTCTTTTCTTTGTGGAACACGATATTGAAGTTTAGACTCTTTGTTTTCCTGCTTCTTCATCCTTCTGTGGTTGCTTTGGAGCATCAAACTGGACTTCAAGGATCGAATCCACATGTTCATTTACTCGTTGTGAAGTCGATGTTGAGGGCTAGAACCTATGTTCTATTTCTGTCAAAGGCTTCTTCATCCAATGTGCCTTTTTAAGGATTTTCATAAGTTTTCATTTTAGCGAATATTTGAATTGCGGTAATTGTAAGGTTCCTCATCATCTCATGGCATTAAGGACTTATTTCAAATTGCTGATGTAAATAAAGTGTTTTTATTTTCGTAGTATGCACTCAATTCAAGTTCTTACTAAATTTCACATTTCGATACTTTTGCAAAAATGTTCAATTTATTTCACAGTCTCGTTAAACTCATATCCAGGCAGGATTTTTGCTAAAGTATCAAAAAAGTGAAATTAAGAAAGAACTTGAATTTAGTGCATTATTACTTCTGTAGCACTCTTTTTTGCATTTTGAAATCCTAAATTATACCTCACATGATGCACAGCAAATTGGGAAAAGATCAAACAATAATTTCCACTTTTTGACAACAAAGACAAATTGATTCTTAGAAAATGGACTAATTATTTTCACAGAAAACATTTCTTTTGTTTTACATTTTGTCAACATTGCATAGTTATTGAATCTTATCTCTTTCTTTGCCCCTTTCCAATATTCATGCGTTTTGTCTTCCAGGAAATTCTGCCAAAAAAGTAAAAAACTTTTCAACCAAAGACGAATAACGATAAAAACAAGCAAACAAACCCAAATTTTTTTGTCAAATTGAAGATTGAAAAATCTCTCAATCTCAAATGGGCGTTTTAACAATGTTTTTTACCCTCTGTTTTAGTCTAGAAAAACTATAACATTCATTTGTGTGATTTCACTTTCTTAAGAGTTATTTTAGTTGGGTCTTGCAAATCCCTGTACATTTAAACATTGAAAAATGCAAGAAAGGATTCCTATGTAGTTCTAGGGTTGTAAGATCTAATGAGTATCTAGGTCTCTTTAGAAATCAAAAGTTTGAACTTGGTAAAGATTTGAGAATTTAAACAAACTTTGCAAAGTTTGTGCTTTTTACACTTCTTAAAATTTGACTTCAGTTTGAAATTCAAACTAATTTATTACTGATAATTTTATTACTATTTTGGGTATTTTTTTTATACAAACTGACACTTTTATTGTACATCTTGAATATTAAATTGTGCTTCTTTTTACAATTCATGAGATTGATGGTGGTTTGAAGAGTTAAAATTTGAGAACCTTGTTAAAGTTTGAACTTTTCCCCAAGTTTAAAGCTCCAACTTTAAAAAGTTTGTTTACATTCTTAAATCTTTGTTAGGTTTAAACTTTCATGACTGGTGACAAAATTTTTGGCCAGACCAGGTAAGGAGCCTCGGTCAACAGGGTTTTGTAAGTTAATAATAATAATAATCTTGTGCAGTATAGACTCATCCGATGTTAATGCAGGATCAACATCTGTATCAGAGTTCCGCCATGGAAGTTTGGGGTCACTGCAGATTACAATAACCCTGACTGAGTGTGCCTTGCTGATTTTTTTGCAATCTGAGGTTGAAAAATTACTGGCATGGCCGGCCGGAGATTGAACCCACAATCTTAGATCTTTGTTCTCAGTCAGGTGCCTATTACCTCTCAGCCACGGTGATCCCTGTTGCCACAAGGATTATAGTCACAGAGTTTTGTTCAAAAAAACCATCAATGTTTCTCAAATGATGACTACTTTACTTTCACAATGATCTTCATGGTTGTTGGGAAACCATAATCAATTATAAGGTTTTGCAAAAATCACTTCTGAACAAAGGGGATCAACGCCCAAAAGTGCACTTGCAACTTCCCCAACATTAATGAGGGGGCCCCAGCCACACAGGAAGTCATTTTGCAAGTTCCAACCCACTCAATGGAAAAGCTGAATGAATAAGTTCCTTTCTTTATGACTGATTGATTATTAGACGGGGGACAGGTTTTTTTTATTCTTTGTGCGATTCTCAAACAAAAGTGACAAAAATCTTTAATTTTTTCTCTCACATGTTTTCAGTCTTTGTCAATTTCACACAGGGAAAAATTGGAAAAAGATTTTCTTTCATTGTCATTGTTAGTGCTTACAATAGATGAGCAAAAACCATCCCTTATTGGAGAGAACTGATTCAGATCTTTAAAAATTGACAAATGATATGAAGAAGTGATTTTGTTCCTTTGATGATTTTTTTTATTATTTTTCCAAACCACCAGCCAGAAACTGTGACTACTTGGCCTTAATGCAAAAGTAATTTACCAAATCATGTAAAAGTACCCAATTAAATCAAGATTCTTTGAATACATTTACCTGACTTTTGGAATGCAAAATAAAAATTACTGTTTGCATTTTTAGTTTTTGAAAAGAATTAAAAGCTTTGATGTTATCATTTCAAAGCAAATAATTTTACAGTTTTTCATCATCTTAAAAACTTTGCCTTATGAAATTCTCTTAAAAACTTTTTGAAAAGGAATTACAAATTTTCTATTAAAAAATTCGAACATCTAAAGAGCCTAAAACTTATCTTTTGAAAGATAAAGAACATTACATCACCCATTTCCTAATTAAAAAGATGATAATTTGAACCTCAAGTTTTGCCTTGGTAGTTCTTATTTTGGAAAATTGTACTCTTCAAATTGATTGATTGTAATTATAAATCAGCTTATGTACATAAAAACAATAACAACCAGTTCAGTCTATCTCTAAGTTTTTTATTTGGAAAATAAGGTAGTACCTATGATCTTGTTATAATGATTGATCCTGCATTTGGGCTGGATGCTTTCACTGAAGCTGAAATGAAAAAAATCAGCTGGACAGTTTTCAAACTACACAGAATACACTGTATCAAGAAATAAGCTCAATGAGATATTAAGTGTTTATTTGAGGAAGAGGGGGATTTATATACATTAAAGGCAGATCAATAATCGTGATTAAATGGATCTGCATAGTTGTAGATAAGGTAGCTGGGAAAATCCAAGGATCAAGATTGATGGTCCGAGTTTAACCAATATTTATTGTTTGAAAGGAAAGGAATATTTGCAAGTACCCGAAGAGAATAGTGGTCGGTATTCTTAAAGGTAAATGCCACTAAAGATGTTGATCAACGATAAAGGTTTGATGAATTGAAAAGGTAATTGAGTTGATAGTAAAATATTTTAATGGAAATATTACTAAAAATAAAATATAATATCATAGTATTTGCTCAAATACCCTGTGTTTTGCACTACGATATTTTTCACTTTACAAGCTCAAAGTCTTTTCGAACAGACTGCCATTGGTTTGTCACTCCTTCCATGTAATGCAAGTCATTCCAAACAGGCTGCTGTTAATTTTCTCATTTCTGCTTTACTTTCCCACCAGTTCAGACAACCCTCTTCAATGAGGTCAGTAAGTTTCTTGACCCTATTCTAGAAATGAAAAGCCCAGTTTTCCATCTCAGAGCGACCACCTTGGATTGCCTAAGAACCCTAAGGCCACCTACATGCACTCTAGAAATGTCGTGAGACATGTGCAGTAATTGACTCTTGAATAGTTTTTATAACATTGCAATTTGTTGTAAAAATTTATGAGTCCTAGGTAAACAAAATACAAATATTTCTTTGTACCCTTTTGTATATAAAGCCACTGTCTCCCATCAATAAACAGTTCTGTATTGATTCTTGTCTTGATTGGGAAGGCCAACACTGAGATCTTCACTCATCACTCTCATCGCTCGCAATTTTTCCGACTTCAGTCTCACACCTCTGACGCACTTTACTCGCTAATAATGAAAATACTACAAAGTCATTTTACTATGTGTTAGTTGCTTGACTCATTCAACACAGTGACTTATCAAAAATTGAATCATTCAGGATTGGCTAATAAAATCTAAGGTGCTCAAGTCTTTATTGAAGATTAGTCAAAAAAAATTTATCAAATAATACCCAGCCAAGAGTGCCTTTGATAAACAAAAAATTTGCATGGCCTTCGAGGATAAAAGATAGTCAGTCATCAGAAATAAGATTTTCAAAAACTTTTCAATGTATGGTCCGAAGAATTATTTCAGATCCCCTGCGTAATGATATTCACAGAAGCTTTGTGGCCTGTTCTGTTTTGTAATTAGATTAAGACCTTTTGTAATACTGATCTTGCTGAGTAATTTGATCAAAAATACAAAAATGCGTACTTGGAGGTCAAACCATTTTTTTCAACCTGAGGCCAAAAAACGTCATTGGTTTTGGAATATAATTTAATACGTGATCAAAGAAGAATCTCAATTATAGGAAAAATAACAAATTTAAAAATTGGCAAAGGTAAAGATTCATGAAGAATTAATTCTTTCAAAAATAGTCTGAATTTTATATTTTTTTGCTTGATGTTTGGGCTAACAGTAGAGATGGGCCCTGACCCGACCCGACCTGAGCACACTTTTGACCCGGGTATTTTTTGACCCAACTCAATGAGATTATTTGAACTGAAAGAAAAAAATTGAAAAAATTGGGATTTTTGGAGGAAATTTTCCAGATTCAGAGGTGGCTAACCCAACCCGAGCAACAAAAAAATGACCCAAGCCCGATCAAAAAATTTAAACCCAGACCCAACATTAGCCAAGAGGGCATATAAAAGATAATCTTAGCTGAGGTATTAGTGAAAATGTGGTAAAACTTATAGGTTTTTTTTTTAATTTTCTATAGTACTCCTTGCAAATTTTCTTTTCATTAAAGGCACACTTTTTTTGGCTGTGAATTGTTGTTTTTGGCAACCCGAGGCCAGTCAAAGGTTGCCTGGAGCCGTCATGGTTCGAACCCTGGACCCTCATATTCCCAGCCTGATGCCATGACCACTAAATGGAAAAATTATCCTAGTTTTTAAAACAACCATTACAATGATTTATGAGTTTTCCTAAATGTAGTTTTTCATAAACACACTTTCCCAACTTTGGATTTTTTTCCATATTTTCCATATTTTTATTTTCTTAAATTATTTGCTGTACTATCTCAGACCTAGCCGCTACTTTTTTTAAAAAGTTCTTAAGTTTTGCACTTATCAATTGGCAAAAAATTTGCATTCTGAACCTTGTACGATTTTCATGCTTCATTGGCCAAGATTTCTTTTCCTGTTGTTTGGTCTTTCTTTTTTTTGCTTGTCTTTACAGTATTTTCCCATGTCAACAAATATCTTGTTTTTCTATGGCTGTTTTCATGTCACTGATTTTAACGCAACAGTGAAGGTGAAAAAAATCCATCTTTACTGTCATCTAAATGTATTTGATTTTGTTAAACCATACTCCATGTTACTTTCTCTCAAGTATAAAATTATAAGCATTCTTTTTCTTAAATACTCTATGTCATGATTATGCTCTAGTGTATGAATGTAAAACATTTGTGCCAGAAATATGAGTTGTTATCATGGTCTAAAATTTAGAAGATTGATGCATTATTTGGCAGAGCCATGAAATCACACAATCAGATAAATATAGGGATCAATCCAGCGTGCATAGAAAAATGTTGAGAAACAGTTTGGTTTGTCTTACAAACAAGCTTTTTGTTGTTCAAAAGATAAAGCTGGAAAATAGACTTTCTGAACCAGAATAAGAAAAAGAAAAAAGTCAACTTTATCGAGGGGCTCTAGCAAACAAACAAACAAAGTAGAGAGGGTGCTGTTGAACCTCCCTCAAAATGGCCATTTCCATTTTCTTTTTCATGTTTTGAAAACCACCCCAGCCTACAGCTGATGATGGACCATATAAAACAAAAAGGCATGAAGCTTTATAATAAGAAATGCTTAATTTTCTTTTCTGGCCTCCAGTTGGAGTTCCATAAGCATGAGACATCGATCTAGGACATAGAACTCCTTGTGCACGGTTTGAAGGTGCATAAGTAGGGGCTGAAGATCAGCCCAGGCCTGTAAAGAAGAACGAAGATTTTGAAATGTAAAGTTGAGAGTAGGAAACTTAATTTTCATTTGGTTTGGACCCAAGAAGCGTCAGGAACTGAGAGTCCCGAGTAGCGAACACGGCATGGTTTACATCAGCAAGAGTTTTGGGATCCGCACCGTTGCCAGTATCCTTATTAGACACCATTTTACAACTACAAGCAACACTACCAGGTTTGGTCTCAAAGAAGAACAAAGGTAGTCAGCTTCTAAGTTGGCAATAAAAGGAGATGTCAGTATAAGAAAGCACAGAAACATCAGCAAACAGGAAAGTTTGACTGCCAACTCTATCAGTTTGAAAATTCATTATGAACAAATTTTTACACATGTCATCCGTCTTATGTCACCTCAAACTCCACCCTCAGTTTTGAAGCTATAGAGCTGAAATTTGCAGAATAGGCTTCTCATATTAAGGTCAAAAAAAGTCACGGACCGGATTTTTGAAATTTTTCTTGGGGCTGAGATATGAGGGTTTTTCTAGTCAATTGGGTATCTTTATGAGGTGTCTGACTTCCTGCTTCAAAACTGAGGGAGGTGAGAGAGGAGACAGACATACGTGCTTGAGTAGGATTCTGCATTTTTCATTATGCAAAAAATGTATATCAACTAGTGATGGGTCCGGGTCAAAATTTTTTGACCCCGGTTGGGTTGGGTCAAATTTTTGTTGCTTGGGTTGGATCGGGTCAGCCATCTTTGGTTTAAATATGGATTTGGAAAATTTCCCCTTAAAATGTCAAGTTTTTCAATTTTTTGCTCTTCAGGTCAAAAAAATGTCGTCGGGTCGAAAAGTGCTTGGGTCAGAGCCTGGTCTGCCTCTTATTTACTGCGGGTCAACAGTATGTTCGGGTCGGGTCAGGGCCCATCTCTGATATCAAAATGATTATAAATTGTAATACTTTTAACAGCAAGCTTCTACTTTTCAGAAAGGGTAAAATGGGCTGCTGGATTTCATTAGACCCTTTCCATCAGACATCTTCATTTATTATTATCTGTATATCAGCTTATTTAATGTTTTCTTTAACTCTGATTGACATATCTTTGATGATGAAACTCTTTAAGTTCTTTTTTAACTTCGTTAGTAAGATTTCTAGAGAATGGTAAAGCTTTACAAAAAAACATTTTGAGGAAAACAAACTGGGCATGTTTTCAAGGGCGAAAATTCAATAACAAAAAAGTGTGGTTATAAATTTACAACAATAGAGTTCTTTGTCAGTTTAAGAAAGCTGGGGAGGTCTAGAGTTTTTTATTTTTATATTTCATGGCAGTTTTAAGCTCAGTACACATACATATACAAAGCATTTGTTATTACAATAAAATGTTCAAAGGTTTTCTATAAAATATTCATACTCTTTGGAACGTGTTGTACAAAAATCATGGAAAAACTTGCAAAGAATTAATATCTTAAGCAAGTTTTTCAAGTTAAAAGGAAGACCTTGGCAATTGTTGAAAGTAAACACGTTGCTTTTGTCGGTGCAAATCTATCAATGTCGTTTCAGTACTTTTTTAATTCAACTTTTTTTAGTACTCTGAATTCAACTTGCCTAAGCTATTTTAGCATTTCTACAGTCTCTCAAAATATTGCATACTAATTAATATTCTAAGGTTCCTATTTTTTTCATACTTTTTCAAAATGATTTTAATGAAATGATTACACATCTGCTTAACCCTTTCAGTGCTCATCCCCTGTCTTTCACATGACTTTCAAAGTTTGTTTTTGCACAGTGTCAGTTTGACATGCAAGTTAAAGTGAAGCAACCTTAATTTCATCTTGACTAATTTCAAAATGATCTTAGTCTCCAAATGCAAATTCAAGTTTTTCAGCATGATTTGAACAGAAATCATTGAGATTTTGAAACAAATAGTTGAGTTATCAATGTGCATCAAACTTATTTTCTCAAGTGTGTGGAAACCTTGGACCAGAAGATGCTTTTGGACAGTTTCATTGATATCAATCCTAGCATTTTTTGTCATTTTGACCAATCAAAGTGTCTTGGGTCAAAAAGAAAGCAAATCTTCTCTCAGAAGATTAGTACATGGTAATTTCACTACAGGTAATTTAATGAACAAAATTATCATTTGTACAAAACTTCAAGCTGCAAATAATGTTTCTTAAATTTTAAATCTTAATCTAGAAAACAATAAAACTTTTGATTACAAAAATTATCGTCTGAAAAGAGAACTAAGGTAATTATTATTTATTTCAATTACTGCAAATTTTGAAAGGCAATAAATCTTATTAAATCAACTTCTTGCTTTAAATGTTTATTTTCTTTTTACTTTTTCTCAGCTTTCTTTTGTTATTTAGAAGCAAAAATGCCATCAATGCTGAAGAAGATAATTGATTTTGTCAGCTTGAATGTCTGATGATTTTGAATTGTCGTTTCAATGTCTTTCGTTCTTTGTTTAACAGAATAGTTAAAATTTCATTAACATTCCTTGCTATTAAAAAGCTCATTTTTCGACATGTGGTTTAGACTTTCTGAACTAAATCATTTGCAAATCTCTAATTAGATGTAAAAACAGTTTTGAATTTCGATTCCAAGTCTGTTTATGGAAACTTTTGAATAAGCTATCTCATGTATTCTCTATCTGAAATTCTCAACATTGTCTAAAACAATGTTCCCTTCTGTATTTAACTGTATTTTCTACTTGTGCTAGAAATGGGCACTGACCCGACCAGACCCAAGCATACTTTTGACTCGCAATAAATAAGAGGCCAACCCGTCTATGACCCGGATAGTTTTGACAAAGCTCTTTGATATATCTTCAAATTATGTTTTTACAAGTATTTTCTTTTTTAAAGATTCTTGAGCTTTAAGCTCTGGCAGTCACAGTTTTCACAAATTTGGGTTCATGGTGCCGGACTGCTCTGCCACATTGTGGCTCAAGCCCTAGCTCCCTCATTTTTATAGATAGAGACCTGAAATGTTGTGTGAAGCTAACTCAATAATGTGCCTTCAATTTAGGTATTTACAAGTATTTTCTGTGACCAAGGGTTCTTGAGCTATCACAATTTTCACAAATTTGGCTTCATGGTGCCGGACTCCGGAACCATGAACCCAAATTTGTAGGAGCTGGTTATTTGGTGTACTATTGGAAATAAGTATTTGATATGCAAAACCTAGCTTTAGCTATTTTATATAAACAAACTGAAGGGTTGGGGCCAGGGTCAGTACTCAGTTGGTGCCTTAATTTGAGATGCAAAACGTTAAACTACAAGTAAAATATCAGAAACTTTTAAACCCTGATTGTCAGGGCCAGGGAAATTTTATTTTTATAAAATTAGCGCGTTCGTTGCTGCGGCGTCGGAATGGATGCGGTGCGAAAGCGGAAGCGGGAGGAGAAGTGATCGTGGAGCTTAAATCCCAGTAGAAGACCTTCCCAATCAAGAAAAGAATCAATACTGAACTGTTTATTGATAGGGAAATGATTCTTTATATA
>Ga0194133_10010167_pt1 | contig 10643 bp, 10 predicted proteins | sample TA2KigOf40mmetaG_FD_155448 | JGI IMG/M metagenome (GOLD analysis project Ga0194133, IMG submission 155448) | Freshwater microbial communities from Lake Tanganyika, Tanzania - TA2015055 Kigoma Offshore 40m | ecosystem: Environmental > Aquatic > Freshwater > Lake | place: Tanzania: Lake...
TGTATATATACACTTAAAGTTATATAGTTTAATACTCACATCTATTTGATTTATAAAATTGAATAATTCAACAGTATTAGGTAAAGATGACAATAGCTCAAACTTAATTTGTTTTAGGCTTTTGCTCCCAATGGCAAATATGTTGTGTCAGTTGGATCACAGCAAGACATGATAGTCAGTGTTTGGGACTGGAGAAGCAATATCAAAGTTGCATCCAATAAGGTAAATTATTCGGAAGCCTTGCTTTTACAGACCTGTTTTTATAATTCAAAATGGTTTTTAGGTTTCAACCAAAGTCAAGTCCATTTCATTTGCTGAAAATGGCAATTACTTTGTGACTGCTGGAAACCGCCATGTCAAATTCTGGTACCTTGAATACTCTAGGTCTAAGTACAAGGAACCTGTTCCACTCATGGGCCGGTCTGCAATTCTTGGAGAGCAGAGAAACAACTACTTCTGTGATGTAGCTTGTGGCAGGGGAGAGATGGGAGATTCTACTTTTGCCATCACCAAGTCTGGACTTCTCTGTGAGTTTAATAACAGAAGATTACTGGACAAGTGGGTTGAGCTAAGAGTAAGTTTGATTTTTCTAATCAGTACCTGATAAGTTTTTTGCTTTAGTAAAAAGTTGACATTTTCTAATTCTAGACTCAAAGTGCCAATTGCCTCGTTGTTGGTGAGGATTTTGTCTTCATAGGCTGTGCAGATGGAATTGTCAGATGCTTCTCTCCACACACCATGCAATTCATAACTACTTTACCCAGAACGCATTACCTTGGGTACTTTTTATTTTAGCTTTTTCAGTCTTATTCTAATAATTTTACCACATATACTTTCAAACATTAACCGAACTTATAAACAAATACTCTTAAAATATCAATTGAACTCAATCTATTCTCAGATATGGTTCACTGCCCTGATCCTAGTACCTTCCTTCCCAAAGCCCAGTGATTGGCAGAAGCTGTACCTATAGCTTGCCTGTTTAAAATCTCAGTAAATCTCACATATCTCTGAAAGCCATGAAACTTTTCTTGACTGTCATCTGGATCAAGTCTATACTTATTTTACACCCTTTTAAATATATCAGCAAATTTAGAAATTATATTTCAAGCTTACAGGTCTTGACCTGATAGTTAGGTATTTGACAAAGCTCAATAATTTTAGGGCACTTTCCTTCTAGCATATCTCAGTTTGAAACATCCTCAATTTGTTATTTTGAGTGACCAGGGCTAGCTGGTTTACAATCCTGACACTTATAGCCATAGCAGTTAGCCGTCAATGCCAACTAACATGATATGCTCTGAGGTTGTTACTTTTATAAGTTTACAGATTTCCATCAAAAATGACTCAAAATTATATTTCAATTGAAGATTTATTCAAAAACTATGTTTGTCTAGTGTTGATGTGTCAAAAGGCTTGACAATAAATCATATGGCATCACATCCACCAGATGCAAGATACCCAGATGCTACTGCAATCACTTATGATGAGCAAAACTTCAAAGTCACAGTTGTTTATAATGACCATTCTCTCTATGTCTGGGATGTGAGAGACATCAAAAAAGTGAGAAAATCACAGCAACCTTTTAATTTAACCAAAGGAAAGGCCTTAAATTTTACTTCCCCCCAGGTTGGAAAATCAAGATCGTTCATATTTCACTCAGCTTGCATTTGGGGCTTAGAAGTCTATCCAATAGCTGGTGAGGACCAAAAACCAGTTTTACCTCCTGGCTCATTCATCACTTGCAGTTCTGATGATACAATAAGGTAAGCAGTGAATATCAACATAAAGTAAGTCCTGTGAGGTCTTATTTATTAGACCTAGGAGCAACTCTTTTATACATTTGGGCCAAATGAATTATACAAAAATTGATCAGTTTTCAGAGTTAAGACTTTTGTTTTTGAAATGAATACTAAAATTGACGTATAGTATTTCCCAAATAAGCTGTTGATTATATTTTTACAAAGACTGAAATTTAAACCTTCAAAGCTCTGCTAATTTGATAATCTTATTTAGAATTTGGAACATAAGTCACAACATGTCCACAAATACTGTTTATAAGCGCAACATCTACTCCGACGAGCTTCTCAAAACCATTTATGTTGACAATGAACTAAATTTTATAAAGGTAATAAAAAATTAACAACTAGATTTCTGTTCAATTATCCCAAAAACTAATTTCCCTAGAAGGCTAACCTTGCAAATCCGGATACGATCCAAAAAGAAACTTATGATCAAAGAAATGGTGTTCGATGTATTAGAATTTCTCACGATGGAAAACAGGTCTTTAATTTTAAATGCAATTGTATAATTGGAACGAATAGGAAGAAAAAATTGGCAAAAAATCAATTACAGCTTGCTTCGGGCGATCGTGCTGGCAACATTCGTATTCACGAATTACAATTTATGGATGAGCTGTGCAAAATTGAGGCCCATGATGCTGAGGTTTTGTGTCTGGAGTTTAGTGGAAAAACAATTTTGGTTGTTAATTACAAATCACTTTTTGATCATTTGAAAATGCATTAATTACAATCCAATTTTGATTTTGTAACAGAATGGAGATACAAATAAAGTTGCCAATAATAAAGCACCTCGGCACGTCAAGTAAGTCATTGATTTGATTCAAATTAAAAGGTATATTTTTGAATTAACGTCAAACTCTTTTTTTTCTCAGCTTTTTGGCCTCTGCTTCCCGAGACCGACTGATTCATGTGTTTGATGCAACACGAAACTACAGTTTTTTACACACTTTGGATGATCATTCAAGCAGTATTACCTCTGTGAGGTTTCTTCGTGGCCAAGTACAACCAGGTACTTCTAACTTTCAAATAGTTTTTATTTTTAGGACTCATTTAAGTTAATTGGTTCAAGAGTTACATTTACAATCTCCAAGATATAACTTGTTAAAATATCTTTTTTTAACTGCTTTTATTCAATTACAAATAAATTGTTTATGTCTATATACTGGCTGAAAAATAAGATATTAAAGGCTCTTAAGCTAAATCTCCACCTAATGCCAACATTTTGAACCTAAAAATAGTTTTAAAAAGTTATTTAATGTGCTCTCTGTAAGAGGGTTTTCCTCCAAATGACTCTTTTTCCAATTTTTACTCAATTAACTACAGCAAGTACCTTTTAGATGCCCGTCATCATTAGCATGGCTGTAAACTCAGTTCCAGCAATTGTGTGTTCTTTGACCAAAAAATTAACAATCAGATTTTTTTAAGGAGGACTTGCCAATCCTGAATCAAGTGTCCAAATGGTTAGTTGTGGTGCTGACAAATCAATCATTTTTCGAGAAGTTTCCCTTGATAAAAGAGGTTCATTTGAGTTCCAACGTGGAAATCATCTAGTAGGGAAGACAACACTTTATGATATGGAGATTGATGTGAGTGTGGAAAGTAATTGATAACTTGAACTTTTTTTAAAAACAAAATTTTTAGCACAATCATAAGCATGTCTTGACTGCATGTCAAGACAGGAATATTAGAGTTTATACTGTTGCTAATGGAAAACATTCAAGAACATTTAAAGGATCTCTTGGAGAGGACGGCACTTTGATCAAAGTAAGCTTTTAAGATGATATGCTGATATGTTTGGTGATAATTGTTATGCCATATGTGTAAACCAAAGGTTGCCCTGGACCGCAGTGGAATGTATGCTGCTACATCCTGTACAGACAAAACTTTGTCAATCTATGACTACATGACAGGGGAATGTATGGCAACAATGTTAGGACACTCAGAGCTCGTTACTGGACTGAAATTCTCAAATGACTGCAAGCATCTGATATCTGTATCAGGTAAGAAAAAGTTTCCAAAATGTTACATAAGTGATATGAGCAAGCATTTTCTTTAGGTGATGGTTGTATCTTTGTGTGGAGACTACCTCCAGAAATGACAGCCAACATGATTGCCAGACTCTCTCAGCTTGGTCAACCCTCAAAATCTCGTGCGTACATAACCAATCAACAGCCAAATAATCAAGAGGACATCATGGAGATAGAAGGAACAGCTGGAAAAGGAAATGATTATAAATTTAGCATTGGAAAGCTTCCTGTTTGGGCAAAGAAGCAAATTTTTGACAGAACAGGAAGTCTGACACCTCCAGCATCACCCCTCAACCAAAAAGGCACTACCAAAAATTGAGAACACATTTTTTTGAGAAATATTCTGAGCTACTTTACAAACTTTTTAGGTTTTGGCGATCACCCTAAGGGTCGTTGGGCACAGAGGGTAGGACATAGCGGCCAGACAATGTCCATGAGGTCTCATTATGACAGTGATAGCATCATTCAATTCCCTCCAACACCACCAGATAGTAAAGAATGCTCATCTCTGGAGGGACCCAGAAGGTCATCCAGTTCTGCAGGAAAAAATGTAATTTTTATGAAACTCATTTTCTTGTCCTGTCTCAAAATATTGTGGCTTTTCTAAAGAGTCTTTCAAGACTAACTTGGTGATTTTTTGTAATGCTTTCATCTTTTGATGATTAAGTCAATATACTAATGATTCAAAAAGTTAAGTTTCACTGACATTTAAAAACAGGAATCTGATTCTTGAGATCCTGATCCTCACTGAGAATAAACTCAATATCTGAACTACTTTAGATCAAATTTATTGCTCGATCTAACTATCAGTATAATTATTTATTGTTATGGCCTTTCAAAGGAGTGTCAGTCAATTTTGTTCTTGACTAACAAATTTTTGTCACACAATATTTGTTTGAAAACACATCGATTCATTTTAACAATTGTTTGACTATTTCTTGTCCGTTGAGCTACTAACAAGATCTGATTTCCAGGCTTTTTTTGATGATAATGTTGATGACTATAACAGCTTGTCAGAAGTAGAAAATTACCAACATGGAATGCAGGTAACTGGTGTGCAACAAACTTTTAGATAAAATATGAACTAACATTTCTCCTCCACTTTCTAATCAATTGCATTTTTGACCAGGTCTTGAAAAATTGTTACATATTATAAGTATAACCTTTTGGTTCTGTTGCTTTGTTTTTGTACTGCAAACAATGATGAAAATATAAATTTTGTACGAAAAATTAACAGTTGAATCTGTTTTTAGAGCCGAGTCACTTTCAAAGAAGATAATTTGTTGGGTGCTCCGGCAAATCGATCTAGAGGTGTCACTGATGACTCTTCCTTGGGCTCTTTTAATGTGGAATCAACAGAACATGATGCTGACATTGATGAATTCAGTGATGGACTTACTACTCAAGATGACGGTGGTGAATCAACAGAACCTGAACACACAGAAAACACATTATTTTTTGGTCAAGTCGAAGAGCTACCAGGGTTTGAATAAAACTTAATTTTTTTGTACTTTGAAAGAGGTTGAAAGTGAATGTTTTCAGCTCTTACACTGTGAATGCTTCTGATGTTGAGCAGCTTAGACGATCACAACGTCATTCAAAGAAATCCAATCCTATTGATCGACTTGGAGCAGAATCAGCCACAACACCTTCTCAGGAGTCAGACTTTGATGATGAGGAAGAAGAATTATCAACACCAAATGCAGACCATGCCAACAAACACATCCTCTCAAGTTTAAATGTCAGGTAATAAGATGACAAAAAATAAAAGACTGATATGTAGCCTAACAGTCACAGCCTGAAGTATAAGGAAATAATTTTTGAATCACTTTTGGGAATATTAAAGAAGTTGCATTTGATACTTTCAAACCACATAGCTTGGTAGAAGATGGGGCTACCTTGGTTGCACTGCAAATTTAAGTTCATTCTAAAATTTTAGTAATATTTTCAGCTCTGAAAATGTCGATTTGGTTGGACGTAGGGAAAGATTCCTAAGGTCTAACTTCGATTCACTATCAACCACAGATGTTAGTGTGGCTCACTTAAATAATTCCATTTCTAACCAGGTAACTTCAGAATAAATTTATTCTTTGATTAAAAAAATTTACTTTAATTTTGTATCAATGGTCAGTATCGAGAAGGGTCTGCTGTCCAACGCAACGCAGTCACAATAGCCAGGGCTCAGTCCCTAAGAGACACTGATCAGAACAAAAGAAGAGAAGAGCTTCAAAAGAGAATTGAAGATACAAGGAAAAAGTTACAAAATGTAACAACACACATAAACTAGAAATTTAAAAAATTGTTTAAAAATCTATGCATTTACAGATTGGATACCGTTCAACTTTAAGAGGAAGTCAGAGCATTTCTGACCTTAGCAATGTTCATGACAATCATTTGGGTTTACCTCATAGACCGAGCTCTTCTACTGCTAACGGGTCCAGAGGTAAAGGGTTGAAGAATTCCACTAAGTCACTAACACATGCACAACAGGATTCATGCACTGCTCCAAACTCAGGGCCTACTTCAACTACTTTCTCTAACGGTACTCACAATTTGCACAGGAAATCACTGGTTGTGGCTAATTCATCATTTATCAAAATTATTTTGATACTTTATTTTCTAGAACTTATCAAGGACTATTTTCTATCTTATTGCTTTGACTCTGCTGGAAAAATATTGAAAGCTTGAGTTGGGATCACCTTAAAATAACCATTTTAAACTTTAACTTCTAACAGTTAGACGAAACCTTGGTTTTCAGTGTTTCCAATAGAGATGGGCTCTGACCCGACCTGATCCGACCCGACCCGAGCTTACTTTTGACCCGCAGTAAATAAAAGGCCGACCTGCCTTTGACCCAGGTACTCTCCGACCCAACCCGAAGAGATTTTTTTTGACCCAAAGGGAAAAAAATGGAAAAATTTGACATTTTTAGGGGAAATTTTCCAAATTCAAACCCAAATCATAAATAGCTGACCCAACCCGACCCGACCTGGGTCAAAAAATTTTGACCCGGACCCATCACTAGTTTCCAAGCCAAATATAAATGAAGTAACACAATTTTCCAAGTCTTAAAGTTGAAATTTGGCGAAGTTTCATGGAAGCTTATGGATTTCTATAAGGATCTCGAGTTTCACAGTCCTTAAACATGGGAAAAAGTGGGTTCAGTTACTTTTTTCATGTAGGGAAATCAAAACCAAGACAAAATCATTAAGTTTTCTTTTCTGTAATGCTCAGATACTCATAATTTTCCAGCAGAGTTGTGGAGTTAAGGCTTTCTAACTAACTTTCACATCAATGATTTCATGTCTATTGAGAGGTCTCCAAAGTCATGTAAAAACTTTTCTCATCCTGTTTTCCAATTAAGTAAGTTGAAAAGAGGGTTGCTGGATTTTCCAAACAAAATATTTCATTTCGCTAAACCAACGAATTTGATTAGATTCAGGAATGCCCCACAACTTCGAGTTGTATGAAACAGATGATTCAGGCTTACGTCGAGCATGTTCATTATCAGATTTGAACAAGCAAAGAAGGATGCTTCCAGCTCCACCCATAAGTGGTAGGGAAAGCATCTCTTTTAAAGATCAGACCAAAACATTGAAATCAGATTGTTTCTAGTGCACAATGTAATAATATGTTCGTGAATGTGTTTCTGTCATCTTTCAAAGGTTATCTTTTTATACTCAATATTCTTTCCCAGTTTCTGGAAAGAAATCAGTGCCAGAATATGATCCTCGAAAGAGCAAAGCCATAGAGGACTTGCCATCTTACATGAGATCAACGTCTGCATCTACAAAGAAAGAACGCCAGACAGCACCACAGTCTATGTCAATGCAACAGAGAAGGAAGTCCTCAAATGGGGTGACACAATCAACCTCAGACCTAAGAACCCCAACTAAAGATGTTGAAGAAGATACAAGCTCAGAGGAGAACATAATTTTTGGTCGAGGAAGTAGGAGGCGTAGCAGTAGCAGCGGAGGTAGCCAAGATAGGTAAAACAGAAATAAGATAAAAATATAGTTGATCATTTTATCTAGATTTCTATATTTCTTATTCAGAATTGCTCTTGGGACTAATGGTCCTTGGAGAAATAATAACCACATGTCTAACTTGATGAATACAATTACAAGATCCGAGAAGGATTTGACACGAGTCACCAAAGTAAGGGTTAGAACAAACACCAAAGAAAACACCAATGTTCCAGGTAAATCAAATGAAATGGAGTAGCTAATTGATTCCAATTATCAGGTTGACTGACCCTATAGGAAGGAGATTTTTTGGTTTGATCCTAAGCATTTGTTACTCTTCTTTTAGCCAATAAAACTCTTAATCTTCCTCAGCTTTGCCTTCCAGGGTTTAGTCTGTCAAACCACTGTCTTATTCCATTTGGCTTCACATTCATGGCACTTCCTAATTACCCTCTGTGCCAGTATTACTTTATGACAGAGAGAATAGTTAGAGTCAAAATCTGTCTGGGACAATCATCACTTTAATGAATGGAATAAAGATCTTGAAAAAAACATCTTCCTTAAGAAAATAATTATATGAAAAATGATCTTTTTTTTCTCAGGAACTTTAATAAAGCAGAGGACAAAGATGAAGACAACAACGATGATACTTAGCGACCCTTCAAGCCAAAATAATAACATTTGCACTTCAGTTGCTTTACCTGCCAATGGGAACAGAGATTTGGTAATTAATGTGTAATCCTTTGGTTGCAACCATTTTATAAACAGCAAATGAGTAACAAATACAAGATTTTGGGTTTGATTATTTGATAAGACACGTTTGAATTGAGATTGGGTTTCTTTGATCAGGATGTACTTCGGGCTCCACTAAATCGCCAACTTGCAGAAGCAACATCTTTGGAGCTACAAAAGGCATCAGACAATCTTGTACAATTATACAAGAGGATTTCTCTGGTATTCTACCTTTCAACCCTTTACCTATACTTATTCATTAGTGTAAATTTGATTCACTTAAAAACTCCCTTTCTGTCTAACCCATATATATCCCTAGCAAAAATAAGACACAGGGTATGCTAACTTTCAGATGTATCCACCCGCTTTCAGGTGTATCGCCAGTGTTTACACCTGGCACACCAGAATACAAGTGTTAATGGTGCAAATTTTGTCATTTTGTCAGAAACAGCCATAAAAGCCGTGTAAACACTTTAAAATCATAGTACTTCATTCAAACGTGCTTACACGGCCTTATTTTTGGTCGGATGCAACAGTTTTAGAAAGTCAAGAAAATCTTATGAGCCAATTGGTATATTAATGAAATGCTTTCACAGGACTATGACTTAGAAGAGTCTGCAAGAAGAGATCTTTTAAAAAGGTTGGGCTCAACTGCTGGAATAGCCCAACAAACTCTGAGATCAGTGACTCCAGCGGGAGCTTTGATCGGACATGTAGGCGAATTTTAACCACTTGATAAATGTAAATTTACAGCTTATCTCAAAGAAGGTTTTTTTTACTAGAGTGACTTTGCAAATGCTGCATTAGCTAGTATCAACAAAATTCTTGGATCCAATCATGGAAAAGCCATCACTGGTCCCAACATGGAAAATATTGATGAAGAGCTGAGAAATAATCCTTATTTTCAGCATATGATAGAGAACTATTCAAACCTCATACAACAGCAGCAACAACTACCACAACTCAAACAGCAAATCCAAAATAATGGACCAACTTCGAGACCTGCAAACCAAGGACCAAGTTGGTGCTGAAAAAATAACTAAATATTAAAATTTACTGAATGGCCATGACAAGTGATTGTTACAAATTATATAAAATTTTGGATGGTTATATCTACTATAAGTATTTTAACAAGAACATCAAATTTTCTCAGACCTCTCTTTTTCATGGAATCAAACTTGAATTGGACAAGTGATGTACGAACCAACATTTGCTTCTCTTTACAAAACCTTTTTTCAAAAAGTTAATCATCTTTACAAAAATCCCTTAAAAACTTTGTGCCATTCAAAAATGAATCCTAAAAAGTGTCCAGTCACACAGTTGAAAAAGCAAGATGATATGTCTCAATAACTAAAACTTTGTCAGAATTAACATTTTACAATACCTTGTGAACAATTCATTTGATTTTCAAAAATACAAACTTTATTAATCCGATCTGGCCTTTGTCTCAATGAGTAAAAACTTAACTTACTTTTATTTGAAGGAAAATATTTGTCTAGGAAGTCTCAAAAAACTGCTCAAACTATCATAAACAGTGAGGGCTTTTTCTATAAAATTATTTTGATCAAAATTTTTAAACATTTTTGATAATTTTTTTTCACGGTTGGTTTATTTGAAGACCGCTTCCTTGTTGTCTGTTTCTTGAGCCTTCCAGTTTATTGTCAGGGTTAAAAAGGTACAACAGGCTTTCAGTTACTTACAGTCTATTCATAAAAACACAAATATTTTTAGACCAACTTAGGCAATCAGAAACAAATTTACAATAGCATGTCCGGGTCAGGTCCTGTTTGAAGTTTTTGGCCCGGGCTGGGTAGGGTCATTTCTTCAATGCCCGGGGCGGGTTGGGTCAAACTTCAAGTTGCTTTCCCATGAACTAAAAATTGAGTTCTTCTTGGAGTATTTAAGTCAGAACTGAGTGACCATAGATGCATAACTGTGATGACATTTATCAATCAATCAACCAATGACATTCAAAAAAAATTGTAATGGATCAAAAGAAAATCTACACGAGTCAACTTGGGTCGGCTCAAGTAAAAAGCTGGGTCAACCTCTCATGTACTACAGGTTAGAAGTATGGTCAGGCCAGGTCGGGTCAAGGCCCACCTTTAAAATGAATC
>Ga0194133_10010168_pt1 | contig 10643 bp, 8 predicted proteins | sample TA2KigOf40mmetaG_FD_155448 | JGI IMG/M metagenome (GOLD analysis project Ga0194133, IMG submission 155448) | Freshwater microbial communities from Lake Tanganyika, Tanzania - TA2015055 Kigoma Offshore 40m | ecosystem: Environmental > Aquatic > Freshwater > Lake | place: Tanzania: Lake Tanganyika...
CGCGTTCACCGCGCTGCTGAGCGTGGTGCTGATACAGATCGTCGACGGTGCGCTGCGCGCCTACGGCCTCGCGCAGTATTCGTTGGAGCTCGTGCTGCGCGTGCTGGTGCTGGAGCTGGTGCCGCTGCTCACGGTGTTCTTCGTCGCCTTCCGCTCGGGCTCCGCGGTCGCCGCCGAGATCGCGGTTATGCGGGTCACCGGGGAGCTGGACGACACCGCGGAATCGGGGTCGGACGAACTGCGCGGCGAGCTGGTGCCGCGGGTCGCCGCCTCCGCGCTGTCGGTGTTCGCGCTGACGACGCTGGGCGGCGCGCTCGCGCTGGCCATCACCTACGGGTCCTACTTCCATACCTCGAGTGCCGGCTTTTTCGTCTTCACGCACGTGGTGGGCACCGTGTTCGACGACCTGGCGCTGGCGGGTTTCGCGCTCAAGTTCGTCCTGTTCGGCGCCGCGGTGGCGCTGATCCCGATCGCCTCCGGGCTGAAGGCCGAGCGCGACCGCATGAAATCGATTCCCGCGGTGGTACTGGCCGGGCTGATGAAACTGGTCCTCGCCATCTCGGTCATCGAGGTGCTGGTTTTGATGGTGAAATACGTCTGAGCATGGATGCCAAGCCCGAATCCACAGGCGGCCTGATGCCGCGCAACCTAGGCGTCAAGGTCGGCATCCTGATTGCCGTCAGCGGCGTGCTCGCGATCGCGTTTATCGGCTACGTGCTGTATGCGCGCGGCGCTTTCGAGAATTTCCAGCGCCTGACGCTGGTCGCCGAAAACGTGGAGGGCGTGGGGATCGGCATGGCCCTCACCTACGCCGGCTTCCCCATCGGCCGGGTGCGCAGCCTGTCGCTGGGCTCGGATGGCAAGGCGCGCATTCATATCCGTGTTCCGGAGAAGGAAACGCGCTGGCTGCGCACCACCACCGTGTTCGTCATGGAAGTGCCGCTGGTGGGCGGGGCGAAGCTGCGCGCCTTCAGCGGCAACCTGCAGGATCCGCCGCTGCCCGACCGTGCCGAGCGCACCGTGCTGCGCGGGGACGTCAACGAGGAAATCCCGCGCATGGTCGCCACCGTGCGCCAGGCGCTGGAGAACGTGGAGAACATGACCGCGGGCGAATCCAGCCTGCGGCAGAGCATTGACAACGCAAGGGCGGTGACCGCGCGCATGACCGGGAAGTACGGCGTGCTGGGCGGCGTGCTGGGCGGCGAGGACAACGCGCGCAAGATCATCGCTGCGATCGATCGCGCCAACGCGCTGCTGGCGAACCTGGGCGAGGTTTCGCGCAAGCTGGATGTGGTGCTGGCGAAGACCGACCAGCGTCTCTACGGCGCCGGGGGAGTCGCCGAGGAGACGCAGAAGGCGATAGCGCAGGCGAACACCATGTTGTCGGAGGTGCGCGAGCGCCTGAAGGCGGTCGACGCGATCCTCGCGGACGCGCAGGCCGCCAGCGCCAACGTCAGGGCTGCGAGCACCGACCTGGGCGCGTTGCGCGCCGAAGTGGAAGCCAGCCTGCGCAAGGTCACCTCGCTCATCGAGGAGATCAACCGCAAGTGGCCCTTCGAGCGCGACACCAAGATTAAGCTGCCGTGACCGGAAAACAGGGACAGTCCACGTTTTTCGTCGCCGTACTGGTCTCGGCGGCGCTGCTGGCCGGCTGCGCCGGCGGACCGACGCCGCCCGACTGGCAGTTGAACGCGCGCGCCGCGCTGCAAGGCTTCGAGAAGCACTACCTCGAGGGCAACACGAAGCTCGCCGAGCTGGAATTCATGCGCGCGAAGGACGAGATTCGCGCGACCGGGCGCGCGGACCTGGTGGCGCGCGTCGAATTGGTTCGCTGCGCGGCGCGTACCGCGAGCCTGGAGATCGACAACTGCCCGGGTTTCGAGTCGCTGCGGCGCGATGCCGGCGCGGAAGAATTGGCGTACGCGGACTATCTTGCGGGCAAGGGCTGGCACGCGGTGTCCGAGGATCCACTCTCGCGCCTGGTCGCGGCCGGCGTCGCCTTCCGTTCCGGCAGCGTCACGCCGGCGCAGATCGGCGCCGCGATCGAGCTTGCTTCCGCGCAGGGCTGGCGCAGGCCGCTGCTGGCGTGGCTGGAGGTGGAAGCAAAGCGTGCCGAGGCGGCCGGCGACCGCGCCGCGGTCGAGCGGCTGCGGCGGCGCATCGGGCTGGTTGCCGGCCCGCGGTCCTGAACTGCCCGCAGCTGCCCTGAACTGCCCGAACGTCCGCCGATGACGCGCCTGCGAGAGATTCCCTATAACTACACCTCGTTCTCCGACCGGGAGATCGTGCTGCGGCTGCTGGGCGAGGAGGCCTGGACGCTGATCGCGGAATTGCGCGGCACGCGGGTCACGGGCCGTTCGGCGCGCATGCTGTACGAGGTGCTGGGCGAAATGTGGGCCATCCGCCGCAATCCCTACCTCGAAGACGACCTGCTCGAGCGCCGCCGGGCGCGCGAAGACCTGCTTGCCGGGATGCGCCAGCGGCTGGACGAGATCGACGCGCGGCGCGGTGAGTCGAGTGATCCCGTGGCGCGCCTGCTCGCGCTCGCGCGCGATGCGGTGCGTCGCTTCGAAAAGGAACTGGTCGCGACCAGGGACCTGCGCGCGAAGGCGCTGCGCCGCCTGGCGCGTGTCACGCCGCGCGACAACGCCGCGTTCGGCGGCTTCGCGCGCGTCTCGCATGTCACCGACGCCACCGACTGGCGCGTCGAGTATCCCTTCGTGGTGGTGAGCCCCGACAGCGAGGAGGAGGTCGTCGGCGTGGTCGCCACGCTGATCGACCTGGGCCTCACCATCATTGCGCGCGGCGGCGGCACCGGCTACACCGGCGGCGCGGTGCCGCTCACGCCACGTTCGGCGGTGATCAACACCGAGAAGCTGGAGCGCCTGGGCGCGGTGGAGATGCTCCAACTCCCGGGCGTCGATCGGCCGGTGCCCACGGTTCTCGCGGGCGCGGGCGTGGTGACGCGCCGGGTCATGGAGCTGGCGGAGGCCGCCGGCTACGTGTTCGCCGTGGACCCGACTTCGGCGGACGCCTCCTGCATTGGCGGCAACGTGGCGATGAACGCTGGTGGCAAGAAAGCGGTGCTGTGGGGCACGGCGATCGACAACCTCGCTTCGTGGACCATGGTGACCCCACAGGCCGACTGGCTGGACGTGGATCGGCTGGATCACAACCTGGGCAAGATCCACGACCTGCCTACGGCGCGTTTCCGCGTGCGCCGCTATGCCGCCGACCGCTCGCGGCTGCTGGAGGAGCGCGTGATCGAGGTGCCGGGCACGCATTTCCGTAAAGCCGGCCTGGGCAAGGATGTGACCGACAAGTTCCTCGCCGGCCTGCCGGGCGTGCAGAAGGAAGGCACCGACGGCATCATCACCTCGGCGCGCTTCATCCTGCACCGCATGCCGGCGCACACGCGCACCGTATGCCCGGAGTTCTTCGGCAGGGCGCGCGAGTCGGTGCCGGCGATCGTCGAGATCAAGCGGGTACTCGACGACCTGCCGGGGGTTCGACTCGCGGGTCTGGAGCACCTCGATGCCCGCTACGTGAAGGCGGTGGGCTACTCCACCAAGTCGCGCCGCAGCGGCCTGCCGCAGATGGTGCTGGTGGGCGACCTCGTCGGCGAGGACGCCGATGCGGTGGCGGTCGCGGCGTCGGCCGTGGTGCGCCTGGCCAACGCGCGCGGCGGCGAGGGCCTCATCGCGGTGTCCGACGAGGCGCGCAAGCGCTTCTGGCTAGATCGCGCGCGCACCGCCGCGATCGCCCGGCACACCAACGCCTTCAAGATCAACGAGGACGTTGTGATCCCGCTGGAGCGCCTCGCGGACTACACCGACGCGGTGGAGCGGATCAACATCGAGTTGTCCATCGAGAACAAGCTGGCGCTGCTCGATGCGCTGGAGGCTTATTTCACGGGCGAGCTCCCGCTGCACCATGCCGACGCTTCAGTGCCCGCGGCTGATCTGCTGGGCGACCGGCCGGCGCAGGCGCGGGAACTGCTGCGCACGGTGCGCGCGCGCTGGCAGGGATTCGCCATCGGCCTGGATGCGCAGTTCGACGCGCTTCAGTCGCACGAGCTGCGCCTGTCGTGGAAGTTCGAGGTGCGCGGCCCGTTGCGGGAGATTTTTGCCGGTGACGCGTTCCAGCGCGTCGCCGAGGGCATCGACGCGGTGCACCGGCAGGTGCTGCGCGGACGCCTGTTCGTCGCCCTGCACATGCACGCCGGCGACGGCAACGTGCACACCAATATCCCGGTCAATTCGGACGATTACGCCATGCTGCACCGGGCCACCGGCGTGGTGGCGCGCATCATGGGCATTGCGCGCGCGCTGGGCGGCGTGATCTCGGGCGAGCACGGTATCGGCATCACCAAGCTCGAGTTTCTCGACCCGGGCGATGTCGAGCGATTCGCCGCTTACAAGCGCGAGGTGGACCCGGGCGGGCGCTTCAACGCCGGTAAGCTGCTGGCTGGCGGCGACCTGCGCAATGCCTACACGCCCAGCTTCGCGCTGATCGGCGCCGAATCGCTGATTCTGGAGCAGACCGACCTAGGGCGCACCGCCGACGCGATCAAGAACTGCCTGCGCTGCGGCAAGTGCAAGAGCCCTTGCGCGACGCATGTGCCGCGCGCGAACCTGCTCTATTCGCCGCGCAACAAGATACTGGCCACCTCGCTGCTGGTGGAGGCGATCCTCTACGAAGAGCAGACGCGCCGCGGCGTCGCGCTGGCGCATTACGACGAATTCAGCGATGTGGCCGATCACTGCACGGTGTGCCACAAATGCGCCGCGCCCTGCCCGGTGGACATCGACTTCGGCGACGTGTCCATCATCATGCGCAATCTCCTGCGCCGCAGCGGCAAGCGCCGCTTCAATCCGGGGACGCGGGCCTCGATGCTGTTCCTCGGGCTCACCGACCCGCGCGCGGTGAAGGCGGCGCGCACGGTGATGATCGACTGGGGCTACCGGGCGCAGCGCCTGGCGCATCGCGTGGCGAAGGCGGCGGGCCTCGCCGGCCGGCAGACTGCGCGCCCGCCGGCGACCACCGGCCGGCCGCCGCTTCGCGCGCAGGCGATCCACTTCGTCAACAAGCCGATGCCGGGGCGCCTGCCCAAGCGCACGGCACGCGCGCTGCTGGACATCGAGGACGCGAAGGTCGTCCCCATCATCCGCGATCCGGCGAAGGTCGGCGAGGACTCCGATGCGGTGTTCTATTTTCCGGGCTGTGGCTCCGAGCGCCTGTTCTCGCAAGTGGGCCTCGCCACCCAGGCGATGCTCTACGCGGTGGGCGCGCAATGCGTGCTGCCGCCGGGATACCTGTGCTGCGGCTATCCGCAGACTGCGGCCGGGGAGTCGGCCAAGGGCGAGAAAATCATCGTGCAGAACCGGGTGCTGTTCCACCGCCTGGCGACGACGCTCAACTACCTGGACATCCGCACGGTGATCGTTTCCTGCGGCACCTGCCTCGACCAGCTCGAGCAATACGAGTTCGGCAAGATCTTCCCGGGCGCGCGGCTGCTGGACATTCACGAGTACCTGCTGGAGAAGGGCGTGAAGGTCGAGGGTGCCTCGGGCGTGCGCTACCTCTATCAAGACCCGTGCCACACGCCGATCAAGACCGCGCAGCCGCTCAAGGTGGTGAACACGCTGGTCGGCGGCGGCGTGGCGCTCACCGAGCGTTGCTGCGGCGAGTCCGGGACGCTGGCGATGACCCGGCCGGACATTTCCACCCAGGTGCGCTTTCGCAAGGAGCAGGGGCTGTGCCAGTCCGCGGAGGCGCTGCGCGCCGCAGGGGCGGACAGCGTCAAGGTGCTGACCTCCTGCCCGTCCTGCCTACAGGGCCTGGGGCGTTTTTCGGCGGACGCCGGCACCGAGCCCGACTACATCGTGGTCGAGATGGCGCGCCGGCTGCTGGGGGAGGATTGGCTGCCGAAGTTCGTCGACAAGGCGAACGCAGGCGGGATCGAGCGCGTGCTGCTCTGAGGTCCGCTACGCGGCAGCGCGGACCTTCAGCGGCACCCCGGTGAGCTTCTGCAATTCATCGAAGCTCAGGCCCTCGGCGCAGATTTCCACCAGGTGCAGGCCGTCGGCCTTGATGTCGATCACCGCGAGATCGGTGTAGACCCGCGTCACGCAGCGCACGCCGGTGAGCGGGTAGCTGCAGCGCTCGACGATTTTCGATTCGCCTTGCTTGGTGAGATGTTCCATCGTGACGAACACCTGCTTGGCGCCCGCCGCCAGGTCCATCGCCCCGCCCACCGCCGGAATCGCGTCCGCCTCTCCGGTGTGCCAGTTCGCGACATCGCCATTGGCCGCGACCTGGAACGCGCCGAGCACGCAGATGTCGATGTGGCCGCCGCGGATCATGCCGAACGAATCGGCGTGGTGGAAGTACGAGCCGCCCTGGAGGATAGTCGCCGGCGCCTTGCCCGCGTCGATGAGGTCCTCGTCCTCCTGCCCCGGCGCGGGCTTGGGCCCCAGGCCCAGGATGCCGTTCTCGCTGTGCAGGAGCACCTCGCGGTCCTTCGGGATGTGGTTGGCCACCAGGGTCGGCAGGCCGATGCCCAGGTTCACGCAGGCGCCTTCGGGAATGTCGCGCGCCACGCGCGCGGCGATCTGGTTGCGGTCGAATTTTTTCATGCCACCTTCCTCAGGGCCGCAACCCGCACTACGCGCTGCACGAAGATGCCCGGAGTAACGACGTGCTCCGGGTCGATCGCGCCCAACGGCACGGTCTCGCGCACCTGCACCACGGTGCATTTCGCGGCCGCGGCCATGATGGGTCCGAAGTTGCGCGCCGTCTTGCGGTAAGCGAGGTTACCCCAGCGGTCGGCGCGGTCGGCCTTGATGAGCGCGTAGTCGCCGTGGATCGGGTACTCGAGCACGTAGTCGCGGCCGTTGATGCGGCGCGTTTCCTTGCCCTCGGCGAGCCGGGTGCCGAACGCGGTGGGCGTGAAGAACGCGCCCACGCCTGCGCCGGCGGCGCGGATGCGCTCGGCGAGCGTGCCCTGCGGCACGAGTTCGAGTTCGAGGTCGCCCGCGCGCCAGGCCTTGTCGAAGTGCCACGAATCCGTCTGGCGCGGGAACGAGCACAGGATCTTGCGCACCCGCCCGGCGCCGATGAGCGCAGCCAGGCCGGCATCGGCATTGCCGGCGTTGTTGTTCACCACCGTGAGGTCCTTCGCGCCCTGCGCAATCAAGGCGTCGATCAGCGCCGCGGGCATCCCGGCGTTGCCGAACCCACCGATGAGGATGGTGGCGCCATCGGGTACATCGGCCAGCGCGGCAGCGGGGGAATCCAGGATTTTGTCGATCATGGGGACAAATCTTAGCCGTCAGGCGGCGCCCTGACCGGGGCTCCGGGCGCTTTGACGTCAGTGACCCCGCACCTTAAGCCTGAAGGGCAAAATTGCTCATAAATCACTTTCATTGAGTTTTATAACGCATTGATAGTTATTGTATTTTTAATTCCGATTTTCACCTTCGGAAGTGTTGCTAAGTGGTTGTTGGACTTAGGAAAAACCCCAGAATTGGCTTGACCGACCGAGTCTTTCTCGCATAAAGTGGGAAAAAGTAGAAAAAAGTGGCGTTGCTGGGGCTTCAAGCCCGGCAGCGTGAAAACTGCGGGAGACAGTGGGAAATGGGTGGTTCGTTTCACGGCGCGGTGCTGGTCACCTTGGATGCGAAGGGGCGCTTGTCGATCCCGACGCGCCACAGGGACGCGCTGTTAGCCGCCGGCCGCACGCTCGTGCTCACCGCGCATCCCGAGGGCTGCGCGCTGGTCTATCCGGAGGCGGAGTGGGTGCGCGTGCGCGAGCAGGTGGCGAAATTCCCCAGCTTCAACGCGCAGGCGAGCTGGTGGAAGCGGCTGCTGCTCGGCTTCGAAGAACACGTCTCGCCCGACGCCTCCGGCAGGGTGCTGCTCTCCGGCGGCCTGCGCATGCACGCCAAGCTCGAACGGGAGGCGATGCTGGTCGGCCAGAGCCACTACTTCGAGCTCTGGGACGCCGGCGTCTGGAGCGCCAAGCTCGCTGCCGCGAACCTGACCGGCAGCGGCACGCCTCCGCAGGGCATGGAGGACTTCTCGCTGTGAGTGCGGGCGGCGCGGAGGACGCTTCGGATGCCAGCCCACAGCTTTTCGCACCGCCCGGTCCTGCTCGACGAAGCGCTGGCGGGACTGAACCTTGCGGGCGCGCACACGCGGGCCGCGGGCACCTTTGTCGATCTCACCTTCGGCCGCGGCGGGCACAGCCGCGCCATCCTGGCCCGGCTGGGGCCTGCAGGGCGCCTGGTAGCGCTCGACCGCGACCCGGAGGCGGTCGCGGCCGCGGCGTCGATCACCGATCCGCGCTTCAGCATCCACCACGCGCCGTTCAGCGAATTCGGCCGCGTGCTGGACGGGCTGGGCATCGGCGTGGTGCAGGGCGTTTTAGCGGACCTGGGCGTGTCCTCGCCGCAATTGGACGACCCGGCGCGCGGCTTCTCGCTGCGCGGGGATGGCCCGCTTGACATGCGCATGGATCCGACGCGGGGCGTGTCCGCGGCGGACTGGATCGCCACGGCCTCAGAACAACAACTAGCGGAGGCGATAGCCGGCTATGGGGAAGAACGGTTTGCTAAACAGGTTGCAAAGGCGATTGTTGCTGCTCGCGAACGTGAACCGCTCCTCCGCACACAGGAACTTGCCGCTGTCGTGGCTGCGGCGGTCCTCCGGCGGGAAGCACGGCGCGAGGCCGGCCAGAATCCGGCGACGCGCACCTTTCAGGCTCTACGGATTCTCGTCAATCGGGAGCTTGAGGAGGTCGCGCTGATGCTGCCCCAGGCCCTCGCGCGCCTAGCGGCGGGCGGACGGCTCGCGGTGATCAGCTTCCATTCCCTGGAAGGCCGCCTGGTCAAGCGCGCACTGCGCGCCGGGTCGGCGGCGGACGAGCTGCCACGGGATTGGCCGGTTCGTGCCCGCGATCTGCCAGAACCGGCGCTCAGAATCATCGGCCGTGCGCACCAGCCCTCGGCCGCCGAAGCCGCTTCCAATCCGCGCGCCCGCAGCGCGCGGCTGCGCATTGCCGAGCGCACCGGCGCCCCGCTCGATGTCGCGGCGCTGGCGCGCAGGATGTCCATCGATCGCGGGCCCGACGCGTGGCGAAGCTGAACCTCCTCCTCCTCCTGGTTCTCGTCGTCTGCGCGCTCGGGCTCGTGACTTCGCAGCACAAGTCGCGCAAGTTGTTCTCGGAGCTGGAGCGCGAGCAGGAGCGCGCGCGCCAGCTGGAGATCGAGTATGGCCGGCTGCAGCTGGAGGCGAGCACCTGGGGCCTGCATACGCGCGTCGAGCGCATCGCGGGGGCAAGCCTAGGCCTGCGCGCGCCGGATCCGCGCCGGGTGAGGCTGGTGCAGCCGGTGGAGCCGGTGGCGCACGGGGGCAAGCCCTGAGCGCCGCCAGCCTGCCCACGGTGGTGCGGTTGCCGGTCTGGCGCGCCCGCGTGGTGCTCGCCGTGCTGCTCGCCGCCTTCGCCGTACTCGCCGCGAGGTCGGTCTGGCTGCAGTCGGTGCAGGCCGGGTTCCTCCGGAAAAAGGGTGAGGCGCGCTACTCGCGCGTGCTGGAGGTGCCCGCCACGCGCGGCCGGATCCTTGACCGCCACGGCGACGCGCTTGCGGTATCGACGCCGGTGCAATCGGTCTGGGCGATTCCCGAGGATGTGAAGGCCTCGCCGGCGCAGCTGAAGACGCTGGCCGGCCTGCTTGCCCTGGAGCCGCAGGAGATCGAGCGCCGCATCGGCGACACCTCGCGGGATTTCGTCTACCTGAGGCGGCAGTTGCCGCCGGAGACGGCGGGGCGGGTTGCCGCACTGAAGATCCCGGGCCTGCACCAGCATCGCGAGTACCGGCGCTACTACCCCGGCGGCGAGACCATGGCGCACGTCATCGGCTTTACCGGGGTGGAGGACGCCGGCCAGGAAGGCATCGAGCTCGCGCAACAGGCGCAGCTCGCCGGCGCGCCCGGCAGCCGCCGCGTGATCAAGGACCGCCTCGGGCGCATCGTCGAGGACATCGAGTCCATCCGCGCCGCGCGCGATGGCCGGGACATCGCGCTCGCGCTGGATGCCAAGATCCAGAACCTCGCCTTCGGCGCGCTCAAGGCGGCGATCGAGACGCATCGCGCGCGCGCCGGGGCGATCGTGGCGATCGACGTGCGCAGCGGCGAAGTGGTGGCGCTCGCCAACTTCCCGACCTACAACCCGAACAACCGCGCGAAGCTCTCCGGCGCGCAACTGCGCAACCGCGTCGTCACCGACACCTTCGAGCCGGGCTCGACGCTGAAACCCTTCACCGCCGCGCTCGCGCTGGAGCTGGGCAAGGCGACGCCGCAGACCATCGTGCAGACCGCGCCCGGATCGATGACCATCGCGAACTACACCATCCGCGACGCGCACCCGGCGGGCGCGATCAGCGTGGCGCAGGTGATTCAGAAGTCCTCCAATGTCGGCACCGCGAAGCTCGCGCTGCAGTTGCCGCGCGAGGAAATGCACGCGCTGTTCCGGCGCGTGGGCTTCGGCCTGCAGCCGCAGCTGGGCTTTCCGGGCGAGGCCCCCGGGCGGCTTCGCGAAGCGAAGACCTGGCGTCCGGTGGAGCAGGCCACGATGTCCTACG
>Ga0194133_10010169_pt1 | contig 10641 bp, 5 predicted proteins | sample TA2KigOf40mmetaG_FD_155448 | JGI IMG/M metagenome (GOLD analysis project Ga0194133, IMG submission 155448) | Freshwater microbial communities from Lake Tanganyika, Tanzania - TA2015055 Kigoma Offshore 40m | ecosystem: Environmental > Aquatic > Freshwater > Lake | place: Tanzania: Lake Tanganyika...
TCAAGTAATCGCCACTCAAAAAACAATATCCACCAACTTTTGACCTATTTGGTATATTCCTAGTACCCATCATTTGAACTCAATTTATTCTTTGAGACGAAGGTAAAACATTTCAAAAAAAATATTTTTGAATAACCAAGGGTCAAAACTACTTACCGCTTTTCTCTTCATTGACTTTTATTGACTTTTGGGTAAAACATCATTTTTTACAGGAGTGAGGGTGGCAATTTCAATGATGAGGCAACCCGGGGTTAATGATTACCTGGAGTTGCTGGGGTTTGAACCTACGATCCTCTGATTCCAAACAAATTATATAACAAATTTAATTTGGGTTTAAAGGGCCTCATGGAATAAGCTTCATGGATCCTGTTGACAGAGATAGTTGTTTCGGTCTTAGTACTAGAGATGGACCCTGACCAAACCCAAGCATACTTTTGATCCACAGTAAATAAGAGGCTGACCTGTCTTTGACCTGGGTATTCTTTGACTCGACCCGATGAGATTCTTTTGATCCAAATGTGGAAAATTGAAATTGGGATTTTTAGGGGAAATTTTCCAAACCCAAACCAAAGATGGCTGACCCCAAACCCGATCCGAGCAATAAAAAATAGATCCGACCCAACCCAGGTCAAGATTTTTTGACTACTGAGTACTGAATCTATTCTTTTTTAATTTTCCAGGTCAATCCTAGCCTACATGATTCTTTTTGACTATGATTCATCTCTAAGTCTCTCTGATTGCAAAAGACTTGAAAAAATCAGACTTGAAAATGAATCAATGTACCAGAGGTACCTTTACAAAAGATGCAGAATAACAAGAGTCGACTTCATGAAGACTCTAGTAAAAATGGCTGTTTTTGGATCTTACAACATTCAGTGGGATGACATATTTGTCCCACAATCAACCACGAATTTGTCTAATCTCAATCTAGTCATGGCCTATACTCAAGAAGAAGAAGAATGGTGTTCCAAACAACTTGAGAATTTCGATGAAGGCTTTCTCTCTGTCCCAATGGGTGAGGATATTGTCAGAGAGGCAGTCATGAATGCCCTGGGAGTACCAGTCTCAAAGTCTTTCATGAAAAAGACTATTTTTGTTTTCATTGAGAGATTCTGGCACATTTTGTGTCTAAGTCCTGTGCTAACAAACCTTTCTACTAGACAAAAAGAACATCTCAGATCAAACATTCACAATGGAGTGGCACTTTTACTTGCCAGATTGGAAAATTCCAGTAGTGGTTTGGACCAGGTAATCCATATTTCTGTGAATATTATTTACACCATTAACAAGACTTTTACTTAATTTGAAAACTCAAAATGACTGAAACTAAAGACTTATTGGAATATGTGTCAATATTTTTACTTTAAATCTAACTTTTAAGGCATATTCCATTCAGCAAGCAATTTTATTAGTTGAGATTTTAAAGAAATTTCAATAAAATGTTAAATTGTATTATTTTTAGGTTGAAATACTTTGTGGTCATGTTGATCTTGCCGAATTTCGAAATACTTACTGCCCATTATTAAAGAAGAAGGATTTCAGGGAGGTTAGAAAGTTTTCGTTGAGAAGTGCTGTCTCTACAGAATCTGTCCGTTGCACCCCCACTGATCTCCAAGATTATGATTCCATAGTGAAAATCCTTGGCCCAATTGTCAAGAACACCACAGTTTACAAGCTTGTAGTACTCCTGACCTTAACCGAACCTGAAGAGTTTGACAAAAGTGCCAGCCCTATTTCCAGTCTTCATTGGCATTATCACACACTACTTAGAAGAAGGTTGGAATGGACCATGCAGTGGTTCATGAGTTTTGATGCTGTCATGAAAATACTCAAAGAACTGCCTAAAATAAGAGCCATCACAGAAAAGTTAATCCACGACTAAACAACAAAAAGTCAGACTACTAATTTCCAAACATGAAAGAAATGAATTCAAAGTAGCATCTAAAAGGCTCCTTAATTGGTTTTTTACTTAAAAACATAAAAGGCTGATTGTGTAAATTAGTTGTTAGTCAAAAAAAAGAATTGTTAATATATGAAAACATATCACTTATATATATTCCTGAGAAGATATTAGCCAAAACTTGAAGCAAATCTATTTCAACTTGACAAGACTATAAAGCCAATTCCCCTCAAGACTTTAAATTGATTAAAATTCAGACTTAGATGTTTATACCTCTGCATCAAAACAGTATATTTTATTTTACATTAAATCAGTTCCAAATCCAACAAATATAATGTTATCCCTTTTCCTTGAGAGATATATTTTAAATATTCAAAGTATACAACCAGGATGTTTTTGTGTTTTATCACTTTAATTACCACTTATTTTTATTCAATGCAACCTCAGAGCTAGAGTCAAAGTACTGTCAACATTAGCAAATGATCCCAAGTTTTTCCAGCCCACAGTCATTCACTGATTAATTGATGGTTCACATTGTAAATTAGAAAGTAGTTTACATTTTGCTATAATCAAAAGTATATCTACAATGGCCAATTAGATAAACAATCTAAAATCCTTTTTACCTTTTACTAAAGTCAGAAAACCTCCTCAACATCTTTAAAGGAAGAATAGAATACATATCTGTAAAGTGTCAGCGTTTTGAACTGTCAGTTTCAATTTATTTTTACTTACCTTTCTGAATCTCAAAAGAGTTAGATATGAGTTAATAGGTTAGAGGTAAAAGTAAGATTAGAAATATAATAGATGCCTGATGAGATAATAATCAAGATATTACCATTATTACCAAATACTACTGTTGGAAAATCTTATATATGAGATCCTACAATAACAACTGTAAAAATATGTTTACCTTAAGATTGTCAAGCACCTCCATAGAGCTCAATCAATTCAGTCACCAAACAACATTTGTCATCATATAGTAAAGAGAGAAAAATCAAAATTGTGGATACCTGCATGTTGGTCCTTGAAATACCTTCTTCATTCTTGGAAAAGTAACCAATCTGGACAGTCAGAAAAATCTTATTTTTGACCCAATTTATTAAAGAATTTTGTTTAGATATATTAAAGAGTCCAAAATGATAATCTTCAGCCTTTATGAAAATTAAATACAAAGCTTTGTGAATTGCAGTTAGAATAACAATGAAATAACTGAAGACTGAAATCCATCCCCATTGGAGAGCTTTTTTATTCTCAATTACCTATTTTTAAGCTACCCTCCTAGAAAAAAATCAAAAATGATATTATAATTTAAAGGAGCGAAAAATCTTTGGACCAAATGACTTGAAACTGTCAAAACTGAAAATATATTGTAATGACCAATAATGAGAAAAGGAGCGAGCCCATTCGTTTTAAGAGTGCATTTCTTTTGCTTTGTCAAAAAGAGTTATTTTGCTCAATATTGTCAAATAAATTCACAAAGATCAATACTTCTATGTATTTTCAAGGTGGCAAATTTTTGAGGTTTAATTCTAAGGGTTCAAAAACTGACATAGGATGCCAAGAAGTTTTGGGATTGTTAGGAAGTTCAGGGTAAACTCAGATGATTATCAGATGGTTTTTAGGGTCTCTAGGGTGTTAGGATAAGTTCAATCTAGAGTGACATTAAGTGCAAGAAGACCCTGAACAATGCTGGGCACCCTCTGTTAGTCATAAGAAAATGAAAATTTTCACTCTCTGTCTGTCTTTGATTTGAATGAAAATTATTTAATACATGCAGAGGGTAGTTTTTGACAATTAAGGATTTTGACTATTTTAAATTTAATTTTGGGAAACAACCAACGAGATAAATGGCCAAATTGGGCATTTTAATCTTTTCTTTTTTCTTTCTAAAGGATCCAGCTGTATGTGTAATGGAAATATAAGTTCAACCCTGATGACTGTTTTTACTGTAAATTAGTGATGGGTCCAGGTCAAAATTTTTACCCGGGTCAGGCCAATTTTTTGTGGCTTGGGTTGGGTCAGGCCTCTTTGGTTTGGGTTTTGAAAATTTCCCCTAAAAATATCAAATTTTTTGATTTTTTCCCTTCAGGTTGGGTCAAAAAGTAACCAGGTTAAAGGCAGGCTGGCCTCTTATTTACTGCGGGTCAAAAGTAAGCTAGGTTCAGGTAAGGGCCCATCTCTACAGTAAATGTTAGTTCCAAGGTACGTTCAAGCATCCTCAATCAGACAAGTACCTCAAGGTCTGTAAAAAATAGATGTAGACTACCCCTGAGAACATATATGAACAACCCTTTCGGGTTCTCAAAAGCAGAAAAGCGTTAGCCCAGTATAAACACACATGGCTCTCTTGACGGTAATCCTAAAAAAGTAGTCAAAGCAAAATGCTATACTAATAAAAACTTACATACTAACCTTTAAACTAAGGCCTAGTTACCCAGCACAATCTTATGTCTATGAATATAGTGAAAAATAAATAGTTAATAGAGTGTAGACATGCAAGCTTATTTATTGACACTTGAATCAGGAGCTCAGTGATCAAGTGCACTTGGGAATCCATTGTAGATGGATAGGTTACATGATGAAATAACAAATTTAATGAGATCCTTAGATGTTTAATTACCTACACTGTTAACTTAGTCATAAAATAGGTTGCTGTGCCCAAAAAAGCTCATACTATTTCTAAGAATTAAGAGCTCAGGCTGGGGTTTTAGGCTCAAATCCAGTGCAATCACAGTTATCTTTGACCCAGATACTAATTAGACTAATATATCCTTGAGACTCTTCAAAAGATGTTGATAACGTGCAAGTAATAGAAGAGTCTCTACAGATTAAGTCGTATTGTTATTGTTAGTATTCTATTATAACTGAACAAATTGCCACTAAATTAGAGATGGGCCCTGACCCAACCCGAGCTTACTTTTAATCCGCAGTAAATAAGAGACCAACCCGCCTTTGACCCAGGTACTTTTTGATCCAACCCAAAGAGATTTTTTTTGACCCAAGAGGAAAAAAATTGAAAAATTTGACGTTTTTAGGGGAAATATTAAAAACCCAAACCCAAACCATAAATGGCTGACCCGAACCGAACTGACACGAGCCACAAAAAATAGACCCGGACCCATCACTACACTAAATACTTTATAAAGTAAAATGCTGAATAATTTTAATGAATTTTAAACAGTACTTTGATTTTTAAACCAGTTTCATCATCATAAACCATAGCCAGCTCAAAATAGTTGAAATAAATGATCTGAGTGCAGTCTTATTCGAACACAAAATATTTTTATGTTCAAGTTTTGGACATTTGAGAATTTCCTGCAATTTCCTGGTAAAATCAGCTTGTCAGTTGAGTCTTTCTTTCCTCCCAGTTCACTGCCATGAGAACAAAATGTGTCGACACGGATCGAAAGGGACACCAGACATCCATACCTGGGTTTAGCAACCCAACAACAAAAGGTAAACTTAATCAATTAAACATACACAGGACTTTTGAAAAAAAGTTGTTTAAGTTCAAATTCACACCTTATATTTAAAGGGAAATTTTTTTTAATTAAAACTTGAGAAATATTTTCCTTGGTAATTTTCAATTCTAAAAATAAATGTTTATCTATTTTGATGAACCAGGTGATTCAAGTAATATAAAGAAAACAAAATAAAGTTTTGTTTTTAAACAGAAAATAATGTTAAAATAAACAAACAATTTGGCTAAAAAAATTTAAAATCAGTTATTGTATTTTTATATAAAATGTAATTTTAAATCAAATGAATTATATTTTGCAAAAAAAAAAGTTTTTTGTTGAAAAAATGATTGAATTTTTTATCAGAGCTGAAGAAGGGAAAAAAACTTTCAACAAGAGAGAGACATAAAAAAGGAAAATGTTGGAAAAACCCTTGTCAGCATTATTACTGACTGTTGAGAGGAAGTTGATTTCGATTCACTCAGAAGGTAGTTAGAAGTGGTCTTCCTTCCAAATAGCAGCTGGGTTGGTGTTTTAACTAAAACTACCCTATCCAACACAACCCCCACACACAATAGCTATATATGAAGTGAAAACTTACCCTGTAAAAATACAAAGCCATTTTAGGTATATATAAAAATATCACCAAAAATAAAATAACTAAATGTTTATGTTGAAAAATCTTCCTTACCGGTTTTTTCAGCTTAACCAGTTGCTACACTGTGAAAAAAGTAGGTCTGTTATGACAAAAAAAGTCATTTAAATTTTAACTTTTTAATCAAAATAAAATTAAGTTCAAAATACCAATAAGCCAATTTTAAAGCTTTAGTATATTAATATTCCATCAGTGGTCTTTTTTTACAGTGAATTACTTTTTACCTTTTTGGAATTAAGCAACAACAAAACACCAGTTCAATCAGAATGGTTGAGGTGAAAAGGCAAATGATTCAACATGATAAGGTAAGATTTGTTTTTAAAACTAAAACTATAGTTATGCCCTAAAAAGAAATGTAAAGTATCTTAAAACTTTTGGTGATTTACCAAAAGTTGTTGTGAAAACACCACACAGGCTCCATGCAACTGACTGGTAAATCAGGTCTAAGGCTTGTTTTTGATATTCTAACCTCAACTGTACCCTCAGTGTTGAAACTCTGTCAAAATAACATACCACTGTAACCCTCAAAAGTACATTGATTAGGTATAAAATCTTATGCAGTATAGACTCATCCGACGTTGGATCAACACCGTTATAGGAGTCCTGCACCTTAGACACAAATTTGCCACTAAGGTCTTTGCAGATTATTATTGCTCTGACTGAGGGTGATTGTTGAACTTTTTTGCAGTCCGGAGTTGAAAAATTGCTGGTATGGCTTGGGGTTGAGCCCACAATCTTAGATCTTGGTACTCAGTCAGGTGGCTATGACAGTCAGATATTTGGTTATATTGTCTGATGCAATGAATCATACAAATTAAATGTCTCTCAAAAGAATCACTGCAATAATTCAACATGAGTCAGAAGCCAGGGTGAAAGAAAGATGGTTTACTGACATGTACATTGAATGAATAACTGAACCATTGGGTCTCACATCTCAGTCAGTTGCTTAACTCTGCCAAAACTTAAAAATTGTATTACAACAATAGGTACATGCTTTAGTACTACTCGTAACCTATTCATTCACGACCGTAAAATATGCTCACCATTTTCCCAAAAATCACACAACTGTTATTTTTTTTAAAAAGGTATGTCAAATGTTGAATATTGAAATTGTAGTATTTCTTTTATTTGAAAATTATACCTGGAAACCGTTCTTTTCTTGTGTGATTTTTCCAAAAAATCCTGCATTTCACCAATCTCATTTATTGATTGCATTGCACGAAATACGGATTTTTCTGGTATTGACTTCAGATGATTTTCATTGACTAAAGAGTTAAGGACTAGTGTTTTTTTGGGAGTCAACCCCTGGTGTACACACAAATTTTTTTCCTGTTTTTCAAAAAAATCAGACGCCTTTAGGTCAAATTTGTATTTTCCAATTACTCTTGAGGTGAAAAGCATATAAAATGAGTCCATTCCATACCTTTGAACCTGGGTTGCCACATAAAATAATAAAATGATTCCCATCCAGTATCAAAGTTCGCCTCATAAGATTCATTTTGCCTGACACACTTAAATATGCTTTTTAAGGGATTTTTAGTTAAAAGGAGTGTAAAAATTGTAGAAGTAAAAAGAGTGACTATTCTTAATCTTTGAAATTCAAAGCAACACCTTGTGATTTGAAGACACTGGTTTTTTTCAGAAACTTTGCCATCTTTCAAAGGCCAATTCATGCCTAGTCATCTTTTCTATCTGTTGTAGATTCATTCTGGGGCAATAAAACTTTTTCCCAGAATCAGAAATTAAGACAGAATAAGAAATAATACCATGTCGATTAGTCTAATGATTTTTTGTATGACGTACGTTTTGCCTGAGATGGTTCACCTAACCTCGTTTTGCCTACAATGTCAGTTCAACTAATAGTTGATTCGCCTACTGCCATTTTGCCTAATGTCTGATCACCTAATCAGCCTTAATTGCTAACCTAACATGACCCAACCAACCCAGGTGGGGGAACAGTTGGCAAACTGACATTAAGCGAACTGAGATTGTAGGCAAACTGTTCATTAGACGAACAGACATTAGGTGAACCATTGTAGGCGAAAGAACATTAGGCGAACCGTCATTAGACGAATCAACATTTTCCTCTAAGAAATTGGTTTGTTGCTTATATGGGCAAAAAGTAAGCCTTTATTGTTGAAAAAGATGCTTTGAAAAATAGGACAAAGAAATTCTGCTTTAGTTTATGTCTGCCAATCTATCTGTTAATTTTTTTTACCATGAAACAAAGGAATTTTAGTTTATGTCTGCCAATCTATCTGTTAATTTTTTTTAGCATGAAACAAAGGAATTAAACCAGTTTAAATGGTTTTCTGATTGATAAGTTTTACCCAATGATGCATTTAACCACATACTGAGACATGAAAAAATATTTGTCTGATGAATGTTATTAAAACAAAGTTTGTATTTTAGTCTGACTTTTCCATTGTTTTTTTGGTTATTTCCTCCAAAACAAATGGATTGAAAAAAATCTGGATTTTTACACTTACTTCATAATACAATTTTCTCAAAGTTTTTTATCTTGAAGCAAAAGGGTCAGGGTGATCACTGAGAAATGGTGAAAAACATCCTGGCATCCAGGTTCGAATACCTCTCATAGACCTCCCAACAACATCAAACCAATTTACAGACCATAGTTTCTTTGATTATTCATGCCATTCATTTTGTAACATAGAAAATATCCAAAATGTACCAATCTACAAAAAGACCAATAACAACAAAATTTGATTTCTATAATGCCTTTAAGTCCACTTTTTGGTAATCCCATAAAGATGTTTATCTATTTTTCAATAAAAAAAATACATTTTTATAAAAACCTGCAAAAGATGAATTGTTAACTTTACTTTTTCTGACAAAGTCATCCAGGAACTAAAGTTTTTAACTCAAAAATAAATCTAATGCAGAATATGATCACAATTTTTATTGAAAGGGCTTTAAAAATACTTGATGCTATTGTATCTAACTATGGAAAAAGTGATTTCCAAGGTCTTTGGAATCGTATCTTTTCTGCCCCAATCTTTAACCTTAAGATGCAAAACAATCAAGGGACTTATCTGAAGTTAAAGAAATGAGTCCTTTAGAGATTTACAGATATTTATTTAAAGCTATTAGCTATACTTTTTATCTTGTTTTTAGAGAAGTGTGGAAATAATGTAAATAACAAGATTTAGGCTTTTGCTAATTTGAGTTGAATTATAGTTGCAATCATTGTTTTCAAAAGATGATTTTGATTTACTTAAAATCTTGTTATGCAGAATCATTTAATCATTTGCCATTTAGAGCAAATTTCTTAATGCCAGATTTACCAACTCTTTTAAAAGCATTGGAATTTTTGCAACAAAGAGGCTTAACTTGTGCTCAGATAATTATTATTATTGTTATTATCCTGTTATCTAATATGCCAAGCCTTTGCCACTTGGTTGTTCACAGAGGTAAAGTTGTAAATACATGTGGATCTAGTTGTACACCATATTTTCTATTTGCATTCACTCAATTGATCAAATGTTCAAGAAATGAAAGATATTTGTCAATATAAAACTTTTACATATTTAGTAATATCTTACAAAAAATGTTGTTTGAAAAGAGGGTTATAATTGGACTTTTTAAGTTTCTATTTCGAAATGGATTAATTGTTAAATAGATCAAAACTAACTTTTGATTTGCTAATCAATAATATTGTTAATTGAGAAATCTAATTTTCTATTCAAATAGTAGTAGTTCATGCCACAGCAATCTATTGAAAGGTGAAGAAAAGTTGTTTCTCCTTTTGGTCTAATTGTTACTTTTGAATCTCAAGTCTTTCATGCGGAATTCCTCTGGTTTGGAAAGAAAAACTTCAAATATAAAGGAAAAAAGCAAATCTGCATGGTTGAAGTACCAAAATACACATTCACCAAAGTCAAAAGTTTTTACTGAAAGAGAATTGTTTAAAAAACCCAGACAAAATACATATTACTTTTAAGGTTTCTCTGTGGATTGGCAGCTCATTTTAAGGCATGGGAAATTGATTTATTTAAAATGATGACCTCAAAAACAACCATCAGCTTAAATTCTAGGTATTTTTAAACATTGAGAAAGTAACTTGTATACACCTGTCATTAACTAATCAATTGCTTTAAGAAATATTGTTAACTAAAAGTGCTAAAAGTGAAGTGGTTTGCCACATGGACTCTTCAATTCTTGGCAGTCTATAGCAGCTGCTCAATAGGTTTTTTTCATATGGTGATAAACATTAACCCTCTTTCCACTTTTTTCATATTGTTAAATGCTTTAAAAATATCACAACTCGCAAAACAATAAGTTTTATATCGAACCATAAAAAAATATTAAGAGAAGTTTTGCCCAAAATATTATGGTAAAAAATGTGCAAGCCACATAATTTTCTGTGGGACAATCCCAACACAAAATGTTTTTTTTTAATTCTGGATTTTTAAGCTTGATTTCTTCCTCATATACTAAATGGCGACAGCACCTGTTTCCTGTAACAAAATTAAATAAATGTACAGATTGAAATAAGTTTGACATGAGATCAACTTATCTAAGGTTAGTTCCAGTTTAATGGGCTGCTGGAGGATGTGACATTTTTGTTTAGACAATATACAACAAGGAATTTGGAATTGATTGTTTGT
>Ga0194133_10010170_pt1 | contig 10641 bp, 12 predicted proteins | sample TA2KigOf40mmetaG_FD_155448 | JGI IMG/M metagenome (GOLD analysis project Ga0194133, IMG submission 155448) | Freshwater microbial communities from Lake Tanganyika, Tanzania - TA2015055 Kigoma Offshore 40m | ecosystem: Environmental > Aquatic > Freshwater > Lake | place: Tanzania: Lake...
TGCAGCAGGCCGGCGCTGTTGAAGTCGCCGGGGTTGATCTGCAGCGAACCCTCGCTGTCGGTGCGGGTGACGGCGACCTCGTGGAAGAAGTCGGACATCTTGCGGCCGACCTTCATGCGGTAGGCGGTCGGATCCGGGTCGGCGGCGGTGCTCAGCGTCGGATCGTCCCGGTCGACGCGCTGCGCCGCCTCGCCGTACCACTTCAGGTCGACGGGCAGGTTGCCCTTGGCGTCGATGCCCCACCAGTGGTCGTTGCTGTAGTCGCGGTACGCCGTGCTGACCTGCGCGTCGCCGTCCTGCGTGCCGGCCAGGACGTAGGCGCCGAACTGCGTCAGCAGGCCGTCGTCGCACACCGCCCACTTCGCGGTGGCGCCGGCGAAGCGCGTGCCGTCGCGGTCAGCTGTCTGCAGCGGGCCGTAGTCGTCGAACAGGAACGCCTCGAAGTCGACGGGGCCGAGCTTGCGGCCGACTCACACGCCCGTGAAGGTCGACGGGAACTGCAGGAAGTCGCACGAGCCGAGGATCAGGCCGTTGCTCAGGAAGTAGTCGCTGCGGCCGACGCGGATCTCCTCGCCGAGGCCGAGCAGGTCCTTCGAGGCGACGTACGCCATCGAGATCTTGTTGTACTGCTCGTTCGGGGCGTTGGCCGTGCCGCCGAGCGCGTCGGAGTAGCTCTCCGAGCCGGCCCAGGTCTCGGCGAAGAGGAACTCGACCTTGGCGCGGACCTTCTCCGTGGCCTGGAAGTTCATCTGGATGCGGCCGCGCGTCGCCTGCTGGTCGGCTTCGCCGCCGCCGGGGTACGGCGCGTCGTTCGGCGCCGTGCCGCCGCGAATGCGCAGGCGCAGGTCACCGGTGATCGACAGCTGCTTGCTGCGCAGCGACACGCCGGTGTCGAGGCGTTCGACCTCGGAGCCGCGCGGGGCGAAGCTCCAGCACTGCATGTACGGGTCGTAGCAGTTCTGCGCCGCGGCGTGCGACGCGAAGGAAGCCGCGGCGGCAAGGCCGGCGGCGAGGGGGAGCACGTTCTTCATCGGATCAGCGTTCTTGCAGGGGTTGGGGGAGCGAAGGGTCACCCACCGTGCAAGGCTCCAACGAACGTGCGCGCCGAGGGAGCTGGGCCGCACGCGCGGCTCAGCGAGGCCGACCGGCCCCTCGACCCGACACGGTCTTGCACCGTGGGGGCGGCGAGCCACCTCAGGTGTGAGGCAGGCGCATGGCGAAGGTTGGCCGGGTAAGCGCCCGTCCGATGCTGGCTACGTTGCGACCCGATCGCAACACCGCAGCGCGGGCCGGGACATCGTCGGGGCAATTGGGCCGGAAGGCGTCGACTGGCGATACAAGGCGCGGATGACGCCGGCGCTGATCGCCCTGACCCTGCTGTGGGCTGCGCTCGCGCTGCACGACCTCGTGGCCGTGCGGCGGCTGCCGCGCCTACCGGACTGCCCGTCCGACCCGGACGGCGGCCGGCCGCGGGTCGACGCGCTGTTCGCCGTGCGCGACGACCGCGACGACGCGCTCACCGTCGCCGCGAGCCTGCTGCACCAGCAGGGCGTGGCCATGCGCGTGACCGCCGTCGACGACCGCAGTACGGACGGCACCGGCGCAGCGCTCGCCGCGCTGGCCGCGCGCGAGCCGCGGCTGCGCGTGCGCACGGTGCGCGAACTGCCCGAAGGGTGGCTCGGCAAGCCGCACGCGCTGCACGTCGGCGCCGCCGACGTCGACGCGCCGTGGTTGCTGTTCGTCGACGGCGACACGCGCCTGTCGGCCGACGCGGTCGCGCGCGCCATCGCCGCCGCCGAGGCCGCCGGCGTCGACCACGTCTGCCTGCTGCCCGCGCATCGCGACACGACATGGCTCGGCCGTGCCTGCCTGCTCGCGTTCCACCTGACGGTGCTGCGCCGCGTCGCGCAGGCCAACGCGCGCAGGCAACGCGGTTACCTCGGCACCGGCTCGTTCACGCTCGTGCGCGCCGCCGCGTACCGCGCCGTCGGCGGTCACGCCGCGCTGCGCTTCGAAGTGCTCGAAGACGTCATGCTCGGCGGCCTGCTGTACCGCGCCGGCTTCCGCACGCGCCTGTGGCTCGCCGACGACGCGTTCTCGATCTCTTGGGGCCGCACGCCGTCCGACCTCGTGCGCGTCGTGCGCAAGAACATGTTCGCAGTGCTGCGCTACCGCACGGGTCTCGCCGCGCTCGCGATCGCCATCGCGGCCGCGCTGCCGCTCGGTTCGCTGCTGGCGCCATTGTGGGCCGGGCCGGTCGGCTGGTGGCCGTGCGCTGCCTACCTCGCCACCGGCGTGCCCGGCGCGCTGCTGGCGCGGCGGCTCGGCTGGCAGGCGACCGCCGGCCTCGCCACGCCGGTCACGCGGCTGCTGCTCGCGTACGCGCTGTTCGTGTCGACAGCGACGACGCTGGCGCAAGGTGGCGTGGTGTGGCGCGGCACGCGCTACGCGCTCGCCGACCTGCGGCGGCACATGGTGCGTTGAGCAGTCGGCCAACGGCGACCAGCGCCCCGCGCAACGCCGGCTCGGAAGCTGGCACGCCGATGCGCCAGCGGACTATCCTCCGCGCGTGGTCCCCGACGACACGCACCCGCGCGTCCGCTCCGTCATGACGCAACGCCTCGCCGCCATGACGCCGGCGGAGCGCTTCGCCATGACGGCGGAGATGACGGACTTCGTCTGCGACCAGTCGCTGGCGGCGATCGCCGCGACGATGCCGACCGCCACGCCGGAGGAGATCAAGCTGCGCTGGTGCGAACAACACTACGGCAAGCCGCTGACCGACCGCCTGCGCGCGTTCCTGGCGGCGCGCGCGTCCTGAGCGGCGAACGCGTCCGCGCCGCGCTCGGCCCCGTCGTCGAAGCCTTCGAAAGACTCGGCGTCACCTACCACATCGGCGGCTCGGTGGCGACGTCGATGTTCGGCGAGGCGCGATCGATGCTGCACGTCGACGTCGTCGCGCCGATTCGCGAGGAGCACGCGGCGCCGTTGCTCGCCGCGGCGGGCGCCTGACGCGAACGCGAGCGACTCTCGGCGCGCCCGCTCAGCCTAGCCCGAAACCCAACCGCCGCAGCTCGTCCGCCAGCGTCGTGCGCGCGGCGAGGTAGCTGCTGCCTTCGCCCCACGCCGCGGCGATGCGCTCGCTCCAGCCCTTGTCGAGGTTGACCGGCTTGCCGCCATAGCCGCCGCGCTCGGCGTTGGTGCGCGCGGCCCACGCGCGGATCACCGCGTCGGTGCCGTCGATCGCCGGGTCGACGGCAGCGTGGTCGTAGCGCTCCCAGTGCAGCACGCCAGGCAGCGGCATGCGGCCGCGCGGCACGGGATCGTCGGTCGGCACGCCGATCGTCATGCCGAACAACACGAAGCACCCCGGCGGCAGGTCGAGCAGCTGCGCCAGCTCGATCGGGTGGTTGCGCGCCGCTCCGATCATGCACGCGCCGAGGCCCTCGGCTTCGGCGGCGAGTTGCAGGTTCTGGCCGAGCAGTGCTGCGTCGACGACCGCCTGCAGGAACAACTCCAGGCTCTGCGTCTGCAGCGTCGCGCCGTGCCGGCCGCACGCGGCGGCGAGCTTGCGCAGGTCGGCGCAGACGGCGGCGAACACCGGCGCCTGCACGATGTGCGACTGCCCGCTGCACAGGCGCGCACACGCGCCCTTCTGTTCGGCGTCCTGCACCAGCACGACGCTGTAGGCCTGGATCCAGCTCGACGTCGAGGCGTGGCGCGCGGCGTCGACGAGCCGTTCGAGTTGCGCCTTCGGCACGGGCGTCGGCGCGAAGGCGCGGCGACTGCGGTGCGCGAACATCTGCGCCACGGTCGGCAGCGGCCCGGCGTGCAGCGCGCAGATGGCGGCGCGGTGGTCTTCGGGCCGATCGAGGTCGGCATGCACCCACGGATTGGCGCTCGGCAGCGCGCGCACGCGCGCCGGATCGCGGCGCACGAGGTCGCGCAGCACCGCGCCGCCATGCTGGATCTCGGCGAACACCGCGCGCGCGAACGCGACCGGGTGGCCCGGCCTGCCGCGGAACAGCGGCAGCGCCACGCCAGCGCCGCGCTGCACGGCGGCGACGCAGGCGAGCACCGTCTCGGCGGCGACGAGCGCATGGTCGACGGGGAACACCACCACTTCGCTCGCGTCGGCCGGCAGCGCGCGCTCGGCCGCGCGCAAGCTGTCGGCCATCTCGCCGCCGGCGGGAACGCGCACGACCTGCGCGCCGAGCCCATCGGGCAGCGGGTCGGCGCCCTCGCGGCGCACGACCAGCACGTCGCCGACGCCGGCGTCGCGACAGCTCTGCACGACGCGTTCGATCGCCGTCGCGCCAGCGAGGTCGAGCAACGCCTTGTCGGCGCCCATGCGCACGCCGCGTCCGGCCGCCGGCACGATCGCGACGGGGCGCGGCGTCATCGCGTCAGTTCCCGCGGATCTCGCTGAGCGTCAGCAGGCAGTCCGTCTTCCACTCCTTGCGGAAGGCGTCGGCGTCCGGATCCTCGCGGTCGGCGATCGCCATGACCACGACCGGCACGGCGCCGGCCGCGAGCACGGCGTCGATCGCCTTCTTCGCCGAGCCACCGGTGGTCACCGTGTCCTCGAGGATCGCGACCTTCTCGCCCTTGTCGAGGTCGCCCTCGATCAGGCTGGCGGTGCCGTGGCCCTTCGCTTCCTTGCGCACGAGGAAGGCCTTGAGGTTCTGGCCGGTCTCGAAGCTCAGCGCCGCGACCGCGCTGGCGAGCGGATCGGCGCCGATCGTCAGGCCGCCGACGGCGGTGATGCCCGGATAACCCTTCAGCTTCTCCAGCAGCAACTTGGCGATCAGCCACAGCCCCTCGGGGTGGAGGCTGACCTTCTTGCCGTTGATGTAGAACGTCGAGCGCTTGCCCGACGCGAGCACGATGTCGATGCCGTCCTTGTAGGCGCGTTCGCGGACGAGCTGGAGAAGGCGGTTCTTGCCGGCCTTGGGGTCGAAGGGCGTGGTCACGGGGCGACCAGCATTGCCGCGGGGGAAACGCTTTTCCACCCGCGGCGAGCGACGCCTGCGCCGCGGCGAGCGACCCGCGCGGCTACTTGGCCGGCGCGGCGTTCTTCTTGGCGGCGAGGTTCTCGTACAGCCAGACGAACGACTTGCGCTGGCGCGGTGGCACGAGCTTGTCGAGCTCCTTCTGGGCCGCGCTGCGATCGACGCCGATCGCCCGGAAGTCCGACTGCCGCGCTTGGTAGCGCTCGGTGTAGAGCTTGTCGCGCGCCGCGCCGGCGGCGTCGCCGAGGCCGTCGTTGACCTCCTTGAGCACCTGCTGGAAGCGCGCGTCGCAGTCCTTCAGCGCCGCCTGCAACGCCGTCGCGCGCTCCTGCTGTGCGGCGTCGAGCGGCTTCGGGCTCGCGCGCCAGTGCGAGTAGGCGCCGACCAGCAGGTCGAGGTCGCCATCGCCATCGACGTCGCCGAAGTCCATGTACAGGCCGGCGTCGGGGCGTGCTGGCGCGTCGCCGACGTGGTCCTGCTTGCTGCGCGCGATCAGCTCGATCGGCGCGCCCCACGCGGCGACCTTGCCGTCGCCGACGTTGGGCCACACCCACACGCCGCCGCCGTCGCCATCGCCGAACGAGCCGCCCATGCTGCCGCACGCGAGGTCCTGCTTGCCGTCGCCGTTCCAGTCGACGAGCCGCATGGTCGCGACCGTGCCCTGCACGTCGATCGGCGCGCCCGCCGCGGTCACCGGCTGGTTGACGAGGTCGAACGCCGGCTTGCCCGGCGCGCCGTCGTTGCGCCGCCAGAATACGCGGCCGCTCTTGTGGTCGCCGAGCAGCAGGTCGAGGTCGCCGTCGCCGTCCACGTCGAACGCGAGCGTCGAGGTCGCGTGCGCTTCGCCTTCATGGCCCGGCGCGTCGTACGCGTGCGTGCTGTCCCACTTCTTGGTGTCGAAGTTCCAGAAGGCATTGAGCACGATCCGCGCGCCGTCGCGGCCGAGGATCTGCTCCGGCTTCTGCCAACCTTGCCTGCTGCCGCGGCTGAGGTGCGGCGAGCCGTCGAAGATGCCGGCGACGACGTCGAGCTGGCCATCCGCGTCGAAGTCCACGAACTGTGGACTCATGCCGATGCATCACCAGTTGTCGAAGTCGAGCTGCTTGCCGTCGGCGGCGAGAACCTTGGTCTCGGGCTCGTAGGCCGGCGCGCCTGCGGCGGCGTTCGCGCGCGGCGCGACGGTCAGCACGCCGACGAGGTCGCCGACGACGACGTCGACGCGGCCATCGCCATCGAGGTCGTGCAGGACCGGCGACGGGTAGAGACGGTTCTCGCCGAGGAAGGCGTCGCCTGCTTTCAGGCGCACCGGCGGCGCGAACTGCGGAGCCTGCGCGACGGCGGTCGCCGCGGCGCAGGCGAGAAGGGGCAGCACGTGGAGGCGCATGCGGGGCGGAGGATAGCGCAACGCGTCCGTACCGACCGCGCGCCGTCCGCCGAGGCCCCGCGATCGGGCGAGGGCGCGACGCCATGCGACGCGCCTGGGCCATTGTGCGCACGCACCGGGCCGCCGCCGCAGCGTATCGACAGCCACGGGTTCGCAGCCCAGACCGTCCGCGTTACCATGCCGCGGCGCACGCCGGCTTCCGCACCCGCCCTCCAGCCCTTGCCGCTCTCCGCACCGCAATCCGCGCCGCGCCAATCGTCGCACAGCGCCGGACCGCGCTCGTTCCGCGAGCCGCTCGTCGACACCGTCGACTTCGCCGCCGCCGAGGCCCTGGTGCGCTCGGGCATCGACAGCGCCCGGATCGTCGTCGCGCAGGGCCAGGACGCGCTGCGGGCGCGCGACACCGCGGCTGCCGGCTGCGCCGCCGGCGACGGGCCGACGCCCGCCGCGCCGCACGTGCCGCCGTGGCGCACGCTGGTCGTGATACCGACCTACAACGAGAAGGACAACCTCGCCGCGATCGTGCGCGCGATCTGGCTGTACCTCGACTGCGACATCCTGGTGGTCGACGACGGCAGCCCGGACGGCACCGGCCAGATCGCCGACCGCCTCGCCGCCGCCGACGGCCGCCTGCACGTGCTGCACCGCGCCGGCAAGCAGGGCCTCGGCACCGCCTACCTCGCCGGCTTCCGCTTCGCGTTCGAGCGCGGCTACGAGCGCGTCTGCGAGATGGACGCCGACTTCAGCCACGCGCCGTGGGACCTGCCGCGGCTGGTGTTCGCCTCGGGCGACGCCGAGCTCGTCATCGGCAGCCGCTACGTCAAGGGTGGCTGCACCGTCGGCTGGGACTGGAAGCGGCGCATGCTCTCGCGCGGCGCCAACCTCTACACGCGCTGCGTGCTCGGCAGCGGCATCCGCGACAACACCGCCGGCTTCCGCGTGTTCCACGTCGACGCGCTGATGCGCCTCGACCTCGGTGCGGTCGCCGCGCAGGGCTACGCCTTCCAGATCGAGATGGCGTTCCGCATGGTGCGCGCCGGCTGCCGCGTGAAGGAGTTGCCGATCCACTTCGTCGACCGCTTCGTCGGCAAGTCGAAGATGGACGGCAAGATCGCGCGCGAGGCGCTGCTGCTGGTGCCCAAGCTGCGCAGCCGCGTGCCGAAGCGGCGCGCGCGCTGAGCGCCACGGGCACCGCGGCCGCGCGCGCCGGCACGGCCGGCCGGCGTCAGGCCCTGCTGGCCTCGAGCCGGTCCTGCTCGATGTCGCTCAGCATGCGCTCGGTGATGTCGCCGGTCGGATACTTGCCCTCGAAGCAGGCCTTGCAGAACTGCAGGTCCTTGTTGCCGGCCGTGCGCACCGCGTCTTCCATCTGCTCGATGGACTGATACAGCACGAAGTCGGCGCCGAGCTCCTTGGCGATCTCGGCCTCGTCGCGGCCGCGCGCAATGAACTCGCGCTTGGTCGCCATGTCGATGCCGTACAGGCATGGGAACAGGAGCTTCGGCGAGTACGACGCGAGGTAGATCTTCTTGGCGCCCATCTGGCGCGCGATCTTGACGATCTGCCGGCTGGTGTTGCCGCGCACGATCGAGTCGTCGAGGATGACCACGTTCTTGCCCTCGAACTCGGCACGGATCGGGTTGAGCTTGGCGCGGATCGTCGCCTGCCGCGCCTTGTCGTTGGGCATGATGAACGTGCGGCCGACGTAGCGGTTCTTGACGAAGCCCTCGCGGCACGGGACGCCGATCACCTCGGCCATCGTCTGGCCGGCGGTGCGCGCCGACTCCGGCACCGGGATGACGACGTCGGCCTGCAGGCCCGTCTGCAGGAACGCGCGGCCCAGGCGCCGGCCGAGCTCCATGCGCGCCTCGTACACCGACGTGCCGTCGAGGAACGTGTCCGGCCGCGCGAAGTAGACGTACTCGAAGATGCACGGGCGGTGCGGCTTGTTCGCCACCTGGCGGAACTGCGGCACGCGGTCCTTGCCGACCCAGACCATCTCGCCGGCCTTCAGGTCGCGGATCACCTCGTAGCCGGCGACGTCGAGCACCACCGACTCGCTGGCGGCGGCGTACCACGTGCCCTCCGGCGTGACCTTCTTGCCGAAGATGCACGGCTTGATGCCGTACGGGTCGCGGAAGGCGTACATGCCCTCGCTGGTGATGCCGCACACCGAGTACGCGCCCTTCACCCGGTCGAAGACCTCCTTCACGGCGGCCTGCACGTCGTCGACCGTGATCGGGTCGGCCGAGCGGCGCATCAGCGAGTCGGCGAACACGTACAGCACGACCTCGAGGTCGCAGCTGCTGGCGAGGTGGATGTTGCGCTGCTGGAAGTACGTGCCCTTCAGCTCGTGGAAGTTGGTGACGTTGCCGTTGTGCGCCATCGCCGTGCCGACCGGGTAGTCGAGCCAGAACGGCTGGACGTCGCCGTCGTCGCCGAGGCCGACCGTCGGGTAGCGCACGTGGGCGACCGCGAGGTGCCCGCGCAGGCGGCTGAAGTGCTTGGTCTCGAAGACCTCGCGCACGAGGCCGAGGCCCTTCTTGGCGTGGAACTTGTCCTTGAACGTCACCGCGCCGGCGGCGTCCTGGCCGCGGTGCTGGATCGCGAGCAGCCCGGCGAGGGCGTCGTGGATGGCGTCAGAACCTTCGGGAGCAAGGATCGAGATGAAGCCGCACATGGCGGGTGGCGAGCTTACCATCCGCGGCGCGATGGCGAACCTGTGCAACGTCGATGGAACGATCACCCCCGAGACCGAGGCGCGCGTGCCCGTGCTCGACCGCAGCTTCCTCTTCGGCGACTCGATCTACGAGGTCGTGCGGACGATCGGGGCCGAACCGTTCGGCTGGCCCGAGCACTGGGCGCGGCTGGTCGCTTCGGCCGCCGCCATCCGCCTGCGGCTCGACCTCGACGAAGCGGCGGTCGCCCGCCGGATCGCGGCGACCCTGACGGCGTCCGGCCCCGGCGACCGCTACGTGCGCATCGTCGTCAGCCGGGGCGCTGGCTCGGCGCCCAACATCGACCTCGCCAGCGCCACCGGCGCGCCGTGCTGGGTGATCATGGCGCGCGAGCTGGCGCCGATGGCCGGGACCCCGTCGCGCCTCGCCGTGATCGAGCGGCTGCGCAACGACCGGCGGGCGCTCGACCCGGCGACGAAGAGCGGCAACTACCTCAACAACGTGCTCGGCCTCGCCGAGGCCAAGGACGTGGGCGCGACCGACTGCCTGATGTGCAATGCGCAGGGCTTCGTCACCGAGGCGTCGACGTCGAATGTGTTCGCGCACATCGACGGCGCCTGGGCGACGCCGCGGCTCGACAACGGCATCCTCGCCGGCGTCACGCGCGCGCACCTGCTGGCCTGGCTACCGACGGTCGGCGAGCGGGTCGTCGAGGCCGACCTGACGCCGGCGGATCTGCGGCGCGCCGACGAGGTGTTCCTGTCGAGCACGCTGCGCGACCTCGCGCCGGTCACCCACCTGGACGGCCGGCCGCTGTGCGGCGGCGAAATGGGGCCAAACGTGCGGCGGTTGCTCGCCGCCTACCATTCGTGGTACGCCGAACGGCTGCGCACGCTCTATGCGCCGCAATGGCGCCGCCTCGTCAGCGGCGGCTGAGGGCCAGCGAAGAACCACACTGCGGGCTCCAGGCAGCCGCTGGTAGCCGCGTTGGCGGCCACGCAATGCCCGGGAGCGACGCCTGGGAACGACGCTCGCTCAGGCTGCGAACGCCCGCTCAGGCCAGGACGTCGGCGAGGATCGCCTGGATCTTGCTCAGCGCGGCGTGGTAGCGCGCCTTCGCCTGCTCGCTGCCCTTGACGGCGGCGACGATGCCTTCGAGCGTGCCATCGAACGCCGGCGCTGGCAGCGGGTTCTTCCGCGGACGGCCGGGGCCGCGCTTTACCGGCGCGAGCAGCGACGGGGCCGCGGCAACCGCTGGAGCCGCCGACTTCGCCGCCTTCGCCTTGGCGGCCTTGGCCGCCTTGCCCTGGCCGCGCGGGGCGGCCTTGACGATGCCCAGCAGCGCCTGCGCGCGGCCGAACATGATCGGGTAGATCTTCAGCTTCTTCTTCGCCGCAGCCTCAGCGATGTCCTTGTAGGCGGCCGAACGGTTCGACTTCAGGGAATCGACGATGAACTCCATCGCCGGATTGGACTTGCTGACTGCCATAGGTAATTTGCCTTGTCTGCGTACTGTGTGGAGCGGGCCGAAGCCCTATGAACGGTGAGCATGGTGCCGCAAATGCCG
>Ga0194133_10010172_pt1 | contig 10640 bp, 6 predicted proteins | sample TA2KigOf40mmetaG_FD_155448 | JGI IMG/M metagenome (GOLD analysis project Ga0194133, IMG submission 155448) | Freshwater microbial communities from Lake Tanganyika, Tanzania - TA2015055 Kigoma Offshore 40m | ecosystem: Environmental > Aquatic > Freshwater > Lake | place: Tanzania: Lake Tanganyika...
AGGGGGTATGATGCCTCGTGGCAAGGTAAGCCTGTCCGAGGGCGAAACCTCAGTAAAAGGGGGTGAAAGCCCGGGGGCAGTGAGGCTGCCTAAGGTAAGCCCAAGGGTTTTTTGTTTGAGTCAGGGAGCAGGGGCTCTAGTTGAGGGTACGAGGCCCGCTTTAAAAGACGTCAGGAGGTTACCTGAGATTGACAGTCTTTCTTTTGTTTTAGCAACTGGGATCATATGACAATTTTTATCCCAAGTATCAAGAGATGAAGGAGAAGGTGAAGAATGGAGAGGATGTCTCGGTGGAGGATGTCAAGGAATGGTTGGTTGAGGGTCAAAGAGATCGACAAGCTCCTGAGAGACAGGCTCTTCGTCCTCACGGTAGCTGCTGAACTCGGTTGGAGAGTTGCTTCAGATATGGCTTCCCACAAGAAAGGCAACAGTGCTGACAAAGACTTGGCTAAGGCAGTCAAGAAGGAGGAAAAGAGGAAGAGGGAGGAAAAAGAGAACAAGCCAAAAAAGAAAAAGAATAATTTCAATCAGGCCTTTCGGCAATACCACCAGCCGCAGCAAATGTATCCGGCTTATAATCCGGCGTTGGCAGCAGCAGTGGCTCTGCCTCCCCCTCCGCCACCACCTTTGTACCAGAGACGGGTGGAGACCAGAGCCTGTTTAGGCTGCAGCCAGGTTGGCCATTTATTGCGAAACTGCCCTCGTGGGGGCCCGTCGACCTCAGGGACGTCTCAAAAGTAATGGAGATTTAAGATGTTTTAATTAGAGAAATTATACGTGCTGTGGTATAATAAATTGCTGATGAGAGATTTTTCCTTGGTAGGGAAATAATTGAGGTTTTGGCTGAGGTGCTGGTGCCGTCCGAGACGGAATCGATGCAGGACTCCAGAGAATCCGAGGTTCCGGATTCGGGAGGGCGCGAATTTAATACCTTCAGGCCAGGTCTGATTCATGACAGCAGATTCTATGGGTTCTGGAAAGAGGTTTTAGGCGCTAATGAATGGGTTTTGGATGTCCTTGCCAACGGTTACGAGGTTCCGTTCAGGTCAGAGCCAACTGCTTATCATGAGAGGAACAACAAATCTGCTAGAGATAACATGGGCATTGTTAAGAAGATAGTGGCAGATATGATCCTCCAAGGGGTGGCAAGTGTAGCCAAAGAGAAGCCCATATGTGTCAGCCCTTTGGGGTTGGTCTCTAAAGAAAAGAATGGCGTAGTTAAACATCGCCTAGTGTGGGATGCTTCAAGACATGTCAACCTGTTTGTAGTAGAAAAGCATGTGAAATTGCAGCATCTGACAACTGCCCTGGAAATCACTGAAAGAGATGATTTCCAATGTGTGTTTGATCTAGCACAATGCTATTACCATGTAAAGATCAGAGAATCACAAAGAAAGTTTTTGGGAGCAGATATTGAGAATTCGGATGGCTCGACCCTATATTTCTGTTACAACAATCTGCCATTTGGATTATCCTCTGCAGTGCATGCAGTAACAAAGCTCTGGAAACCTATCTCTAGACATTTGTTTTCAATTGGAATCCGAAATTCCATTTTTATTGATGATCCTTGGCAGATCAGAGTCGGAAATAGAGCGCTTCAGAATCATGGCTTACAGAGTGATAAAAGAGGCAGGATGGGCGATAGAAGCGGACAAGTCGGACGGGGAAAACCAAGCTGCAAAGGTCAAACAGTACCTTGGGTTTGATATCGATACTGGGCCCATGAGGGTCAGTTGCCCAGCGGTGAAGCTAAAGGTCAATTCTTATGTATGTTTCGTGAGGTCAGAGCGGATTGCAGGGACATACATACACCCCTAGAGCTGGTTAGAGATTGGAGAGAAGGGAGAAAGTACACTTTCTTCAAACGAAGTAGAAGAAAGCTCTCTTTTCCAGTTTTAGAATTTTCAAATCTTAACTTGATTTCTTGGTGATTTATTTCAATCTGCACTGAAAAATTTACAGTATGATAGGACCTTAGACCTTAGATCCCAAACGTCGGTCAGTATTCTTTAACAACCCTAAGCAGATACCTCTTTAAGGTTACCCATAGCATAATAAAAGCTGGTCTTATGCATTGCCAATCCACCCCTTAAGTATAAAAAATATTGATTCTTCTCCAGATTGGGAGGGATGTTTGTTGAAAGATCAGTACTTTTGGGGTAGTTCTAGCTCATGGCTATGATAACTAACTGAGCATTGAGAGGTTCAGGGTTCAATCCCTGGCCTGCGACCAAGCATTTGCACCCTGGGTTAGCCTTAATTAGTCATCTTATTGTGTTTATCTCAGTAATGAAAGTCTTTGGGTTGGTGTTGCCATTTAAGAATAATCAAAAAATGTTCAATAGCAAATAATTGAAATAAAAATCTTAGTTGGATGACTGAAAAAAGACATTCCTATTGAACTGTTGTAAGTTGATTTGGTGTTAAATACTATCTTATTTTATCATAATTCTGTATGTTTAGAAACTTCATTGGTTTCTTTCACAATACACTTATGATAAGTATATCCAAAAAGAAGTTTTATCTTTATTATATTAGAATGAACTCACCATATGTCACCAAAAATCCAGTTGTGGGGTAAAGCATACGCAGCCGCCGAAAATGGTACACAGAAAACGATAAAAAAGATGTCAGCAATTGCCAGATTGAGTATCAGCAAGTTGGTTGTGTTCCTCATCTGCTTGTTGAAACTCACCACCAAAACAACCTGTTGGTTCAAATGAAGTATCAAAATGAAATTGGAAAATCCTAAAAATCACATTTTGAATTCTGAAAATCAGTAAATATAAGCATAAAAATTACCAAGAGATTTCCAAAGAACCCAACAAATACAACAATCGAAAAAAAGATGGGAACCACAATTGATACAACTTGCTCTTGAAGTTTGTAGTAACTTCTTGTATCCTGTAAAATTATGGCATCAAAAGTTTTTCGTGAGAAAGTTTTTCTTTTCCGATTATTTGTCCAATAAGAGTAAACTTTTTAAGGTAATCTTATTATTATTACTTTCAAACCTTATTAGTTCAAAACAAATGTTATTTATCAGATTTGATGGTTACAAAGCTTGTGGTATTTGGGAAAGCTCCCAACAAATAAATTTCAAAAATCTTCTATTTTCGTGCTTTCTTCAGACTGTTAGGATATAATCAATCAACATTATCATTAGCAAAAGAATAAATTTTCGTTACAAATATTGGTAAATTAAAACAAAAGATTAATTTTGATTCTCTTAATCAAATATGTTTTATTTGTAAAGAGAAGCCATTTTACATTTTGGGCGTTCACCAACAAAATCATGTTTTTCCAATCAAACTGCATAAGACATTTCACAATCTTCTACAACTAATTTATTCATGAAATATCAAATATTCAAAAGCATAATATAGACAATGCTGAAAAAGTTATTTGGAGAAAATGAACTAATTATATGTGGTTCATTTTCCATATCATATAGTGATGTTTATTCTAATGAAACATCTTTTTTGAGGGTCATTTTTCAAGTATAATTTTTGCAACCTAAGGTGAAGTATTGTCTAAGCCAGGGATCCCACCATAGCTTCTCTATAAACCTAGGGAAAAACTAAAACTACAAATAACTCACAATCCTTGTTTCATTTTCAAGTGGATTCCATGTGGTTTCATAAAGATCCTCCATCAAGGTTGTCTCTCCAATCCATATGGAGGGATCAGTTGTCTAAAAGATATCAAAAGCTAAAATTTATTCCATCACTGCAAATGACAATTCTTTTGGTGTAAAAACATGTATTTGGTTCGAAGTCTATCGTGGAATTTTAAGAAAAACATCTCAAACAGGGATGCAGCAGCAGCAAATTTGCTTTTGTGGTTTTTTTCATATCAACTTACATGCAATAAGTCCTCTGCAGATGCCATTTAGAGAAAACAGCTTTGCCTGAAAAAAAGAAAAAAATCTTTCAAAATAAATGTTTTTATTCTTGAAAAACTTTTTCCAGCAATCATTCTAAATGCTTGACAGCTGAAGCGATGTATAACAAATATTTTTAATCGAGCAGAGGATTGCTAAAAAACTCAACACAAATTTTTTATCCCTTGGGAGTTCAGCACAAACTTTTTGTGAAAATGTTGTATTAATTTAATATAAAAAAACCTATTTGGTCTTAATTAGTTAATGTAACTTTTTACTTTATATATGAACTTTAAAAAAGCTTTGAAAGCAGTTATTTTATTTGAATTGATAAACCTATATGGATTCTGGCTTTTACTTTTTAGAAGACTACATCTTCATTAAGGTATGCCCTTTGCAAGTCTCATAGTTAGATGGAGAACCTCTAAATTTCCAAGATTTGAGGGAAAATATTGTGGATCAGTACTCATCCAATATACAATCTTTTATCTTTGCTAGCTTTTCTATGCAGTAAAATTATCTAAAACTTGTAAAATAAAATAAATCCCGTGCCTTATTTCATTGAATTCAAAGAGGAAATTCAGTTTCCAAAAGAGTTAAAGAACAATCAGAAAAGTTATCAAGAGTTCAATGATAAAGTATCTCCATTTTAAAAGATCAAAGAAGTTAACTTTTTTTGATGATCATGATGAAGATAGAAAGACTCTATTAGCCAAATTGTGATATCAAAATTAATGTACACAAATTTAGATTGAAATCTATTTTTATCTTAGCTCTTCAAACTTCCTCTTTACTTATGAAATTGAAAGCTTATTGATAGCTTTTTGTCAAAAGCTGCAGAACAGAGACCAATTGTAATTCTTACCTTAAACTGCTTTATTAAAACCATGTAGCAAGTATAAAGGGTAGCTTTTATAAGGCTAGTATATGTCTATTACTTTTAATTCTTCAATTTAGGATTTACTTTAAAAAATTTTTTGTCTGGAGTAAGGTAAGATCTCTGAAGGTGAAAATATGGCACTTGTAAAGCTTTAAATGTTTGACATTAAGCAAAGGTAATCTTAGAGTCAATAGAGTACCAAAATGAAAAGTGCCCTGGCCTATATTCAAGAAAAAGTTTGATTAAGCTTTGATAATAATTAATATGATAACATATGAGATTTTTTCATTACTGCTTTTAAAAGATTTCAGATTGTTTTTTGGTTGTTTTTTGGTTGTTAAGTGTTCAAAGATAGATCTACTCACTGGAAAATTGATCACTTAAGGAAGACTATTTTCTTACTTTTGGGAAAACCGATCTGTATTTCAACAGCTCCAAAATCTGAAATACCTATATTTACAGACAAGTAAATCAAAATGAATCTAACAAGGAATATATGAGAGAGTCATTTAGTGTTTTAAGACCATTTGATTGTGAAGTAAAAAGAAAAAGGTATCAAAGAACTTGTAATGACCACAATTTGGCATTTTAGGACAATCTTTACTTACATTTTTTTGTGCAAGTTTAAGCAAAAAGTTTAGAGCAATTAAGTATTGAAGTGGTTTTCCCGACCGAAAAAATGACCCACCATTTTGGCCATAAAATGTTCCATTTGTCAAATAAGAGGAAATAAACAGAAAAAATTCATAATATGTTCATTAAATTCATCAACAATACACATTTTTTGATTTTTTTATGGCAATTCCATCAACAATGAACATTTTTTGTTTTTTTCATGGGCAATTCGGCCATAAAATGTTCCAAATGTCCAATATTGCTATTTAGTAAAAAAAATGCCCCCCACACCATGATTTTTTTCGGTCGGGTTCTGACATGAAAAACGTTCCTTTTTGAAACTTAGAGATTGCAGCTTTCTAAGAATGACAAGAACTTCAATTGTGGAAAAAAGTTTTTCTCCAAATAGGTATGGGGGCTCTTATGTTTCCAACTAAATTCTTTGATGTTCAAGAAAGTATTTATATTTATTTGTCATGTCTTTTTGTTCTTTTCATTCTTCTTTTGTAACCACTATGTCTTAAAGAATTCCCAATCAAATCAGTTCATTGATTTCTGATACCTATATGACCAAAACTCAATCTTAGTTCTTAAATCTCCTTTCAACATATGCAGCCATTTATCTCGCCTCTATCTTCCACTTTTCATTCATGCCTTCTGTTACCAATCTAAAATGTCCACCACCTCAAAGAAAATCATGAATTGTCATCCATCTCTGACACACTTTTATTTCAAACCTTGAAAGAATTTCAAACTTTGGATTCCAAAATGAAATGGATAGATTTGTAGTTAATTAAATTACCGTTGGCATACATTAATTAAAAAGTAATTTTTCAAATCTTATTGTTTTAATAGCTTTATTTATATATGAAAATTGTCTTTGCACATGCCTGTTAAACCATAACCATAAGGCTAAAGCGACTACAGTCCGCAGGGTATGAAAATTTTCTTCATAAACCATGTACTTCTTTGAATAAGCTCTTCGGGGTAAGAGATATAATAAATTTCCTAATCTGATTTACGAATGTTTCCTAAACCTCAACGAAGCATGAAATGGGTTTCTGACAAAACGTCTCTTTAACTTTCAAAAATTATGTAAATTAGTCAACTGCTGCCACTGTGAGTCAAATTGATGCCTTGAATCATAATCTTTAAGTTGAATTCATCCTCATTCAGAAAATTTTTGTCAATTTCGAATTTCACGTCAATAGAATTGATAATCGAAATTGAGAATAAATTAAATTTAGTGCTCAGAAAGTACTGAACCCAGATAGATTTGAAAACTGGTACAGACAAAGACTACCTAGTTCGTAGGGTTAGGGCCAGGCTCCCCGGGTCTGAGGCCAGGCCCGGGCCTAACCTTTATCCAGGCTAACCTAACCTAACCCTCTATGTCTAACCTATAGGGCTTACCATCTGGATCTATTTTATTGCTAACCTAACCTTAAGGACTTAACCCTTCGGGGCTTATCATCAGGGCTTAGCCAAACTAATTTTGGTAGTTTCTTGCAAACCTAACCTAACCTTCAGGGCCTAACCCTGCAGGGTTAAACTTTTCTTTTACAAGTAAATAAACTGACCCTGACCCCGATCTGTCAAGGGTCCTCATAGAGTTTATGCCTAGTTGATAAGCCTCAAAGGGTTTAGCACTGGGCCAACCACGGTGTTGGTAAAGAGGGGCCCAGAAGGATGAATTGCTCTGCATGGTCAAAAAGTGGCATTTGGCGACCATATTAAGCCTTTGAAGACTTGGATAGCCTTGAATGATTTTCTATTATTCATCCTAAATTCTGGTAAATTGCTTTACCAAAAGGGTAAAAGGATATACATGGTACTTATTGTCAATTTTGGAATGTACACGAGTACTTATAGGGATGCTTAATTGGTTTAATTATAGCGACAGTGTGGGAAGTTTGAGTCTGAACTGAGAATATAAGTATGGCTCTTCAAAATGAGAAGCAATCAAAGGGTATGAAAAGAAGAATATTTTTTAAAAACAACACAGGAATTATGATGAAAGGCTCAATTTTTAGACTTTAAAATATTACAGATTTTTCTCCGCCAGTTAAGCATGATTTAATTAAAACACGCTTCTTTTATCAAAGTTAAAGATTTTATTCGTTTAGCAAATTGCCTTTTCTATTTAAATTTTATCGGCCAAGATAAAAGCTTGTTTTTAATTAGATAAAATGCACATAAATACCACAAAACTAGTGGATTGCATTTTAAATTGGACTTCAACATATTTTGTTGCTCAACAATGCGTATATCCCGACAATAAAGCTGCAGCAATATCCGCCAAAACTTAAAATAATGTTGTACTGACCCCAACCATGTCTTTTTTATCCATTTTAATTAGGGCCAGCAGATGATTTCCTGAGAATTAAAGTTCGAGGTTAGCTCAAATACTTGGTTTTTATTTGGTAAAAATGTAATCCAAAGTGAAAATGTACTTTACTTTCACTTGAAAAAGCAAATTGTCGAATGAAGGCATCTACATTTTCATCAGCGTTGACGAGATTGACAAAATTATGGTAATTTGATCAACAAACTCAAAAAATATTCACCAAAATTGTGTCTCCGTGAAGATAGATTTTAGAAAAAAAGAAACCATGGAAATTATATTTGATTTTAGATGTTTATTATGCAAAGAAACCTTATTCAGATGTCATGCAGTCACATGTTAAAATGTGTTTTCCATTAATTAGTTATGGGTCTTGGTCAAAACTTTTTGGTTTTTTTTTGCTTGGGTTGGGTCAGGTCAGGTCAGCCACCGCTGGGTTTGAAAAATTTCCAAAAAAATCCAAAAAAATTTAATTTTTTCCTTTCAGGTCAAAAAAATATCGTCCCAGTTTCAAGATTCTTTTTTACTGTGGGTCAAAAGTGTGCTCAGGTTGGGTCAGGGCCCATATCTACTTCCATTTCATTTCAATACTTTCTACATTCTTATTGAAAAAAGGTCAGATTAACTATATTTATTACATTTTGAGCATGAAACCCTTTTTGTTGACAAAAGATCTTTTCATTAAAGTGTTGAATTTTGTTTAGAAGTTTCAAACTTTAGTGCAAAAAAACTACCTTAAGATTGTCTGTCATTAACTTTTATGACTCAAAACTAATGTTGAAAAATAATAAAAACTTTTTTTTACCTTTTTCTTGTTGAAAACTAATTGTAACCTTCCTGAATCCCTTGGAATTCAAATGTGAACAAGTGTCTGCAAAGCTAAATGAGAGAAAGTCATGCTCTGCGAAGAAGGTCTTTAAAGACTACCAGAAAGCTTTTTCTCACTCCCAACAGCTTTAAAAGGCCATTGGAAACTCGAACACCGGTTTCTCTTTTGAAGCTGCAAAATGTTATTTAAACTTACATTATTGAGACCTTTTTATCAAAGTGAAATTGAAATTTGATAGAATTTTACATAACTTAATGCTATGGGGATTACTACTTTGTGCTTGTAAATGGTACATATTAAATTGAAAGAGTAAAATAAAGATGGAGAAGAGTGAGGGATGCAGCACAATAACCCTAAAGTTCAAATGCTAAAAAATATTTGGTTGAAGAAAAATCTCATTAACAGTGAGATGGACATCATTATTCCCCCAACATTAGCTTTAGAAGTTTATTGGCAAGGGGGTAACAAAATATTCAATCGTGTGGATGCCAGTCAAATAGTGTGTCCAATAGCTTTTCATCTCTGAATGATGTGTTTTTATGCTATCAGATATCGTACATATGTTACACCCCTGAGTTATCTGGATTCCCGTATCTTGGTTTCTCATCAATGTCAAGTTTCTCATCTGATGTCTGGTGGATCCGTTATGTGCACTAGATATTGCTTTCCTGATACGAATGCCTCATAAGGTAGCGTATTTTAATAGACTTGTTTTGGGAATCTTAGGTTGAGGTGAATAAGGGTCAAAACGAGCGACACTGTTTTCTTTCTATGGTCGAGGTCTGACACACCTTTTGAATTTGGAACATCTTTACTTTTAAATGATGACAAGCAGCAGGAATTGAGGTAAGAAAATTGTTCTTCCTTCCAACCATGAGTTTATTCCCCATTCTTTAACATCTCTAGTGAAGTGCCCTGATCTGGCCTGACCCAAGCATACTTTTGATCCACAATAAATAAGAGGCTGACCTGCCTTTGACCAGGGTACTTTTTACTCCCACTCCAAGAGATTTTTTTTTGATTCGAGGGGAAAAAAGTTGAAAAAGTTGACATTTTTGGGGGAAATTTTCCAAACCCAAACCATAAATGGCTGACTTGACACGAAAAATTTTGACCTGGACCCATCGCTAATCATCTAACAAATTTTTTGATTTTCACCTTAAATAGGTGACTTTTGTGCAGTCTCATCCCCACTCTTTAAATCAAGAACTCAAAAATCATTTTGGAACTAAGCATAACAATTGAATTTTTTAGCATTGTTTGGTTTAAACTATAATTACAAAAATCATTTTTGTGGCATCCAAGGAGGATCATTCATCATATTATTCCGGTGAAATGTCATGACCAATAATTGAAAGGCCATTTACATTATATCTCAAGAGCAAAACAAACATAATTTATGTGGTGACAATAGTATTGATTTGAAAAGAAAAATATCAGGGATTCGTGGAACAGGAAAAGCTGAAATAATCGCTGAGGTTTCATATTTCAACAAGAAACATTCATTTCCTGCTTGTTTTTCCCTAAGATGATAAAATCTTATTATATAAAAATAGTCTTCACATTTAATGCTCTGTTGAAATTCACATCATTAACTAAGCCCACTTCATTTCAATTTCTACCTAATTAAGCTCACAAAAAACCTTATGGGCCTAAAAATATTTAACTTTAAAAAAGCTATTCAAGGAATATCTTTCTGAGAAAATCTTGTTCAAATTTCAAATCTATTTTGTTACTAAAAGTGTCCATATTTTTCCAGGTATAAAAAGATACTCCTCAAGAAAATAAGGGACCCAAAAGTTTCAGCCAAATTATGGGAAAGAAAAATGGTGCTATGAAAATTCGTCAAATTACGAATCAAGGGCATTTATTGCTAACCTAACCTGACTTAACCAACCCCCAAAGCATGTTTCCCCTTTCCTAACACTGCGGGCATGTTTTGCCCTCACCTTTCTAAATCAGTATCCCCCTTTAGCCAAAAGGGCATTTATTGCTAACCTAACCTGACCCAACCAATCCCCCAAGCACCTTTCCCCCTTCCTCACCCTGCGGGGCATGTTTCCCCTCATCTATCCAAACTGACCCAACC
>Ga0194133_10010173_pt1 | contig 10639 bp, 7 predicted proteins | sample TA2KigOf40mmetaG_FD_155448 | JGI IMG/M metagenome (GOLD analysis project Ga0194133, IMG submission 155448) | Freshwater microbial communities from Lake Tanganyika, Tanzania - TA2015055 Kigoma Offshore 40m | ecosystem: Environmental > Aquatic > Freshwater > Lake | place: Tanzania: Lake Tanganyika...
TGCATTTTTTATGTGCCACCTATATTACCCTTAAAACAAGTGAAAAATAAGCCTTATATACTGAAAACATTCCAAGGATAACTTGTATACCAACCTTGGAGTAACTTTGAACTTTAAAACTGTTTTGACTAAGTAGTGTGATTGATAGAGTTCAACTTTTATGGAAAATGGTCTCAACTTGATCAACTCTTTCGAAAAATTATGGATTCATGCAATAAGTGAAGATGCAAAAGGGCAGGTTGAAAAGCCAGGAACGTCCGTTACGAAGACTATATTTAAGTTGTTCACTTCATCTCCCAATTTAAAGTTTTAAGTCAAAAAAGGAACTATTTTGTTTAGTAACAACAGCAAAATGTTAGCATCAAGATAAATATATATTTCTGAAAAATATGGTCTTTTGTTTACTTTTTAGTCCAGGAAAATGAACTTTTTCATGCATTTTTGTGTAATGAAAGAGCTTTCGACCTTTCATACCTACACTTCTACGTAGTTGGGTAAAGCAAAGCAAGAGGCATAACTCAACTTGACTAAAAGTTCAAGGCCTATTTTCCGATTGGTATAAATAGAAATAATTGCAGGAACTCTCTAATCCTTTTGTTGAAGATGCACCAAAATGTCAAAAAGGGCATTTTCGAACGTGGGAAACCATTGAATTGAGAAAGATGAAGGCTTGTTCAAAATTTCCAGGTTAAAAGGGCTAAAGCTACCCATGCAACCATCAATTTACACCCTTGCTGGCCTTTATAACACATTCAAAGTTGAACTCCAAAGTGGTGGGGCTCTTTAGCAACATGAATTTCATTGAACATTGTAAATGCAGCTTTTTAGAGTCTGATCATTTTCTCTCCCTTCCTCAAGTGATATGTCTTCCAATATTTTTCACAATTCAACAACATTTTTCCCTGTATATAGTTCAATCACGTGAAAAACTAATTCAATGTAAAACACATCTATCTAGTTCAATTCAGAAAAAATTCAACTTCCTCCATCCTGTGCGAGCCATCTATTTGTGAGCATAATTAAAGCAATGCACCTTTCCATGCTGCATAATTTGATTGCTTGAAAACTCAAATGCCCACAGAAACTTTTAAAGCGTGTTCATTCATTCATCCATCATTCAATCTATTGTTTCACTAAATTTTTATCATGTCAATTTTTGACTGAAGAAAAAAAGCATCACTTTTGGTAACAAGGTGAGGTCTAAAACAAGGAACTCCTTTTAAATTACACAGATTTTTTTCAATTTCATCAAAAGTAGACCGAAAATGTCCTCATTAAGAAGCCAACCCTTTCCTTTTGTGGCTTTTAGTTATCAAAAGGCAATACGGATAAATTCAAAGAACCATAAATTACTTGAAAAGAACTTTGAAAAAATCCAAAAATACCAGAAACACTTAATAATACAAGTTAATTAACAATGGGATAAAAAATCAAAGGTGAGAAGATTCTAATGTGATTATATTCCTTGTAACCTTGAACAACATCTAAATCTTAACATTAACAAAACTTTTTTCCTCAGTATCAAGTTCTTATAACTTTTGGCAATGCCCTTTTATATAGACTTTTCAATTTAAGATGATGTTACTGGAGTGACATTTGTTGCCAATAAAGTTTCATTTCATTTCAAACGATATACGGCCAGAAATTTGGGTCAAGTCCAAATCTCAAGATTATTGTCTTACAGTTGACCAGCAAAAAATTTACTATCATAAACGTCCCTGTAAATTAGAATAACAGATTCTTTTAAACGATAGGAGCCGCATCGTTTCCTGTAAATGTTGACAGCTTAAGGAATAAACCTCCTCACACTCTAGAATAAGAACGGACTAGTGTAGATTGGATCAAAATCATTCCCCTGTCCTGACTTAATTCATCACAACAAATTGCCACTCACGAATTTTATGATTTGAATCAACCAGATAGCCACAAAATTTTCATCCATTATAGTCTTTTCAGTTCAAAAATTGCTGTGTGAACCACTTGCCTAAATTATCTGTGATAACTACCTGCCCAAATGATTAAAGAATAAAAGTTTGATCTCATTCTAAGTTTTATCAAAAAAAAAAGAATAATACTTTTTTGAGCCTTTCCGTTGTCTGTGTAATAATTGTTACAGCATGTCTTCCTTTCTTCCTTCCTTCCTTCTTCCCCCCCAATGTTTTGAGCCCAAAGTGAGACGTTGTTCCTTCTATCAAAGTATTAAAGCCCCCACTAAAACGATTGATTCGAAAAGTCATCGAAACGGATCATGCTGTCTTCCCCTACATCGTTATACCTTCTATACTTCATCATCATTTTCGTGAACGAAGCATGGCTATATGCTTGATTTGCAATCAACATCTGTTGCCCAAGTTGTCTATGTCCTGAGTTTTATTCGTAGGCAAAATTCCTCCTTTGATCATTACAAACAAATAATTACGTTGTGGTAGCGTGACAACTCGAAAAAAAAGCTATCAACTAAGTAAATGTAACATAATTACTCAATTGATACATCTAATTGGTCCCTTAAACTTTGTCTGCTCATTGTCGTACGTTAATTCCTTTTCTAAGTCACACAGGTTGGGAGGGATAGAATTGACGACCAAAAAAAAATGATGACGATACAGAAAAAAATACATCAGGAAAGAAAATTGAATTTTTGTTACGACTGCATTCCTTTAATGAAAATTTTCAAGGAAAGAAGAACTCCTTAAGCATTTGAACTGATGCCTTTGCCAAAAATAGTTTACAATCGTGAAAATAAATGGCTACGTGGAACAGAACAAACTTCTATGAACCTCATAATTATGGCAACATCTTAAATTATCGCATTAAGCTAATGGATATATTCTTTTATCAAACTAAAATTTAGCCTATTTTCACTGGTCTTTTAGCTGTTATAAGAGGTAATTTTTTGTCTGAATATGTTGCCAAAGCTACTAAGCATTTGCAAGATTTTTGTTCTTCCATAACCATGACTGAAAAATCTGCAATACTTTAAAAAAAAAACTAAATTGCATGTAAATTTGATATATTTGCTGATAAACAATTTAAAATATGAATCACGAGTCGCTGAGAATTCATGCATCTTTGTGGAAAGAAATCAGTGACCTTGACTTACTGCTATATCGATCAAGGATACTTCAAATATGAAGTTACATTTTATTCAACAGAGAATGTCAAATAGTTGCTTAACATTATAGATTCTAATAGATAAATACTATCAGAAAATGTGGCTTCGACTTTGTTCAGACAAAAACATATCCGGATTGGGGATTATCAAGAAAATGAATGAAACAATTTTGTGAAAAGAATGAATTTTTTCTTTAGCAGCAGACATAATGCTTGGAGATCTTATTTGAAATCCTCGTTAACTATTGAGTTGGTTTCATACTGTTCCTTTAAAGATTAAGAAACTTTCGAGACTACCTTGACATTTAACCAACACTGAAGGTAGAATAGAAAACTGATTATTCAGTGCTTTATACACACCAGTCTAGATGATGTCATTACTGGCAAAAAAAATGTTTTTCTCTTTGAATTTATCAGCCTGGTTTCATGTAAATTACACATAACAAGACTGTCATTCAGGATTGAGAAACAAGGTATTGATAGACTATTTTGACATTCACAAAAGATGACAACTGTAATTGAAATGAACTTCAGCAGTCGGTTTTGAGTTGTTCAACTGTCAATCCGTATTTTACCTTCAAGCTCATAGACGATGAAAAGTCCCTGAAACTTTGCATTTTCATAAATGATGAAAAAACTTCCTTTTCATTCTTGGTGACTTCAGATCATCAACTTCTTTAACGTTCAAATCTGATTTATGTCTCATGTGAATTGGAAATGATGTTGTTATTAATTCTTACAGTAGGTGTAAACACTTTATTCACAAAGTGCAAATATTTTTCTTTTCATCTGAGTGGCTGCATTAAAGAAGCTTAATACTATCAAAAAGTCAGCTGGTTTTTCAAGAAACTCGAGCATTGAGCTTGAGGCACCAACTTTGACCGCAATTCTAATCCATCGTGTTCGCGGTAGGGACCCGAAGTGCCACTTCAAAAGATATGCTGAAAATTCATTCGTTATGATAAGGATCTGCATTAAGACGCCTTTTTGTGAGTTCGAAAAGAGATTGAAGTTATTGGCAAGGCTTAGTCTTTGTTGATGGCAACATTAATTTCATCAAAATTGAGTTCTCATGGTGATTCTAACTTAGAATTTAGGAAATTTCATGAAAGGACTCAAGTGTCCATTTTGAAAAGGCTCCCTTTCAAGATCAATCGTAAAAGAACTAAAAAGTTATCCAATAGATTTTAAACTCTTGAAAAAAATCTCCTTGAGGCATGAACTTCGGTCAAAGAAGAATTAGACAGGAATGTAGATCGAAATGTTTCTTAGACCTGAGTTAAGACTTAGATTAGCCCTTTGTCATTTTATCACTGGCTGGCTTTTTTTTGCTCTGGTTTTAAAAACCTTCAAAGATGAATGATTGCCATCATGTTTGTCAAACAAATTAAAGATTTGTAAAAGTAAAAGTTTTATCCCAAAATAAGGGACAAGATAATATTTTCGAATCAATTTATCTGAAGAAAGAAAATGCTTGAAATGATTTTAAGGTTCAAATCTCTATCATTACATTTACCAAAAAGGAAAAATGAGAAAATCATCTCACGCATATTTGGACTCAAGAATTCTTTTTTTTTCTCTCTCAGAAATAACTTAGGTTTTTCACTTTTCGACCTATTAATTCAAAATTTCTTTTTTTGGTCAAAGATTGATGGTCTGCTACGGGCTGATTCAATCCCCATAGTTTTCTGTCATTTTAAACCATCAACATATCAAGATTGGCACTTCAAGATCGTCGAATAAAAAGAATTATCTTTACATAATTTTTCAATATATTTTCCTGGAAATCAGCAAAGTTTTCAGTTCAGTTAAGAGTAATAATAATGATAATGATAATAATCCTGTGCAAGCGAAGTTGGTGCGCGACCAACACCCTTATAAGAGTTCCCCCATATAAGGTTTATGGTTGCTGCAGATTACTACTACCCTGACTTTGAGAGCTTTGTTGATTTTTTTGCAATCCTGGGTTGAAAAATTCCTGGCATGGGTGGCCGGGGATTGAACCCACAACCTTAGATATTAGCTCTCAGTCAGATGCCTATGACCCCTTTTCAACCTTATCTCAATAAAAATAAGTAGTAATTTTAAAAGTTTGAAAGTAATTTAATTCATATAAGACTTTGTTAGGGATTTTATTAATGTAAAAATATAACTTCCTGAAAGCCTTGGTACTAGCAACAACTATTAAATTGCCTGTTTTACCAGCCACCATTGGAGCTTGACATCAAGAAATTGGAAAATATTGAAAACATTTTTGCTTTTGCCAGCTCGTGCATAACAAAAACCAAAATGATGGTGAAAAAGTAATTTTGAAAACGTCTCTTTTTATTCCAGTCGCATGACTTTAACTTAGGCCCCAAGGGTCCTCGATTGTCACTTGAAATATGCCCAAACCCAAATGTCACGATTCGATTTTCATTAAAAATCAAAGCCATTTATAATGACTGGAATTCAAACTTTTCTCAATGGCTACTTTTTCAGCATAATTTTTTTCAAGGATTCAAAGTTTTACAAAACATTCCCCTTGCCGAAGGCACCAGACAAATTTTCCAGCATAAAAAGTCTCAATGGACGCGTCATTTCCAACGCAAAAACCAACAGAATTTTTTCTGTAAGAACTTTTTCAGACTAAGAAACACGATTTTGTAATGGCTCAATTTCAGCTTTTGACACGTACGCATATAAGACGAAAGGAAATGAAGTTTTCCGCATCACATGCATGTAATCAAATAAGTGAAATTTCAAATTACGAAAAAAAAATCTTTTGAAATCCAAAACACACAGCTAGAGAATTAAGAACCTTGAACTATTAATACGAATGGCATTTGTGCAACTTATTTGTTTAAAACTGATTCATTCAGAAAAATGTCTTGGATCCTTTTTCAATTTTATTGCTTTGATTATTAGCAGTTTTGTTGGGGGTTTACAAAATCAATGATTGGATGGCCAAAGTTACCAACTGCTCAAAATATAGTTTTGAAAAAACCAATGACCTGTAAATTTTTTTACATATAAAAAAGATTTTTAATTGTGAATAGAAAATTTTTTTCATTTATGAGTATTGAATGAATGAATGTTGTGAACAATATCATTATAAATTGTTGCTGCTTTCAGGCAAAAACTTTAACAATGAAGAAACAACAAATTTTCTTCTCACTAGCAAGGAAAACAATTGACTTGCAACACAAATAAATTTTGATTGCCTTGTTCAAGCGCCTGAAGAAAAATCTCAGAGGGCAATTTTTCAGGAATCCAAGTACCACTTGACATGTTCTTGAAAGAACAAAGTACGAAAAAATACATTGAACTACATGTATTTTTCAATTATGACTGTTTTGTCACCTAAACTAAATCAGGTTGAAAAAGTGATAGGTAAAGAAGAACCAACTCAGAAATATTCAACCCTTAAATTGAGATAAAGTCAAAAGTTTGCAAAGCATTCTTCACTCGTCATTTGCCTCATGATAATTTATGAAGCATGTACCTTGATAGTTGCTTGAAATTTTTTTCATAACTTCAATAATTTATCAAGTTGGCTACACAGGAATGCTTTGATTTTAACAGTGCAAAATATTTGCTGGAGAATCAAAAGGAAACCCTACAATCTAAACGAGCAAATTTTTTTCACAAACCCAAAAAGGTAACAATAAAGTAATGTTAAGTTTTGAATTCAAATCTCTGATTGCTCATGTTGTCAAAGATGGGAATTCCTTTGGCGTTTCTTGATTGAGAAGTTTCGGCTTCAGTCAACGGCTTTTTTTCATGAAGCAAGTAACAGATCATTTCTGTTGGCAAATCCTTTGATACTTGCAGCAGCAACTATGTAATCAATAAATGTTTCGTCATTTTTAGCAAAATGTCAAGCAAAGAATTTATACGAACAATCAATGTCCACCTTTTATACTTCATGCCAAAGTGATCAAGCATAAAAGTTTTTAAACTGTACTAGACACTGTTCTATTTATTTTATAGGCGGGCTCAATGAATGCAAAAAAAACCTGTCAAAATGTTAGAATTCATATGATTTAGCACACTAAATAAATAAGTCAACAGAATCATGATGAAATAAATTTTTTGCTTAATCTCTGACAAGCCCTTGTAGAAAATAAATCTCATTGCCTGCGTGCATGACTAATTGACATCAAAGTGGAAAAAAAACCTTCAATGCAAATAAATGATACGAGGAAGGCCAATGAATAAGAAATGGATTACTGCCCTGGGGCTGGGTGGATATTTTTTGCATCTCCTATGGAGCGGTGTCTCTCTTTGGTCTTCAAATGACTAACTTAACCAAATAGTCACATTACAAGCTCAATTTTACGATAGCTTTGAAGATTGGGCATGATAAAAACAACAACACAGTCTTAATTATCACTTGCATGATCTTTAACACGAAAGGCAAAAAAACAAAGTTGGGTTAGACCTGCCAAGAAATTCAGACCCAAATCTTCGCCAAGACAACATAATTAAAAAAAAGTTTTTCTATAGAGGTTTGCCGTCCGTTCAAGGGTGCCATTTAAATTTGAAGAAGGGTGAATAAAAACCTCATCCGCAAAGTAAGACATTCATCACTGAAAGCACAGGATAAAAAAACCAGGCTTGCATTTAAAATTAGAGCCATGGCTTTGGCGCCTTGAAAGAAATGTTGATTGATAGCTAAACCCCTTTTTCATTGAACCACCTTGAAATGAAAATTTCATACTAGAGGAAATGAGGGACTTATTTTAGGTGTCAAAATTCACAAAAATAAAAAAATCCACAGTCATGATCACGAAGTCTAGAAATAGTTTTCGACGCACATCCTTTTGGGCAAAACGATTAATTCTGAGGAACTTTATCATTTTTTACTTTATAAATATAATACTTATTGAAGTAGATTTTATAAAAAATTTTGCCGGTTGAGAATAAGATTTCGATCAATTTAGCAAAATGCAGTTGACTTGTCGATATCAGTACAATAACTATCAATGGCCTTGAATTGTTGAAATGCTAACTGACGAATTTTCAACGAAGATAATTCATCTTCCCAACGAAATCAACAAAGTTAACTATCTATCAAAAGTATTGGCTCAGGGAAGTCTGTTTTAATTATAAATTCTCTATATATTTTCTTTGCTGTCTTAGTTCATGTCAAGTCACCCCCTCTGTTTCCTTTTATTTCAAATCAGATTACTTTTTTTCGTCTTTTTCTGTATGCTGATTATTATATATTCAAGAAAAGCCTCGCTCGTTACAACCTAAGGCATCAACAAATGACTGAAATAAAGTCATAAACCATTTAAGAATCAAATTCCATGACTTGGAGGTATTTTGCCGTTTGTGTGTCACCTAACAAGAGGATGCAGAAAGTCACTCCTACCACCCAATTTGATGAAAAGCACCACATTAATGGGATGCACAGACCCAAAAATGATCTACCAGGCTGTGGCCTGATATTCAAAGCACCTATCAGGGAATTTTGAGGTCTAAGCAGCAATCTCTATTTCATTCTGGATTGTAAAAAAATTCTTGGCCTCTCATCCCTCCCGAGCAAAGCAAGCGGTGAAGTTAGTGATATGGCGTGAAGTCCCCTGGCCCATCTTTCCGTCTGTTGCCTCCTCCTCCCACACCATTGAAGCTAGAGGACTGAAATTTGGCATCATAATCCCCACATGGATGGCTCAAAAGTTACGAACCAGATTTTTTATATTTTGCCTAGAAGTTGATATATTTAGGTTTAAAGTTCTTTAGTGAATTAAGCCAAGCTTAATTGGGGGTGCGGGAGGGGGAAGGGTTGCTCAGGAGTGTTTGGCATTTTTCCTTGCACAAAAAATGCCTGTTTACTTAATCAATATGAAATCAATTCTTACAAAGTTAATCATTTTCAACTAATAATATTATAAATTATAATATTGACTGAATATGTTTTTATTCATTTTAGAGCTCGATAAAAGTATTGATGAATGCTTTAAAATGAATAAATGAAAAGTAAATCATCCTATGTTCATTTTTTGAGGCCCTTAAAACTTCCTGTGAACCAAATTGAATATCCCCTAACGAGCAGGACAACAACGACACACACAAACGGTCCGAGGCGTAAACGAAATGAGGTGGTCGGTTGTGTATATAATATATCTTCCACAATGATTGGGCTAAATTATAGCTCAAAACGTGAGGCTAGTTGGCCTACAGAATATTAATTTTAGCAATAAATCTGGAAAACATTGTGCCATAATGGATTTGATAGAGAATAAGTCATTAAACGAGACGGTTTTCTCGCAGCTATAGACTTCACGACAGAATTAGCATAAGTAAAATGCAAATTAGAAGCAGAAAAACTATTTGAATCCAGAATTATAATAGAGCTATTAGGGATCCAAGAGCAGGCCTATTGATAGCCGTGAACGAGATTGCCAAATGATTGTGTAATCCGAGCTGATTACAATTCTGAATTGCTTTACCAAACTATGAGACTGCCAACAGGAACATTTGGAAAAAAAATGGTTTTGATTACGTGACCTGAAACATTCAGGAATAAGATTTACTGCCAGGATGTCTCCCACACAATAAATTTAATATAAATATCTATACAAAATCTATTCATTTTTGCTTAAGGTGGCAGCGTGACTTTTCCAGACATCTGGACCAGCATATTCATTTCACTTAATCTTCTTTTGTTGATGTCAATAAGGATTTTTAGCCCTTTTTGCTCAAATTCTGAAGGCAAGCATTTTTTTGCCACGCACTTGTTGGCTTTTAAAAATTGAGTAATGTTTGCAAAAAACTACAGTGTAAAAGCAGAAGGTTACAAAGATGGCTACACACAGAGATTTTTATGATTTGAACAAAAAAAACTACAAAATGTTTGTAGTAGTTTGGCTTGCCTGGTTTGTTTACCTATTCCATCTTGTTATTCCTTTCAAACACGTTGAAATATTGAAGATCATTAAATACGTGAATTCAAGTTCAAATGAGCTTGTTATGTGCAAAGAAAAATATTGGTTTTTCATGTAGAATCTATTTTTAGAGCATTGTATAGATAATTTAATGTACTTTTCCATCTCATTAGACTTTTTATTGAGGGAGACTAATTTGATTATTTTGTTGCCTTGCCTTTCAGTGAATGTTTCTTAGTCTACTAGAAGTCTTTTGTCAACATAAGTTGTGCGGACAGAAATGAATAGAAATTCAATTTCTCAGTTTAAAATGATAAAAATTGACAGTGTTCAATGAACCTGACACGATTTAACTTTATGTTTGAAAAATTGAAGGTCGGAAGTAAGCAAAAAGGTAATAAGAAAATAACGAAACAAAATTTGTTGTTGTTGTTTCGATGATTTTTATTTTTTGTAATTTTTAATTGCTTTAATAAAAGTTCAAAAATACGAAATTGGATTCCATTCCTTGTCTTTATTTTCAAAAGCTTCTAACATCGACATTTTAATCTAAATACACTACATTTTATGAATGTACTTTTTCCAATGGTTTGAATTTCACATTAAAACTTGAAAATGCGGAATTGTTTACATCCATTTCTGAGAGAGCATTG
>Ga0194133_10010178_pt1 | contig 10637 bp, 5 predicted proteins | sample TA2KigOf40mmetaG_FD_155448 | JGI IMG/M metagenome (GOLD analysis project Ga0194133, IMG submission 155448) | Freshwater microbial communities from Lake Tanganyika, Tanzania - TA2015055 Kigoma Offshore 40m | ecosystem: Environmental > Aquatic > Freshwater > Lake | place: Tanzania: Lake Tanganyika...
CCACCACCACCACTTGTCGTAATTGTTACATTAGCAGCAGAAGTTACTCGACCATCAGCACCTATGGTAATCACTGGTACTATGGTAGAATTACCATAAACTCCTGCTGTAACGCCTGAATTAGGTATCGTTAATAATGTTGATACTGGTTGTCCTATGTAAGCCATATTTGTATCCTGTTTATGTAATCTCTAAAAGACTAACAATTGCGTCAACGGAACTTGCAGTAGAAGTTGTGACTTTGATTGTATCGCCGGCCTCAAGGACAATCTTTTGATCTCCACCAACCGGAACAAGAGCAGATCCAGTTGGTATTGAAGCGTTTGCAATAATTGCGAATTCAACATTAGATCTGGTCAGGAATACATTGGCCGTCACAATCGTAGTGTTGGATTTATTGGCAAGTGTCATACCAATAAGTGTAGTTTGTGTTGCAGCCGGACAGGTATAAACTGTGTTTCCTGCTACAAGAATGTTAACAGCAACATTACTTCGGAAGGTATTAGGCATTTAATGTATCCTCTAACTTTTGTTATTTATCTATTTATCTTAACCTAAAGCTATAGCCAAGGCAAGATAATCTTCAGCGAGGGCTGCGGCTGATGCAGAATTCGCCGTAGCGTCAATATAAGCGTAAATATCATTGTTTGCAGCACCAATCAATGTGGTAATATTTGCAGATGCAATATTTATTGAAGCAATATTACTGATATTTGTGATACCAGAAACAATTAAATTTCCATAAACATAAGCATCTTGGCCTATAAAAGCATTTGCCGTTACATTTAAAGTAGCGGCATTACCCGTGATAACTATAGTATCTGTTGTAACAATGTTTGCAGTTACATTATCTACTACAACATTATTTGTTACATTTAAATCTGTTACATTTACTGTGTCTGATGTAATATTTTGTGTAACCGTTAGATTTTGAACGGTGACATTTGTTAGAGGGCCAAAATTTGCTGAATTTGTAACCTGTAAATTAGCGACCGTTGTGTTTTGAGACAGCGTTAAGTTTCCATGAACTCTCGTATTTGATCCAACGGTCAAAGTGGTTGTAATATTCGCTTTTGATATGTTTCCAGTTACAATCAGCGAAGAAACTGTAGTATTTCCACCAGAAATTGTGCCATTAACTGTTGCATTACCAGAAACAATTAAATCATTGTAGCCAATATTATCAAGCGTAACATTGCCACTTACGGTTAGATTGCCACCAACTGTAAGGTTATTTGCAACCTCTAAGTTGGTGTTTGCAAAAAAAGTATTAGCTGCACCACCATCAGTAAAATTATTTAAAGTATCAATGATGCTAACGGTCGTGTTTAACCATTGGCCAAAAGTGTTTGATGTTGATAATTGACTAATTGGCACTTTTTACCCCAATCCTATCGCAAACGCAATAAAGCTAGAGATATTTGCTGCAACGGTAACAGCCGCTGTACTATTGTTGATTGTCTCATATATTTGATTTCTTGCACTTCCAACTAAAATTGTAATGTTTGCTGATGATATATTTACAGACGGAACATTGCTTAATGATGCATCTCCAGAAACATTGATATTACCATAAACAATTAAATCATCACCAACATACAAATCGTTGGTAACATTGATGACTGCAACATTCTGTTCTACAAATAAAGATCCAATTGTTACAGAATTTGCAATTACTTCATCAGTAACTAATAGCGTTAAATTATTTCCAGCATCTGCGGTATTAATATTTACCGCAGAAGCATTATTTGTTACATTTACGCCATAAAAAGTAACATTAGCACTACTTAAATTTAAAACACCCTGAACATTTAAATCAGCCGTGTTCAATATGTTGGTATTTAACTGATTATATATTGTTAAATCAGTACCAACTATTAAATCTGTAGTAACATTTAAAGTTGCAACATTATTATTTAAAACTAAATTTGTAAAATTTCCGTTGGCCGCCGTAGTGCCAACACCAACAGTTAAATTACCAGCAATTGTTAAGTCATCAAAATCTATTTCATCAAGTATAAATGTTCCTGTAACAAGAACATTACCGTTTACATGTAAATCCTCGCCAACATTTATATTCGTATTGGCATATATTGTATCGTATCCATTTGTCAGTTTATTAACAAATGTGACTATCTTTTGCTTTTCTGTTACCCATTGCAAAAAGGTATTAGAAGTTGATAACCTCCGAAATAACATTATTACTTCCGAAGTGAGGCAATTTCAATCAGAAGATTTTTAATATCTTGCATATCTGTCTCTAATTTTGCAAGGCGCTCTTTTGTTTCTTTTTCCTCTATTTGTTTTTTTGCCAAAATGTTTTTTTTCTGTTGATATTCATAGAGTGCAGATCGATTGTGATTTAGTAAAGCTTTAGAATGAGTATCTCTTACCAAAGAATCATTTTCGGTTTGTATTAAAAGATGAGTATCAAGTGTTGTCATGGTGCTAAAGCAAGTGCTCTAAAGTCTTTTAAAACCGGTGAATATGATGGATTTGATGTTCTTAAAACAATTTTAATAGCAAATGTTTTAAAGTTTCCATATGTAATTGAATTTGCACCAATATAAGAAGTATCAGTTGTGGTTGGAATGTATAATTGTTCTAAAAAATCTTCAAATGTTTGTGAACTTCTTGTATCAAGTAAACTTTCATTACCTGGTTGAACTCTTTGCATACGAACATATGGCCTATCGTCAAAATTTGTATTATCTTCACCTGAGAGAACTTTATAATATACTTCAATTTCAGCATCATCTGGCTTATAAGAAGTCAAATAAACACGAATCATGTTTGCATCAAAACCATCCTGTAATGCAACTCTTCGTGTAATGTAACGAGAAAGTGCAGGACCACCACGGCTATTTGTTTCTGCTTCGACCGCAATTGTGGCAGTTGTATTGCCAGCTGGAACTGGTGGTGCTTCAGCTGTTGCCGTTACAGCATCAACATAACCAGAACCACCATCCGTTACGATGATGCTTTCTATTTTACCTGTTGTAACATTTGCAACACCTGTAACTGTTGCACCACTTCCTTTGTCTGCCGTAACTGTAATTGCAACATTGCTTGTATAGCCAGAACCGCCATCTACAATTGTAAAATCATCTACTTCAAAGCTACAATCATTAATTTGATACTTAATGCCAATTATGTTTAACCTCTCTAAATCAATAACAGGAGATACATCTTCATCAGCAGTTTCCATTGTGGCATCTATTTGAAATGAACCATTTGCATCATTTAAAAATACACCTCTTGTATCTAAGTAAGCATCATTGTTTATAATTGTTTTTGTAAAATCACTATCAAGTGTTTTGTTTGCATTTGAAGTAAGCTTGTAAGCATAAGTTATAAGAGTATTTTTGAAAATTAAATCGGTAGAAGAAATTTTAAACACATCAAATTCTGTATTTGCTGTTGGAAAAATATTTAAAGCTCTAAGTGTTGTTGCTCCTAATGTAAAATCGCATTTATTTAAACGAAAAACCAAATCAATATCTTGAAATGGAGTGTAAGTTGTACCATTTGAAGATTTAAAGAAAGAACCGGCATATGGTTGTTTGTCTACTCGCCTTTCAGATCCATCTAATCTTGTGCCACCAATTTCAGAAATAAAAACTTTATAATTATCTGAGTAAGTATGAAGAATAAGAGCATGTTCTCCAGGTGATAGAAAAATAGGTGCATCAAAAACAAATCGAGTGAAATGATCTGAATTGTTTAAGCTTGGTATATTTGGAGCAACACCACTTATTGTTTTAATTTGATTTGATCCCTTAGTGATATTGCTAAAAGGGTAGATTACATAAGAGTGTGGATATCCATTTATTGTTGGTCTTAATTGTATTGAAAAAGGTAAAAATGTTTCTTCATCTTTTTGGCTAAAAATTAAATCTACGCTTTCAACAAAAACACCTTTTGGATAAATTCCGGCGTCAACAAAGAAAGTTTGTGCTACTGGATTAATAACTGTTGCCATTTTTTATCTTTTTGAATAATTAAATTTTTAAAATTTTAGTATAAAAAACACTTTTCTGTGTTAATTTTTGGCCAATATCGCCTATAATTGGAGGTTCCATTTCTTTAAACACATATTTATTGAACAAATGAAACAAAATCTTTGGAGCCAAATACATGGTCATTGCAACTCCGGTGCAAATTCTCTCTCCACCACCAAAAGGGATGTATGATCCTTTTTCAATTTTATTCATTCCATTTTTAAATCTTAATGGATTAAAATCATTTGGATTTTCCCAATACAAAGAATTTAGGTGAGTATATTTTGCCGAAATGACATATATCTCTTTTCGATGAAATGGGCATTTGCTTTTCTTTTCTTTGCTGATAATTTTAAATGGTGGGTCTAATCTAAGTGATTCCATATAACAAAATCTAGCATAATTTAAAGATTTTTTAATATTTTCAATATAAATTGAATTGTTTTTATATAATCTATACAAACAATTAACCAAGCTAATTGCAAGTGTGTTAGCATTAATAAAAACACCTCTTATTTCGCTTGTTACTTCTTTATGTGATAACATTTTATTTTTTTCTAACTCTTTTAATTTTGCTAACCAACTATTTTGTTTAACTGTTGCTTCTTGATAAATTGTTTCAACAACTTCTTCAAAAATTTGATTTTTTTCTTTTAAATATGGTGAAAAAATATTTTTTAACCACATAGGCAAATAAAAATAATTCAGAATGAATAATTTTTCTAAAGATTCGCCTTGTTCTAAAGAAAGTTCATTTAATTTTTGTAGTTTTTCTCTAAATCCTTTATTCTTTAACTTATCTTTTAAATTATTATATTCAATACCAAGAAAATGATTTAAAAATGAAACTTGTATACTATTTCGAATAATAAAATATAAATCAGTTTTATTAATTCTATCTATTTCATTGTCAATAAATGCGTCTAAATTAATTAAAAGTTCATCTAAAATTCTTTTATAGGTACGATTATTTAAAATATCTTTTAATTCTTCTAACTTTACTTTTGCTCGATCATCATCTTGTGTTACTAAAAAATCTTTAGCGCCAACATGGCTAACCATTCTTTGAGAAACTTTAGATCTTGCCATACTTTTATCATTAAAAATTTTAGTGATAATTTTAGGATTGCAAGTTAAAATAAATTTAGTTCTAAACCTTACTCCTTCTTTTGTTTGATCTTTTGTAGTTAATAAAGAATTTAAAACACTAAAAAAAGTATTACCATATTTCTGTAAAATCATGCTTCAATCTCCACTTCAACATTTTATAATTTAGATAAAGTTTTAGAAAACCGTATTTCAGTATATATGGCATGTATTTTTTATTAAACGCTTTGTTAAAAATTTCATTAATTATTTCTTTATCTTTAAAATAAATAAATTTATTTACCAGTTTTACAGTTTCAATTTTGTATAAACTTATGGCTTGCTCATAATTTTTTTGTTCAGTAAGTTTTACAATTGGAGTAACTACATCATTATAAAAATGATTCCATTCTTTGTTACGATTAACAATCAATGGTGATACAATGTAATATAGTTCTACAGCTAAACGATTACGATCACTTGTCATTTTTTCATCTCGTAACATTCTGGCTAATTTAAGTTCTTTACAATCGTCTGGCAAATTCATTGCTTTAACTGTAGCAGTTGTTAAAAAACAACCACCGCCACCGCCGCCGTCGCCACCACCACCACCATCGCAGCCGCCGGCTGCAGAACCACAACCGCTTCCTGCATCATTGCCGTCACCAACTCCGTCACCAATGCCATCAAATAAATATACTACTGGACCTGGATCAGGAGGTGCTACGGGCTCAACTGTTATTTGAGGAGGAGGAAAATCTACGGGGCCCGCTGTTGGAGTAAAAGTATTTGGTACAAATGGTTCAGTAGGTTCATATATTTGCGGCACTCCTCCTCCGGCCGTGCTCGTAAGATTAGGAAATGAAGGATAAGTAGGCTGTGAGGGTGGTTGTGAATAAATGAAGCCTACAACTTGCGAATCCACAGTAGAATCGTTTACTGCATAAGATGAACCAGCAGAAGCTTCTTCAAAAACAACACTTGTTGCTACCGTTGGAACACGAACTGAAACAGAAACATCTTCAACTGTATTTAAAATACCTTGAGCATGATAAGCGGCTGATGCCGTCATTGTAGCATATAACGGATCATTTTGTTTATTATCGGTAACTTTAAATATTTTTGAACCGACTTTAAATTTAAATTCATCAAGATATGACGAAGAATTTAAATTAGGCAAATAAAATGTGCCAACAAAAGTTCCAAAATCGTCTGTCATAGGATATTGAACAGACCATGTTGAAGTTGCATCTGGAGCTACATTCCAACTGCTATTAACTGTGGCTATTTTTGTGCTTCCATCATAATTTGTAATAAATCTAACTTGGCCTGCACCTGTTCCACTTAAAATTCTTATTTGATTAAAACCATATGCATCACTATAATTTTTAGCCGTATTAGCTCTAACTGGATGAGCAAACCAATCTCTAGGATTTGCCCAATCAACAGAATTAAACGTATTTGAAATATCTGTATACCAATTTGTATATGGAGCGCCAGATCCTAAAGTTATAGTAGTAGCATTAGCAGTTACAACATTGCCATGATTCCACATACACGAATTTATTTCTGCAGTTGCTCCAGATTCATCACCAGTAACTGTATCATTTGCTGCAATTGTCCCTCTTACTCCAGAAAGATAAAGATAACTATTATTTGCACCATAAGAGCGACCAGTGTGAACTAAAACTTTTCCTGTTCCGCCGCTTGTTGTTGTAACAGTTTCAAGAGTTTTAAAGAAAACATTGCTTGCATTTGTTGTTTCAGCAATAAAAGGAATTTCAATAAAACGATTTACTGGTATATCATCAAAAAACGTAAAAGCAAATCTATCTGGTTTTAAGCCTTTAGCACCAAATAAAATTGGTTTTGACCTTATAAAAGGAATAATCGACAAATCAACTTGTCTTTTTCCTATAGATTTTTGAATTCTTTCAGGAACAATTATCTGAGTGGTACCTTGCCTACTTTTACCATAATTTGTAGTTGTAGTTGTTCGTGAAATTGTGTCTCGATATTTTACGCCGCCGCGAACACTTTCTTCTGTTCTGCGAGTTTCTTCAACATTTTGTCCAGTAACATAAGTATTCCAATCACCCCATTGTGTTCCAAAACCAAAATTTCTTGGATCTGCGTTTGCTGCGGTAATTGCTTCCCAATTATCATTTTCTCCCTCTAAATTTACAAGAACATCTGGTCTTGTCTCTGTGTCAATCCAAACATCAGAAGCTGGAAATAATTCAATTGTACCAGAGAAAAAAGTTAAATTGAACGGATTTACAGCAAGAGAATTTGTTGCTACATTCTGAGTAATAAAATCAGAAGTTGTATATGTTGTTGTTATTACAGTATTTGCTATAAATGAATTTGCTGTGGTAGAAGCAGCGTCCTTAACAAAAGAAATACTATTAGCAGTAAAATATGGCCTTAATTCACCTGTTTCATAATTCATTGAACAGACATAATCTATATTTTTTACATCACCAACTTGGTGTCCTCTAAAAGAATCAACAATAATACCATTTTTAAATCTTTCCAACCCATTTGTATCAAGAACTGTTAAATCTTGTGCAGATTTTTCTAAAGTATTTAATGTAGTATAATATTCAATATTTTCAATTCTTTTTTCCAAACGGCCAATATCGCGCATTGTGTACCGTTTATTTTCAACGTATGTTAATTTTACATCTGTTGGAAAAAATGTAAATGGTAGAAGGACAGCTTTATAAAGCGTCATTGCAGTGTCAGCTTCTGCTGGACTTTGAGGACTTAAATCAGAAATACCTTCTAAAATTTGAAATTTTCCTTCTTGTGTCAAAACAATTTTATCTTGTCTTGGCAAATAATAGGAATAATCTGATTCTAAAGCTTCTTCTGCTTTGGTTAAAGAAATACCATTTAAAGTAAAAGCAGTTGTTGCATTTGTTCGAATTGGCCTAAAATCAACACAATCTCTGAGATTTAATATCTCTCCTGTTGTTGGACTGGTAAATGACGGTATTAAAGCATATCGAGTATCTGTATCGGCTGATAAACTAGCCACATTATAAGAGTCATTAGTGAGATAACCTGAAGAACCAGAATGTGTAAAATAATTTACAAGAATAAGTATTTGGCCTATTGGAGGATCAGCATATGGTTTTAGTGTAATAGAACCATGGTCATAATAACCATCTTTTTGACCAGTGTTTAAGGTATAACGATCAGTGATGTCTTTTGTTGTATTTGTAAGATCAGCAGTTACGACAGCGTTTGCAGAATTACCTGAATCAATAACCTTAAATGAGCTTTTTCTTGTAGTTCCCCTTGTTCTAACAGTGAAAGAACCATAATTTTTTTCAAAATTGCCATCTAATTGATGCACATCAGCAATAAACAGATTATCTGAATCGCCATTTCTTTTGTTTGGTGTGCTGATTGCAATTTGTCCGGAAGCCAAATAAATTACTGTGTTGCCTATTGTTGTTCCGCCAGTTGTAACCGCGTGTGTCGTATTTGCAGATACATAAGCTTTTAATTTTGCGGAAGGAGAGTTAAAATCTACTGTTGTAATAACATCAACAGTAAAAGTATTGCCTGTAGCAAAAGTAAGATTTGCAGTTGAACCTGAAACTGTAATTGAACGGCTAGTTGATGATGCAAAAGAAATTGCTTGATTTGCAGTAAATTCTGGTGCACTTGTTACATTATTAGCATAAACCAAAAAGTGCTCTAATTTTTGTGTATCAGATAAAGCTCCAGAGCCAACAAATACTTCAGTACCAGAACCTGTTGATAAATTTAAAACACCAGATGTAACTGTTTGATTTTTAAATACTTTTCGACCACGATAATCTTGGTCTGTCATATTAAAAGCAATATAATTTTCAGGTATTTTAAATACAAGTGAGTTAAAATTGGTGTCTGATAAAAATGTATTTCCTGTAGCCACTGTTCCTGTTTTGTTTGTATCAGAAACATTGGCTGTAGCAATAAGCGTTGTTGACGAATTGATAACAAAAGATTCTAAATCTTTAATACCAAAATCAATACTGTAAACTGAATTAGCACCAGGAGAAGTAGTAAAAGGTTTATTAGAATTTACTGTTGCTGTTTTTGTTAAATGATCATAATTTGTAATGGTTCGTTGTACATTATCGCCAGCCAGACCAGTTGTAATACGAATAATGGCACCAGAATAGGCATTACTGGTAGTTGAAACTGTGCCATTATTTGCTAAAATAATAGATGTTGTATTGCCGCCATTGGCATTACCAGTAATTGGTATAAAATTAGTATCAAAAATATAAAAGTTGTTTTTATAAGTTGCAGCATTTCCTGTGTTAGCAGCAGAAACAAATTCTATTTGTCGTATTCTTGCTGTGCCAATTTTAGTAGAACTTACAAGATTTGTGTTTGCTGTGTTTACTTTATCAACTGGAACACAATGCAAATCCATGGATGACATAGTGCTTATATCAAATAAACCTTTTACATTTGAAACCTCTAAGTAATTACCATAATTTGTTTCAATGTCATAGTTAGAAATGTTTGCTTTTGTTCTTGCTTTTTTTAGATCTATGAGAGTTGGCCCTACAGTTTCTCTTTCAAAGCCATAAACATATGCTTTTCCTGGGCTTAAAGAAGCTGTCAATAACTCTGTATTTGCAGTATTTCCAATTGGAGGTATATGATTTGTTACACTAATTAAAAATGGTTTTACTGTGTAGTTGCCAGATTCATCAAATGTTCGCCGTGCAAGTGTTTTTTCTAACTCTGCATAAATTGGATATCGATTGTGTAAAACAATTTTACTATTTTGTAAACGAATAATTTCAAAAAACTTAGTGTCATCGGTTGATGCAAGTGATCTTTTTTCTAATGCTAAATTAATTTTATATCTTGCTGCACCAGGTGCCTGATAATTAGAAGCATCAAGTGCAGGATCTAATAATGAGGTATCTGTTGTTTCCGTAACAATTGATTCTTCAACAGCTAAACCAATTCGATATGTTGCAAACATTGAATACTTTTCAAGTGGTATTGTTTGTTGATTTACTTTAACAAAAATACCATCAATAAAATAAACACCTTCATTTATAGAAGCAACACTTGCTGGGCCCACTGCTCCAGACTCATTTAAAACTTTTGCTTCAAAAGGAGAAGTATCGAGAGTAAAAAAAGTTGAATTTGCTGTAATTAATGGAGCGGTATTATATTGTATAATAAGGGTTGGAGGATCAGTTTCAGTTGCTTCGATAGCAGCAACAACAGTAGCAATAGCTCCAACTGCGTTACTTGTTCTGCGTAGTTTTTTATTTAAAAAATTGGCAACATCAATGGTAGTGCCACTTGAATCTGTAGTTTCTAGTTTTAAATAAGAAACGGTTGTAGAAAAAGATACTTCACCTCCAGTTACAACCGATCCGTTTCGAAAAACATGAGAACCAAATCTATTGATTTGTTTTTGAAGTAATGTTTGAAGTTGAGTTAATTCACGAGCTTGAACAGCATAACCAGGACGAAATAACATACGAATGAATTTTTTATCTTCATCGTAATCATCGTAGT
>Ga0194133_10010181_pt1 | contig 10635 bp, 13 predicted proteins | sample TA2KigOf40mmetaG_FD_155448 | JGI IMG/M metagenome (GOLD analysis project Ga0194133, IMG submission 155448) | Freshwater microbial communities from Lake Tanganyika, Tanzania - TA2015055 Kigoma Offshore 40m | ecosystem: Environmental > Aquatic > Freshwater > Lake | place: Tanzania: Lake...
GGATAAGTCACTGTAAATTGAAACCATTCGAATATTTCCTTGGGAAGTAATCTTACCCTAGCAGATGGCTCCTCATTAGGATATTCAGGAGTGATGATCACCTCAAGTGTCAGTCCGACGTAGCTGCGCTCCTCCATTGAGGCCACAAGTGGTGAGCAACGAATGATAATCTTTGAAGGACGACCACTGGCGTCACGTTCGGTTGTAAAACCACCTTCTAGGATGGCATCAATAGCCAAAAGTTCTTCCTCAACCTCCTCGTTAGAGGCCATTTTATTGATCTTTAAATGAAATAAATCCGTTTGAGTTTTAGAATTAAATTTTCTGTCAAAACAAAATTGTTTGTTTGTAAACCTCACGTGCTCTAAAATAGCAACAAGATAGCTTGCAATTGGCCTGTGCCAATAGAGCAGAAGTGCATCATTTGTGCATTACTTAGGAAAGCCTGTCACATTTTAGTATGACATCCAATACAGAAAAGTCAAAGTTAAATAAAAAAAAAGCATGCAAACATTAAATTTTTTGATTTTTTTAACACAACACTATTTCTCTATAAAGCAAGTAGCAACCTCGCCAAGTTTACTACATATCTGTGAATGCATACTTTTATATATATCCATGCTTGTTTGCGCTCGATTTGTCGCGATTTTTTTGTATAAAGACGTGTCGTTGAGCAGTAAGTGTATTTTTCAAAACAAATGGTCTGAAATGGAAATCCGCGCGAAAAACATAATTCCAAATTGAAGGCTTAAAAATTTCATTTTATTTTATTTATTTACTTACATTAGCTCAAAGTAAGTATTCTAAAATCACAATATTGTGGTTAAACTTCAAAAATTTATTGAGGTAAGCAAAACTATTGTGAATCTTGCAGATTGTCCTGAAAAAGTAAATCGTCTGATATTTCTTGCTGTGCTAAATTTTTAGTATATGCTTTGTTTGTTTGATGTCAATCTTTTTGAAAAATTCAGTTCTAAAGTGACATTTTTTTAACTTACATGAAGTGTTTTCATTTTAACGTGACCATAGATGGGCAAAGTTCCTGCGTCACGTCGGCGAAAACCGTCATCTTCAAGTTCTCATTCATCTGGATTCGCTGGACTTAGTAATCGGCAAGAATATCAGATTGTTGGTGGTTTAAATTTTATTAACATTTAAAACATTTTAGACCATCACGATATAACGATTCAAGTAGTAGTAGTGACAGCGATGAAGGCCAGCACGTCCGATACTCGATTGGTAATGTTCTAATGAACTAGCTTTATTTTGCATGTTCATTTTTACCAACTTTTATGTCCAAGGTTCCAAGCCAGCACCTATAAATACACCCAAGAGTACTCCGAAAAGGAATCCACCAAAGCCTTCCCCACGAAAGCCTATTCCTCAAAAGCCATCACCGTTTCAGAGGAAGACACCTCGTCCGACTGTTGCCCAAAAACTGCCTGGTGGAAAATCAGTTGCCAAAACTCCAGCTTCAAAAGTGAAAGCCATTTCAGAGAACACACCGAGGAAAAAGCGATTTAGACCGGGCACTGTTGCACTTCGTGAAATACGAAAATATCAAAAATCTACTCATCTCTTAATTAGAAAATTACCGTTTGCCAGACTTGTGCGAGAAATTGCGAGAAACTTTGCACCTCCAAATTCAGACCTGCGATTTCAGTCCACAGCAATTATGGTAAAAAATAATATATTACTGTAATTTTAAGAATAACATAAAGATAGCTTTTTAACTAAACACTTTTTCTGACTTTTCAGTCATAGATTTTTGAATGCTTATTTCGTTAATTTACAGGCTCTTCAGGAGGCATCGGAGATGTATCTGGTTCAACTTTTTGAGGATTGTGTGTTGTGCTGTGTTCATGCTAAAAGAGTGACTGTGATGCCGAAAGATATGGCTCTTGCTCGAAGAATACGTGGAGAAACAGACCTTTTCGGACGATAGTTTAAAAAACAAAGTTATTTGTTGTCTCATTGAATGACCATTCATTTAAGATCTCATTAGTTGCCTTTAATAAACCTAACGATAAATCTTACAGTTTTTATTGACCATGGATCTTTAGTTTAATAGATTTTTTGTATTTTTGCTTTTCTTAGATTTTCGAAATGAGTTTGAGTGCAATGCGCTATGCGCACACGGACGGGCTTTCAATCCTTAGGTTTACCCGAGACGGTAAAAATGTTTTGACTGGTGGTGCTGATGGGGATCTAAGGTGAGAAAGACACTTTTATATCTTGAATTAATTATAACTTAATTTGCTTATTTTAAGGGTCTTCGAGGGAACGTCTGAAAATGAGAAAAGTTCGTTTCTCGTAGGTGATGAAGTCTTGGCATTAGCCTGTGATGGGTCTGTATCGGATGCTAAAGTTTACGTTGCAGCATCAAACACTAATAATTTGCAAGTAAGAATTCAAATTGATTTTTATATATCAATATCCTACAAGACTATTTTTTCCCTCTCACCAAGGTGTATCGTTTAGAGGAAGATGGTCCAAAAAATCCTCAAATTGTATCAAGATTTACCGCAGGTCGATTTTCTTTTACAACTTATTTTCATTAGCTCCATTTTAACAATAAATAACTACATCTTTTATAAGTGAAAAATTCCAGTCATCAACAATTTTTGATACAATTTTAGACGTCAGTTGCATTGATGTTAGTAGTCAAGGTGGCCTTTTGTGCGCTGGGTCTCATGATATGACTGTCAAAGTCATAAACCGTGAAACCTTTGGGGAGACACTTTTTGAAGGGCACACTGCCCCCGTTTTAAGTGTTGCTTTCAGTCCCAACTCTGAATATTTCATATCATCATCCTGTGACGGCTCATTGAGGTGAAATGTTTTACCTAGTATTGCAAAACTATTTTAAACTTCAAAGCTATTGTACATAGGCTTTGGGACATCAGTGAGCAACGTTTAATAAATAGTTGGACACATTTATGGCCTGTTTCAAATGATGTATGCTCATCGGTTACCAAAGGAGGAATTGCCTGGAATCCATCAAAGTGAGTATAGTTGTAAGCATCATTTTGCGATCTTGAACAAATCATAGTTACATTTAGGAACGAGGCAGAATTTGGATACCCTTTGAAAGACTGTATTTGCGTGACCTCCGTTGACCAAGGAAGAGACTTTTCCGATACAAAATTTTATCCATTCCCTTTGCTGGTAAATAAACAAATTTAAAAGTTTCTGTAATGAGCTGGCCTCAATGAACATAATTTAGGATGAAAATGAGATTTTCACCACCTGCTGCTGGTCAAATGATGGATCTTGCGTGGTAGGAGCTACAACCAAAGGCAAAATATTTGTCTGGAAAAAAGTCGACAAAAGCATTATACTTGCTGAAAAGTCAACAAGACAGTACGAAATTTGGTATGTCCAGATTGACTTTTATTCGAATTTCTTGGGTTTCCAAAATTGTGATTCAAATTCTAGCTCTGTCGCATGGCACCCTAAATTACCCGAACTGGCATTCATTGACGTGAGTGGACATTGGTGCGTAATTTCAAACATCAGTCAAGTTTCTTCAAGGGCTGTCAATGAGGTTGCCAAAAAGATGGTTACAAAAAAGTTGGACGAAGAAGATTCCGAAGCCAATGACATGTTAGATGACGAGCAGGTAACTTTTCTTCAAATAAATCAACTAATTTCGAAATGGCTGGAGGAACTCCAGAGGTTATACTTAAACCTCTAAAGTCAATTTATTTTATTAGCTTGCAGCAGCACTTTTTGAAGACGACGACGATGATGATAATGAAAACTCTTTCTCAATAAGAAAAATAAAGAAAGAGATTGGGTGAGAAAAATTTTGCTTTAATAAAAGTTCATGTGCTCCTTACTTTAATCTTTTTGTAAACCCCAAATATTTAGAAACAAAGAGTAATTGTCAGCATTAACATTGCTCAGGGTTTTTTCAACTTATTTTGTAGATTTTTACAAGATGGCCGTGTTTCACCTACATCTACAATATTGTCTGATGTTTCCAAAATTGGTGTGACTCAACAAGATCTTGGGTAAATTCAACTTCGATTTTTGAACAGAAAGATATTATTAAATTACCTTTTTAGACGTCAGACTAGACCAACCACTCCCATTTATGACCCGGACATTCAACCTCCTTTTCAACCAGGTACCTTCAACCCATGGAGTTTTTCATAAACTTCAGCAGAAAATTTGCTAACTTTGATTTCTTGCTAGGGTCCACTCCATCTCACTTGGAATCGCGTTTCATGGTGTACAATTCTGTTGGAATCGTGAAATGTATTAGTGACTCTAACGAAAATTCAATTGATGTCGAATTTCATGACTCAAGGTAGAATTTTAAAGAATTTCATCTTAAAGTAAATTGACTCGATCGAAATTTTCTGTTTAGTTTGCACCACGCTATTCATATAACAAATGTTAACTCTTACAACATGGCCGATTTGTCATCAGAAGCTCTCGTTTTGGCTAGAGAAGCCATAGGTGCGTTAAGCAGATATTTCAATTCAAGAATGATTTTTCCCTTGTTGCTTTACCAACATTTGGTAATAAATTACCTTGCATGAAACTTTTCCTATTATTTAAGGCGAGGATGATAACGACCCAGACTTTAGCCCATCTAAAATGATGTGTCATTACTTTGGATCGTCTGATTTGAACAAAGAATGGACCATAGATATGGGAAAAGAAGAAGAAATTCTAGGAGTGTGTTGTGGTGAAGGATGGGTCAGTATTCTGAAATTTATTGTTTCTATTTCCAAAAGATCAGTAGAATTAAAAGGCTGATAAACTTTTCATGGATCAGGTTGCAGCCGCTACTGATCGTCGCAATCTTCGACTTTTTACTCTTGGAGGACTTCAGCGTCAAGTTATTTCACTGCCAGGTCCCATGGTCGCTCTAGCAGGATACGGCCCGTACCTTTTAGTCTCAGTTCACTCTGGGTTACCTCTTCCTGGGGACCAAGTAAATTTTTTAAAGATTATGTTTCTACGATCAAAATGAAGCTCTTAAATTGCATTTTAAACTCCAGAGCATTAGTGTTGCAATTTTTAATGTGCCAACATCAACTTCGATGGGGCGTCAGAGTAGCCACTTGATTCCGGCTTTTCAACCCATTCCATTATCTCCAAAATCATGTTTAGCATGGATTGGTTTCACAGACGAGGGGAAAGTAATAATTGTCTATTTCAACACATCATTTTCTCTGGTCTCAATCCTAATTTTGTTTTTTAGCCTGCTATGATGGACTCAGCAGGCTTTGTTAGAATTTTCAATGCCAAGTCCAATCATTGGCACCAAGTGTGCGATTCAAAAAGCCATACCAAAGGAAAAAAAGATCACCATTTTCTGGTCGGTATCTATGAGAAAGAATTTACAATCCGGTAATTTTTATTTGAAAAAGCTGATGTTAAATAGTTTCGGAGATTTGCGCTTGGTGGAGATCCAGAATTAAACACTGTAATAACTAACCGAAATTTTTAGAGCAATCTACGTAAAAGGATCACACTACCCTCCGACGGTTCCGCGTCCAGTAATGATTGAACTGCCATTAGGGTTCCCTTTGGTTGGAAATACTGCCTCTGAGAAAACTAGTCTTGAGAGTGATTTAATGAAGTCAGAGTTTAAAATTAACTGTTTAAAGGAAAGTGAGTCAATTGATTTTGACGCCATATCGAGGCAACAGGTAAAATAAAATTAAGTTTTGATATCTGAATCCAGAGGAAGTTGAATTTTTATCAATTGATGGTTTCAGGACGAAGCTTTGATCAAACTTTTTGCCCTTGCTTGTAAGACAGACCATGACTCTCGTGCCATTGAAATATGCAATTTGATGAACGACTCAACACTTCAACTGGCTATTAAGTATGCTTCTAAGTTAAGAAGGATGCAGTTGGCAACGAGAATTTCAGACCTGGCTTTCAAGAGGCAAGAAGACGAGGAAACTCGAGAATTAGAAGAACAGGTTATGCAAACAACCGTTCCAGGACACCCTCGACCATCGAGTAGGGCCAGCGTGGATTTGTTTGCCAGCCAAAAGGAGGAAGATTTCGATGATGAAGTGAGAAAAAATTGTTGAAATTTTAAACTAACGCAACATTTCTGACAATAATTTCAGACAACCATGGATCATCGTAAAGTGAATCCAATCTTAGATGCCAAGAAACGAAAAATGGAGAATCCCTCGGGAGTATTTTACACACCTGCGCTTTCTCAAACAAGCTCCCTCTTCAGGAATCCTTTCAAAAAAACCGATTCAGCAAACAATTCTCCGAGGTACTTGATCCTTTAAATAAAATTAGGTCTTGCTAATATGGGCTAGAATTGCTTTGCTTACCAAAGCAAAATAAAAGCTAAGAATGTATGGTTTTACCCTCAGTATTAGGCCTGGCCTTGTTTTCGATGAAATGCCACCTCAACAAACTGCTTCAAAAACACCGAGAAATTCTTTTGGATCGAAAAAAATTGGCCACCCAGATAAACACGATCAGAAGCCCAAACTTACTTTGAAGAAGAAGACAGATATTGGTAACCTGTTCCACTCTGGAAAGGAAAATTCTGCCAATAAAAGCTTGGATCAAGGTGAGACTCGTTAAAATGTTTTACTAACATACAATGCTCAACTATGCTCAAAATTACAGGGATTCCACAAGAACCTCAAACCCTTTTTGGATTCCAATTGTGGCTTGCTGAAAACAGAAATGACCTCGTCAATGAGGTTGGAAAGGATGATGATGAGGTTTTAAGAGAAGTCGGATTGTCGGTAACAGTCTTTTTTTCATAGGCAAGATTAAATAAACCAGGATTGAGTTTTCAAATCAATTTTCAGAAATGGAAACAAATGTCGAGAGAAGAGAAGGAAGATTACAAGACACCTCGAACACCAGTAACACGAGGTGCTCAGTCAAGCAAAAGAAAACTAGAGACCAGTGAGAACGTCACCTCGAAGCTGGCTAAGTTTTCTGCAATTTTAGATTAGAATCATTTAATGAAAATAATGTTTGAAAAATTGGTTGCCAGCAATTGGTGACCAGACTAAAGTTTTATTATAAACATATTTGTTAATGAAACACCAAAGTAAAAAATTAATCCCCGAAACATTGTAAACCTTTTGTCTGATACAGAAATACTTTAGCAAGGCTGTTTAAATTTATCATTGTAAAGATGTTTTTAGAGGAGAGCCTTCAATTGAACTGACTTTTCTGTTAGTTTTCTATCTTACCCTTTGATCAAATGAAACAAAAGAGTTGACATAAAAATAGTTTTATTTACCTTTCCACAATTGTAAATCAAATAAAACAGGTATACAAACAAAATAGGATCCAGAAGCAGTCAGCAAGGTAACACTTACTTGTATATTGGTGTGATGTAAAAAGAGGTACTAAGATAAATAGAAAAAAAGTTTATTGCTCATTTTATACGAATTACAACAAATTTGCCTATACAAGAGCAATCCATTTTTATGTCAAAAATGATTTCAGTATCAAATACTATAAAATACCAATCTATTGTTTAAATGTTGATGGTTTAATGGTCAGGTTGGAAGGTTTTGAAGAAATAAAGTGTTTTAAAAGGAAAGGGTGAAAATTACATATTATTTCACTTGTCTTCAATTTTGCATTGTTTGAGCATTATTATCAGATTGATCAAAATTTCAAATTCATGCATTATAAAATGTCTAATGGATACAAACATTCAAATTCATAAGTATTAAGAAAGAGTCTTTCCAGTTGATCTCAGAACCTGCCTTGCAGCAGACAACCTGGCAAGTTTGTTATTTTTCCCAAATCCGTAAAACTCTTTTGGCTCCTCATCAATGTGAGTTTGAAGTATTGCACAACAAACAGCATATCCCTGGAAAAAGGAAACGTTAAATACATGTTGAAACAAATGTTGAAAAAAGAACTTGCTTTTTTCTGAGGCCTTTTCTCAAACACAATGCTGCCAGGGAACATCTCCAGAACCACTTTCACGGGGCTAACCTGGTTTGAATTCGTCAATGCCTTAAGGTCATCCTCGAAAAGCGATTGTAGCACCTTCCAGCACGTGAGAAGAGAGCCCCCAGAGTCTAGGAAAACTGCTCCAATAAGAGATTCAACGATGTCACCGAGGGCCTAAAATATTTCTCAACAAGTTAACGATTTTTTGATGACTATTAAAATTAAAATAAACAGACCTTGGGAATTTCGATGCCCTCTAAAATATTATCATCTCCTTCATTTATAAGTTTTAAGTTTATCTTAAGAGCTTCCTGGACAAGAAAAAAACTATTTAAACATGACTTTCGTATAAAAATATAGCTAAAGCCAACCTCAACTCCACTTTCAGCTCCACCCTTGGATTCAAAATGAAGTCCTTCGAAAAGTCCTAAATATCCCTCAATTTGACCCAGAAGTTGGGGACATTGATGCAATAAGTTTTTTTGCAGAGAATTTTTAATGCACACAAATGCTAAGGAGTTGTTGCAAACTACCACCGATCTGAAAGATAACATCTATTTCTAGATTTTTGTCAAATCTTAGATTACAATATTTACCTCTTTTCTGTCAACTGTCCAGGACTCAAAGTGTCATCGTTTGAGTACAAGTATGAAGTGACGAGATAATCGACCACAGCATCACCCAAAAACTTTAAGAAATGGTGGGTTAAAGCCTGGACCGAGGACGAGAGTAAAGCAGCTTTACCTCAAGGTTTTCATATGAAGCAGTAATTGTGTTAGAAGAATATGATCCATGTGTCAAGGCTTCAAGTAATAATTTCCTCCTCTTGAAAGTGTAGTTTAACCTTTCCTCGACAACAACAGAATTTGCCTTTTTCAGATGAAATTCCACCTCCTGATTGATTTGATGACCTGATTCAGTTGAAATTTTTTCATTCTGATCCATTTTTAAGTACCAATCGAAGTTTGGCTAAAATCATAAATAAATGAATGGTGTCTATTATTGAGTCTTTTTTTAAAATTATGAGGTTTGCTAACCGGTTGAATGCAATCTCCTTGTACTATTTGAGCAAATGTGAGCTTTGGAGAAAGATCAATACCCAACCAGTGCATGAATTCGAGAGTCCCAAGATGACCGTTGCTAACAAACAAAACACGAATGGGGCATCCTACTTTTGAAAAAATGTTCGTATGTCAATACCTTATCAAAATGAGTCCAAAGAGGGCCTCTGCAGAATCTGCAATGCTCTTGTCAGAAATCAAAATTTGTTCCCTCGGTCCAATCCTGTTTAAGAGTTCCTCTCTCTGGTGTCTATCTCTGGCAATTTTCAGAAGCTCATCTAAAGTAGTGTTAAATAAAGGGGCTGCTTTCTTCTCCATAAAAAGTCTATAAGTTTTACTTGGTGTTATATTTCCCTTCCTAAAATCTTCAATATCGATGGGTGATAAGAAACTAAAAATAGTTGAATTTGGTAGCTTTTTTCGTTTGCCTTCTCGGTTTTCATCATAGTTTAAACGAAACTCAAGATCTAAATCACAAATTTTTTTTTCGATGCTGTCTGTAATAAAAATTGGCAAATTATTTCTTGTTCCTTTAAATCAATAGAATCTAAAACTCTTATACCTAACTGCTTTTGTCGTGGGCTGAGCCAGAGACGATGGGGCTCAAACTTTTCAGGCATCAAAAGGTTAACAAAATCTTTATTAACCATGAGATTCCTAAGTTTATGGTTTCCAATTATTGAAGACCTAAATTTAAAGTAGCAATTTAAATTTAGTAAAACATAGAATATGTTAAAAATCAATTTTAATTTTTTCATCTATCAATTATGCCTTGAAATAATAAATCCATATACCTTGTAAGTGTCAAGACTCCTTCGTTGAAAAGATGAGCTTCAACATTTTCATTCAGGAAAAGTCCAATTGATACAATAAACTTCAGGAATGAATCTCCCATGAACTCAAGTCTTTCAAGGTTGTATTCTAAGCCAGCACCAAGCATTGTTACAGCCTCACCAATCGCATTCACATCAGGTAAAATGAAGTCTTTTGAACACTTTTGAAGCTAACAAAGAGAAATTTGATACAAAATACAGATTTTAAACTTTGAGGCTAGACATTATACCGCCATATCAAATAGACTTTTTCCATTCATGTTGATTGCTCCATCAATAAAGTTAGTATTGAGTAAAATTTTCTGCCTCATTTTATCGATGAAAATTCTTGACTGTGCAAGCCTCATTGCAAATGGAAACATTTGAACTTCCCTCCAAAGTGATGCAGGTATCGGTTGTATTTTTACTGATTCCGGAGGGAAACTCGTCTTGGTGTCATTATTCCTACGAACAAATTGAAGGTTTTGACGAATTATTTTTCTGAATAATCAAATGAAGTAACCTGTTTGAGGTTGACACTCCTTCCCGGATATACCGAAACATGAAATGCTCTCTCTTTGCATTACTAATGCTGAGAAGAGGCTGCTTTGCAAATTCCAGACTGAAGCCATATTTTTTAAAGTAATAGTCCTTGTAAGAAATATTTTGGCCTGGCATATTTGACTCAATTGTCTCTGTTTGGGAAATGTTTTCCACAAAATAATACATATCAGTCTGTATATGAATCGGCTGGATAACTGCATTTTCCAAATGTCTCAGCTAAGAAAATACAAAATTGGGCGCTTAAATGTCATGTCACGTTGTAAAACTTACATTGA
>Ga0194133_10010182_pt1 | contig 10635 bp, 9 predicted proteins | sample TA2KigOf40mmetaG_FD_155448 | JGI IMG/M metagenome (GOLD analysis project Ga0194133, IMG submission 155448) | Freshwater microbial communities from Lake Tanganyika, Tanzania - TA2015055 Kigoma Offshore 40m | ecosystem: Environmental > Aquatic > Freshwater > Lake | place: Tanzania: Lake Tanganyika...
CGCCATCGTCGCGGGCATCGCGCGCGGCTGCGAGATCGCCGGCTGCGCCCTCGTCGGTGGCGAGACCGCAGAGCATCCGGGCCTTTTGGCCTCGAACGAGTACGACGTTGCCGGTGCCGGGACGGGCGTCGTCGAGGCTGATCGCCTCCTCGGCGCCGAGCGCGTGCGCTCGGGTGATGTCGCAATCGCCATGGCCTCCTCCGGACTGCACTCCAACGGCTATTCCCTCGCGCGCCGCGTGCTGCTCGGTGACGGTGGGCCGGGCCTTACGGCGTACATCGACGATCTCGGCCGCACCGTGGGCGAGGAGATGCTGGAGCCGACCAGGATCTACGCCCAGGACTGCCTCGACCTGGTCGATCACGTCGATGTCCATGCCATCAGTCACATCACGGGCGGGGGTATCGCGGCCAATCTCGCGCGCGTGCTGCCCGCGCATCTAGCCATCGAGGTCGATCGCTCCACATGGACACCTCCGCCGGTCTTCGCGCTGATCTCATCCCTCGGTGTCGAACGCGCGGAGATGGAGCGCACCTTCAATATGGGCATGGGGATGGTCGCGATCGTCGATGCGACCGCCGCGGGCAACGCAATCGCGCGCCTACGCGATCGTGGTGTGCCGTCGTGGCCCTGCGGCGTAGTGCGCGAGCGCCGTGACGGTGACGCCGGCGACGCCGAGGCTAAGGGTGGCGGCGGAGGGGCAGCCTTCGTACTCGGGCAGCACCCGGCCTGACGGATTCCAACTGCCCTATCGTCGTGCCGTGCGCGCTCTGAGTCCGATCCAGGCAGGCATCACGACTGCGACGGTCCTGGCTGTCCTCATCGTCGTGGGGGCTCCCACTGGCCCCGCGTCTGCGACACCTCAATCTTCTCCCACGGGCACGGGCGCCTGGTCGAGCATGGGTGGGGGTGCATCAGGGGGTGACGTCGGCCAAGTGGTGCGCTACGACGACTCCATCGTGATTGGGGGCAACGTGGGCGTCGTGGGCGGCTTCAGCGCTGCCGACCATGTGGGTCTCTGGGCGGATGACACGTGGAGGCCGCTGGGCAATGTGGGGGGCTCAGGTACCAATGCGCTTGCCGTCAGTCCCACCGGTCAGATTCATCGTGCTCTGAACCAGGCCCAGATACAACGGTGGACGGGGTCCTCGTGGACCTCCGCCGTCTCGCCCTCTCCCAACAACTTCGTCAACGCGATGACCTTCAAGGCCGATGGAACCCTCGTCGCGGGAGGTAGTTTCACCACGCCTGCGAGCAGGATCGGATCGTGGAACGGCTCGTCCTGGTCGGGATTCAGTGGCGGTCCCACCATCAGCGTCAGTGATCTTGCCATCGCGAGCGACGATTCGATCTACGTGACGAGTTACTCATCGCCCTACATGCAGCAGTGGAACGGCAGTACCTGGTCCACCTTCGCAGGAGGGGCCACGTCCGCAAATGCTGTGGACACCGTGGCCGTCGATGACTCACACGTCTATGTCGGTGGCGGCTTTACCGCCTTGAATGGCCAGCCGTTCCGCAATGTCGCGGTGGCCGTCAACGGGCAGTGGTCGGGTCTTGGCTATGGACTGAGCAATGCGCAAGCCCAGTTCAACTACGTCTACGACATCGTGGCTGACGACACGACAGGGCTCGTCTACGTAGCGGGCGCGTTCACCTACGCCTGTGGCAACGCTGCTTGCTCAGTCGGCCACGACGACACGGTTGCGCTCCCTTACGTGGGCGCCTGGTACCCGGCTCGGCAGGTATGGATCCCCTTGACGGGAACGGCCGGGGGAGGACCGAATGACCAAGTCTCCGCCGTTGCGACGTCGGCGGATGGCCGCACGGTGTACGCAGGCGGCAACTTCGGATCGACGGATGGGGTGGCGGGGACGCGCTTTGTGGCACGGTTCGACTGGAATGCTCCTATGATCGCCGCGCTTGATCCTGCTGCCCAGCCGGAGAACACTCCGGCTGCCATCACGCTCAGCGGACAGAACCTGGAAGCGCTGAGATCCATCACCGTTGACGGACTTGCAGTCGCCTATACGCAGATCGATGACACGACAGTCCAGATCAGCCTGCCTGCGGGCACGGGGACGCGTGAGATCCGGGCGATCGCCGCAGGAGGCACCAGCGCGCCCGCGACGTTCACCTTCCAGGCTCCCGTACCTCCCCAGCCCACTCCGGCGAGTGCGCCGATGGACGTTCGGGCGGAGCCGGGTGATGGCTCGGCCCGTGTCGCCTGGCTCCCGCCCGATGCAGCCGGTTCCTACCCCGTCACCCACTACCTGGTGACCTCGGAGCCCGGACGGCGCATGTGTTTGACGCAGACGCTCACGTGCACGGTAAACGACCTGAGGAATGGCACGCCGTACACCTTCACCGTCTCTGCGCTCACGGGTGCGGGCTGGGGGTCATCATCTGTTGCCAGCGATGCTGTCACGCCTCATGCGCCAAGCGTAATGATCACGGGTGTGCGCGCCGGCGGCACTATCGCAGTCGAGGGAACAGTCACGGGGGTGCTCGCGGACAGTGCCGTGCCGTGGACCCGCAAGGTGGGCGGATCGCTCTCAGAGGGCATGCCCCGCGCTGTCACGGATGGTGCTTTCGCATGGGAGCGGCGGGCACGCTCGACGATGATCGTCTACTTCACTGTGGGCGCAGCGCGCTCCAACGCCCTGAGCCTCTAGTCAGGCCTTCTCCGGCTCGTCGTCGTCGTCCCCGTCGTAGTACTTGTCGTAGGGGTCGGTGGCGTAGGGATCCTCGATGGGTACGTCGACCTCAACCTCGTCGGCGCCATCGACCTCGTGATGCTCGCCGGTCGCCAGCTCTGCCTGCAGGCGATCGAAATCGGTTTGCGGGCCGCCGTACTTCAATGCACGCGCAACCTTTGTCTGCTTCGCCTTAGCGCGACCGCGACCCATGATCGGACTCCTAGACGTCCTCGCGCGGCATCCGCGCTGACCTCCGGAAGCGTACCCCGCGGACCCGAGCGCCCGCATGGGGAGGGGCCATCCGCAGCCGGAGCCAGGAGAGTGGACTAATACAGGTGGACTAACCTACGATGTCCGCGTGCGCACCGTCAACGTCCACGAAGCCAAGACCCACCTGTCCCGCCTCATCGAGGAGGCGGCGCAGGGGGAGCCCTTCGTGATCGCCCGCGCGGGCGTGCCTGTCGTGACGGTCATGGCGTACGCCGGACCGCAGCCTGCGCCGCCCCGCCGCGTCGGCTTCCTCACGGGCGCATTCGAGGTCCCTGACGACTTTGACACGCTGTGGGCGGATGAGATCGCCGCCGAGTTCGAGGGCGCATGACCTGGCTGATCGACACCCACCTGCTGCTGTGGGCCGCGATCGGATCCGCGCGACTTCCGCGTCGTGCGCGCGAGGTGCTCGAGGATGAGGGATCACGTCTGCTTTTCAGCAGCGCGTCGATCTGGGAGGTGGCGATCAAGTCCGGACGCGACCGACCGGGATTCGATGTCGATGTCGCACGCCTGCGCCGTGGTCTTCTCGAGAATGGCTACGCCGAACTCCCCATCACCGGTGAGCACGCCGTGCTGACGCGCTCCCTGCCACGGCTGCACGCCGATCCCTTCGACCGCATCCTCGTCGCTCAGGCCATCGCCGAGGACGCCACCCTCCTCACCGGCGACACCGCGCTTGCCGGCTACGACGGCCCGATCGAACTCGTGCGCGCCGCTCGCTGAGTTCGCCGGGCAATCGGGCCCCTTTCCCCTACCTGCTCGGCTGCTTCATGGGGACCAACACGGCCCCTGCTGCGGGAGGGCCACAGGGATAGTCAGCGGCCCACGTCAAAGCGCCGGAACGCCGCCCCGCCCGCAGCCATGCGCTCCTCGGCCTCCCGGGCCGCCGCCACGACCGGCAGCACTCCCTCGGCGTCCGCCCGCCCCAGGACCCGCAGGGTGGTGTCGTAGACCCCCGCGACCCGTGCCCGTGCGCGGTCCATGTCGAACCAGCCCGCCAAGCGGGGCGGCTTCGCCGCTCCGACTACGGGCCCCAGCTCTTCTGCCGCCTGCACGACGCCCCCGCAGTTCACGAGGTAGTCCGGTGCGTAGAGGATCCCCCGCGCCGCCAGCATCTCCGCGACGTCGGGTGTCGCCAGTTGGTTGTTGGCCGCCCCGCACACCGCGACACAGCGCAGTGCCTCGACCACCTGCGGCGTGAGTGCATGGCCGAGCGCATTGGGGGAGTAGATGTCGAGCTCGCGCGCGATGAGATCCTCGGTCGAGCCGACCACCTCGACCGCCACCGGGATCGACGCGATCGCCTCCGGTGCCGGGTCCGTGATGATGACGCGCGCACCCTCCTCCGCGACGAGGTGCTCGGCGAGCCGCCGGCCGACCTTGCCCGCACCGGAGATGCCCACCACCTTGCCCTCCAGCGAGTCGCTGCCCCACCGATGCCGCGCCACCGCGCGCATCGCCTGCTGCATGCCGTACGCCGTGAGGATCCCCGTGTCGCCCGACCCGCCATGCTCCGGTGACCTGCCCGTCGTCCACGGGTTGGTCTGGTAGATCAGGTCGAGGTCCGCCACGGTCGTGCCGACGTCCCCCGCCGTGATGTAGCGCCCGCCGAGCGTGGCGATGAAGCGCCCCATCGCATGGAAGAGTTCCGGTGACTTGTCGCGCGCCGGATCACCCCAGATCACGGCCTTGCCGCCACCGTGGTCGAGACCGGCGAGGGCGTTCTTGTAGCTCATCGCCTCCGACAGCAGGAGTGCATCGGCCACCATCGCCGCCTCGTCGGCGTACGGACGCATCCGACAGCCACCCAGCGAGGGACCGAGCGCGGTGGAGTGGATCGCCACCATGGCGCGCAGCCCGCTCGCCCGGTCGTAGCCGAAGACGACCTGCTCATGCCTCTGGGAGATCACGGCCCCACGCTAGCGATGCGCGAATTCTCGCCATTGCCACCCGTGCCCCGCGGGACCTGCCAGGATGAATGAATGCGCCGTCCCCCCGTCATGATGCTCCTTGCTGCTCTCGCGGCGGCCTTGGTCGCCGGCCTCCTCACCGGTCCGGGTGTGTCTGCCGCCCCGCCTGTAACCGACCCCAAGCGCGGCACCATCACGTGGGAGGAGTGTCCGGCTGAAGGTTTCGAGGGCTTCGAGTGCGGCACCCTCACGGTGCCCCTGGACTGGGACAACCTCGCCAACCCGGCCAACGCCGAGATTGCACTCGCGGTCAAGCGCGCAACGGGGAAGAGTCGCGGCTACCTCACCTTCAACCCCGGAGGGCCGGGCGTGCCCGCTCTGGGGAGCGCATCCGCGATCTGGGGTGAGCTTCCCGGCAAGGTGCAGCGGGCCTTCGACTGGGTCGCGTGGGATCCCCGTGGCATCGGGGCGTCGCGGCCGCAACTGACCGGCTGCCTCGACGTCCAGGCCCAGGCCCGGGCGGCCGACTACCAGCTGCCCGCGACCGGACCTGTCGATTGGCAGGCATACACCGAGACCTACGTCGGCTCGATCGGTCCCGCCCTGGCGGCGTGCCTGGAGATCAACGTGGATGTCGCGCCCTACCTCGGCACCTACTACGTCATCCGCGACCTCGAGGCGATGCGTGCCGCCCTCGGTGCGCCCAAGTGGAACATCTGGGGCATGAGCTACGGCACACGCATCGGCTACCGCTATGCGCGGGAGTACCCCGACAGGGTGCGCACCCTCATCCTGGACGGCTCCTGGTCGCCCAACATGACCGTCACCACCTGGATGGGCGGCTCCACCTGGAGTTGGGCCACGGTGCAGCAGGTCTTCTCGTCGCTCTTCGGCAAGGAGATGGGTGCCCGCTTCCAGCGCGTGCTCGACGGCCTTGACGAACGCACGCTCACCGTCGAGGGCGTGGAGCTCACACGCTGGCAGATCCTGCCGGAGATCTTCACCAACATCTCCTACCAGACGTCCTACCCGCAGATCCTGGAGGTGATCACCGAGGTGGACGAGGCGCTCCGCACCGGGGACACGCGCGGGATCCTGAAGCCCCTGCGTGCGCTCGAGCGGCGCAGTGCCAGGGACCTGAGCTCGTCACTCAGCGTCTTCTACATCAACTGCCGTGACCTGGCCGACTACCCCACGGTCGATGAAATCGCACGTGCGGCAGCCACCGCCAGCAACAACCAGTCAGTCTTCGCGGGAACTGCCGCAGTGGAGAAGGGCGCCTTCTGCGCGGGCATCCCGCAGGACTTTACCTACGGCTACGAGCCCCTGACCGAGCCACTCGAACTCTCCACGCCGCCGGTCGTCATCAACTCCCTGGGCGACACGCGCACCGAGTACGTCTTCGGGCGCAACATGGCGACCTTCATGGCGGGATCGTCGATGATCACCTACGACGGCACGCAGCATGTGAGCTATCTCCAGACTCCCTCACGGTGCATTAACTCGGCCGTATCGAGCTATCTGCTCATGCGGACGCAGCCGGGCCAGCTGCTGTGTCCCTACGCACCGCTCACTCCTCGGTAGGTCATCGTGCTCCGCCGTCTTGGGGCCTGCCTCGCCGCCCTAGCGCTCGCCACCGTGCCACTCGCGACCGGCGTCACGCACGCCGCATCGCCGGCGGCCCCCGTCGACATCGAGTGGCATGCCTGCGTCGGGCTCGAGGGCTGGCGCTGCGGGACCCTGACTGTCCCGCTCGACTGGACCGATGGGCGCGACGGGCAGGCGCGCATCGAGTTCGCGGTCAAGCGCGCCGACGGCACGCGCATCGGCGCGCTGACCTTCGCCGTCGGCGACCCGGGCACCGGTGGTCTCGCCCAAGCAGCCGCCTGGCATGCGCGCCTACCCGAGGCGTTCCGGCAGGGCTTCGACATCGTTGCGTGGGATCCGCGCGGGGTCGGTGCGAGCACGCCCCGCGTGCGCAACTGCGCAAGCCCGCCACCGCAGTCGCTGCGTCTGCCCGAGACCGGCCCCATCGACTGGGCCGATGTCACCTCGCGGCAGGCGGCCAACACGCGCGCCCTGCTCGGCCCGTGCTGGCGGCATAACCAGTCCATCGCGCCCTATCTCGGATCGGCGTACGTCGTGCGCGATCTTGACGCGCTGCGCGAAGCCCTGGCCTATGACCAGTGGAGCTTCTACGGCACGGGCTACGGCACCCTGATCGGCTACCGCTACGCACGTGACTATCCCGAGCGCCTGCGGGCACTGGTGCTCGACGGCGCCTATGACCCCAACCTGACGCTGCCCGGCCAGACAGCCGGTGAGCCCGGGGCAGCCACCTACGCCCAATCGGTCTTCGGCCATGTCGCGGGTGGCATCGTGGCGGCGCGCCTCGCGCGCGTGGTCACGGCACTCGACGAGCGCACCGTGGTGATCGACGGCAAGCGGATGACGCGATGGGACATCCTGCCCGCGATCTTCGGCCCGATGGGCCATCAGGGCGCCTACTCCGACATCGTCGCCGTCATCGATACGACGCATCGCGCGCTCTTTGGCCGCGCGTCCTCGGCCGATCAGCGCCGCGCCCGGGCCATCATCGAGCGGCACGCGGCGAGCGAGCGCCAGGTGAGCCCGACGGCTGCCATCGTCACGTGCTCCGACGTACCGCAGCGAGCGACCGCGGAGCAGACGGCCTCCGCAGCCCAGGCCGCCGAGCAGAACGCCTCCCCCTTCGCGGGTCTCACGGCCGTCCGTCGCGGCACCGCGTGCAGCGGGCTTCCCGCGCGCATCGGACCGGCCAACCCGCCGCTCATCGATGACCTGACGCTGCCGATCCGGCCCCTGGTGGTCAACTCCCTCGGTGATCCGCACGCGCCGTGGGTGGGGGCTCGCGTGCTCGCGAGCTATCTCACCGGCGCATCCCTCATCACCTACAACGGCACCCAGCACGGGCTGTGGCGCAGCCTTGCCGCACCGTGCATCAATCGCCCGATCGAGCGGTATCTCCTCGACCTCACCGTGCCGACCTCGCGCACCTGCCCCGCCGCACCCGCGAGGGGCCAGTGATGAGGCGTATCGCTGCCGCGGTCCTCGCTGCGGGGATGGTCGCGACACTGGCTCCCGCGCTGCCGGTGAGCGCTGCGCCCACCCCGGCCTTTGACCCGGCATCGGCCATCACGTGGACGTCGTGCGACGACACCATGACGGCGGCGGGATTCGAGTGCGGGGCACTCGACGTGCCGGTCGACTGGGACGACCCGGCGAATCCCGATCGCGCGAGCATCGCTTTTGCGATCAAGCGCTCCACCGCATCGGATCGCATCGGTGCCTTCACCTTCAATCCCGGTGGCCCGGGAGGCTCGGGGCTCGACAGCGCTATCGCCGTCGAAGGGCTCGTCGCTGAGCCGCTCGCGGGCAGGTTCGACTTCGTCGCGTGGGATCCGCGCGGCGTAGGGCAGTCGACGCCGCAGCTCACCGGTTGCGCAGTGCCGGCGGAGGACGAGTTTCCCCAGCCACCGGTGGTCGGGCCCGTGGACTGGTCGGCGTACGTCAATGCAGAGATCGACCTCATCGAGCCCCTGCGGGCGCAGTGCTTCGACGTCAATCCACGCGTGGCGCCCTATCTCGGGACGTACTACGTCATCCGCGACCTCGACGCCCTGCGTGCTGCACTGGGCGAGGAACAGTGGACCTACTGGGGCATGAGCTATGGCACGCGCGTCGGCTTCCGCTACGCCCGGACCTTCCCCACCCGGTTGCGCGCATTCCTCCTCGACGGCTCGGTCGCGCCGAACGAGACGATGCTCACGCGCTCGGGTCAGACGGCATACAAGTACGCCAACGTCAACGCGACCTTCACCGCCGCGATGGGCGAGGGCATGGCCGCGAAGTACTCACGCGTCGTACGCACTCTGAGCGAGCGCACCGTGACCGTCGACGACACCACCTATGACCGGTGGCAGGTCTTCCCCCACATCTATCCGGCGATCGGGGCCCAGCGGTTGTATCCCCGGATCAGGGCGCTCATCGATGAGCTCAATGCTGCCATCGTGGGACAGCCGGCGAGCGCTCGTCGCATCGACCGCGCGCTCACGGCGCTGCCCGCATCCCCGCTGCCTGCCGCAGACAGCGAAGACCCGAGCCAGGCCTACCTCATCGACATGGTCAACTGCGCCGACGTGCACACGTGGCCGAGCCGTCAGCAGGTGGTGGACATCGTCCGGACCGCCACGATCGCGAGCGACTACACCGGCTCGATGGATGCCCTCGGCCGCAGCACCCATTGCTTCGGCCTGCCTCCCGACTTCGCGCCCCGCTTCACGCCCCTGGCGCGTCCGCTCAGTCTGACAACACCGCCGATCGTCATCCAGGCGTACGGCGATCCGGCAACTGCCTGGATCGGTGGTCGCCAGATGTCGAACTACTTCACCGGGGCACCCCTGGTGTCCTACACCGGCACCGCGCATGTGGCCTACCTGCGGACCCCATCGACGTGCATCAACGCCGCGACCACGCGCTACCTGCTCACACTGCGGGTGCCGCCCTCGCGCACCTGCGCCTATGTCCCGACACCCGAGTAGTCCAGCCCCTCCAAAGTCGCTCGCACGAGCGGCCCTAGCGTCGGCAGGTGATAGCCGCCCTCCTGCAGGGCGACCGTCGGCAGCTCCAGCGCCCCCAGCAACTCACCGGCACGGAAGTATCCGGACCGCGTGATCTCCAGCGGGCTCTCGGGGTCGTCTGCGGCTGCATCAACTCCCAAAGACACGACGAGTGCCGTCGCGTCGAATGCCGAGACCTGCTCGACGATCTCCATAATCGCGTCGAGCCAGGGCATGTCTCCCGTGCCCGGCGCGAGCGGCAGGTTGAGATTTGCACCCTCTCCCTCGCCGATGCCGATTTCATCGGCGAATCCCGCGTAATGCGGGAACCATCCCGCTCCCGGATCGACGTGCAGCGATGCATAGAGCACGTCGGATCGCGCGTAGAAGACGTCCTGCGTGCCGTTGCCGTGGTGCGCATCGATGTCGACGATCGCCACGCGCTCGTGCCCCGCACGCCGCAGGGCCTCGGCCGCCACCGCCGCGTTGTTGAGATAGCAGGATCCGCCGTACGCCGTGCGCGTCACGTGATGCCCGGGTGGGCGCGTGAGGCCATAGATCACGCCGTCACCCAGCTCGTCGACACACGTCAGCGCCACGTCGACGGCCCCCCGCGCCGCCTCCCACGTGCCGGGACCAATCAGCGTCATCGTGTCGTAGCCGAACATCCCCGCCGCCCCGTGCACTGCTGCCGGCTCGCGCAGCGGGAGGTCGCCGAGCAGGCCGGGCGTGGGGAAGAGGTAGGGCACGACGCGGTCCGCGCCGTACTCCCCCCACCGATCCCACACCGTGCGCAGGTGCTCGACCAGTCGCGCATCGTGCACCCGCAGCAGCACGTCGTCATCGTGCGGCAGTGCCTGCATCGTCGGCCAGTCCGCGATCGCCGCCTCGATCGCGTCGACGCGCTCGGGCACCTCGGTGCCGGGCGTGCGCATGCCGAGCCAGATCTCCGCCCCGGGCACATGGTCGCGTGCGCGCGGTGACCTGACGACGCGAATCACGGGCACAGCCTGTCACGACCTGTCAGGATCACGGGGTGCGAGTTGCGGATCTTGGCATCACGATCGGGTCGCTGCCCAGTGGACCCACCGCGAGCGTCATCGATGTCCCCGGTGTCGGTGTCGGGCATGCCACCGTCGTGTACGACGAGCCCCC
>Ga0194133_10010184_pt1 | contig 10634 bp, 9 predicted proteins | sample TA2KigOf40mmetaG_FD_155448 | JGI IMG/M metagenome (GOLD analysis project Ga0194133, IMG submission 155448) | Freshwater microbial communities from Lake Tanganyika, Tanzania - TA2015055 Kigoma Offshore 40m | ecosystem: Environmental > Aquatic > Freshwater > Lake | place: Tanzania: Lake Tanganyika...
AAAGATTGGTATATTTGAGAGGAAAAAGATTTAGACAAGTTATTTAACTGTCAGATCATTTGATTGTTTGCAAAAGTTCTAGGACCTTGGGTTTACTTTTGACACTCAAATGAACCTTTTTTATTTGTTACATTTGTATTTGCTTTTGTGACCATTGTAATTAAGTAGACAATCTCTTGTTAAATCAACCATACTTTGTTTGCAATTCTTACAGGCTATTTTTCCTTGTCTGTCTTGGTGAGTTGATCATATTGTGTATAAATAATTCCACTCTTCTGCATCATTTCAAACTTCAAATTGATTCATTAGTAAAAGTGTTTTTAAGATCTGTATTGTAGTAAAAAAGACTGATTCATTCACCATTATTTTTGAGCCTTGTTTCAGAAATCCCATTGAAGGAAAAGCTATTTTTTTTGGTGTAAATGTCCTCTAAAATTGACTTTTGCAAACAATCAAATGATCTGACAGTTAAATAACTTGTCTAAATCTTTTTCCTCTCAAATATACCAATCTTTGAGTCCATTTTTATATTTGTAAGCATGTGTAAAAATTGGCATGGCAATAAAATACCTTATTACACCAATAGGAACAGTTTGACAAGAGCAGATCTTTGCAATAATAATGAAAATAGTAATCTGTCAAATTATAGACTCATCCGATGATAGAGCACAATCTACATTTTGATGAGAGTATAACATTTGTCATGTTTTTTGTCACCACAGATTATTGTTTGTCTGACTGAGTTTGCTTTGTTGATTTTTTTTACAATCCGAGATTGAAAAATTGTTTTCATGGGTTGGGAGGAGTTCCTCTTCTGCCTTTGACCGATATCACATATTGGGGTCTTCTGATTTGAGGAGTTTTTCTTGGAAGAGGTTCCCCCTCCCCCTTTGACTGGATGGCACGTGGTGGGGACTCACCACCATTCCAAAATACTTCATCACATTTTGTGAGCTGGGCTGTGAGCAGTGATACTCCAGCATAGACTTGAGTTGTGAGCAGTGACTCCAGCATAGACTCTTGAGCTGTGGAACTGGCAATACCAAACATTTTAGCCTAGTCCCTCAGCACAGACACCAGGGATAGAAACCAAGTCCCGTTGACTACACTGCCAGTGGTGTTTTAATTCAGCCCTTACTGCTATCTTGTCAGAGTAAAAACCTCATGAGAGGTTAACCAGCCAACGTTTCCTGGGTTGACGAGTGAAAATAAAAAAATGGCTTGGGAATCGAAACCACAACCTTAGATCTTAGCTCTCAGTCAGACGCCTTTGACTTTTCTGCCAGCGTCATTGAGTTTAGGGTTTGGGTTTCCAGGGTTTCAGGAGTTTGCTTCAATAGGATACTGAATGTGGAGTTACAAATTTACACACCACAAAAGAAAAGGTTGTACAATAAAATAGGGTTTATTGATTGATTGATTGACAGCTTTTATTTCGAACTGATTATTCTTTCTCCTTGGAGAAAAACTTTACAACAATTCAAAGTTAAAATTGACAGATCAGTTATCACAAATATAATAAAGAAAAATCAATCATCATAGTTAAAAATGGTCAAATTTTCAAATAGTTAAAAAATTATTTCTTCATCAGAATTCTGATTGCATTGTCATTCAATTCCTGATCCATCTAAGGTTCAATGATTTCCTTAATGCATGCCAGTCTGTTTTGCAGGGCCTGATGCCCTTTGGTCGTTTTAGATCCATCAAAGAATTTTCCAAAACCACACCTCCTTGGTTCAACAAAAAGTGTTCTTTGCTAAAGAGTGAACAATGGTTTAGTCTGTTCATCTCTCATAATTTTGGTAACTTTTGATGCTGTTGCAAACTTGGCCCACTCCTCTGGAGTCGCCGTTTTGCAGATTACTGTTAATTCAGCCTTTGATCTATTGAGACCATAATCCTTACATGCCAGCCTCAGTAGTCTGAAGTGCAGAGATTAAGACTTGAAAATTTCCAACTGACTTTTTTTTCAAATGACTCACTTTTGTTTATAAGGTCTTCTTGTCAGTTATAAAGATTCTCTCCCAAGACTTGATTGTCAGAGAACTTTGCTTTGCCAAACAAATTTCTTGCAAGGAGTGCCTTTAAAGCTTCCTTGATGGTCAAACAGATACAGGCTATTGGAAAAGAAATTCATTTCAAGAGAGAGTTGCTTGCCAAATATGTATTCTTCCAAGTCTGAAACTTGTCCCAAACATACAGATCATTTCTGATTTGAATATTGGATAAAAAATTAGCATTTTCAAAGATTGTAGTTAGATAAAAAGATAAACCAGACACCTTTGAGGTCAACCCATCAGGCCTTGCATTCATTGTTTCTCAATTATTTAGTGACTCTTTTAAAGTTTTGCATAATTACAGTATGTGAAATGTATGAGTTGTAATAAAATACAAATACAAAGAATACAAATCTGAAAATTAACTGAAGTTAATTAACTAGTAATGGCTTTTTACAGGATCAAGTAGACTTCAACTGTGCAATTAGAATGAGGGAATAAAAAAGTCATTGAATCAGAATACTTTTCACAGCTTTTTGGGATTGCCATGGCATCTGTCTGGGGATCAGAGGGTCGTGGGTTTGAATCCTGTCCCTGATACCTTTGACCCTGGTACAAAAAAATAATGAAAAGGTTCTCATCCAGGAAAAGCATCTTTGTGACTTAGTTTAGCCAGATTCTATAACCAAAAAACCTTCATTGGAGAAACCTTAAAATAAAATCATAGAAATTTAATGATTTTGTTTATCAATTATTTATATAAACACTCAAGTGACTCCATCTTATCTTGAGTTGCAATCACAAATATGAGCTAACTTTCCAGAGACCTTCTTTTGAATTTAAAATAGACAAAAGAAATTTCCCTGGTTAAATTTTTACTCTTCATTTAAATCATAAAAATTTGAATTAACATAAGAAAAATTTCTCCTTTGAGGAAAAATAACTTCTTGTTAAATCTGATGACTTTGCAAAACACATTGCATTATGTTGACCCATAAATTCAGAATATGATAAAAGCTTATTAACCATGGATAGATAGTCTGGGCTCTATTGCCTTGCTTAAGTTAAGGCTCTGCTGTTGGACTATATATTTTTCCCCAAAAAATTGGCTGAAATTAGGTTAGCAATAAAATAGTTTGTAAAATAGGCCCAGATTATAATGTTTCTAACCTAACCCAACTTTCCAGGCCTAACCTTGTTGGGCCAAACCTTTGGTAAGAAATCTGTTGAGGAAAAAGTGTATTGAGAAAAAACTTGTAGTGCAATCTTAGGTTGTCACAAAACTAAAAAAATTGTAATATCAAATGATTCAAAGCCAGGATCAAAGCATCTTTAATAAAAAGATGTTGTAAGAAAGAAGCTTTGAGAATATAAAAATTCCCCCTTATGCTTCCTTTTGTACCTTCAAAAGTTTTCCCATGAAATACCTGCAGAGAATTGAGCATTTTTACAGTGCATTATAATTTCCTGCAGAAAATTTTGCTTATCCAAAAAATTACCCCTTTTTTTGTTCAGATTTGGCAACAACAACCAATAAAGATAACAAAAACCTTGAATAGAATGGGATTTTTGACATATCTTACTTGGGCTTTTAATCATCTATAAAAGATTTGTGATACTTTGAGGGGATATTTTAGCCAGAAATGAACATCTTCTTGCTTTACCATTTTGGCTCTATCACTAATTTGGAATGAAACAAAAGAATAAAGTGGCTTTGTGGCTTAACTTTTTACACCATAAAAGTTTTTTTTCCAACAAACTCATTCGGATTGTCATCTACAGGATAAAATGTCCTTGCCCAAACCCCAGAAGCTTTCTCTACTTTTTCCCATCAAAAATAAAATTGTGTGTGCAAAAAAATCAAAAATGGTTTTGTTTATCTGGGATGTATTTAATCAAGTGAAAAAAATGATATTTCTAAATTCAAATGAAAGAAAATAAAGGGAAGATACAAAAAAAAAATTTAAAGTTAAGTGGAAGATTTCAGACCCAGAACCCATCAAAGCAGTCAGGATGGACTTAAACTTATCTGATAAATTGATAAGAAAGCTTGTTGGTTAAACACTCAGAGAGTGTCTGCACCCAACCTGCTGCCTGTAGACCTGTAGACTTAGGTAGTTTTATTTAGGCTTTCTCCAGGGTAGACAGCAAATGGCTGCAACATTTTGAATTTTCTTGATAAGGTCCAGAGGCTACTTTAGTTCAATTACTGACTCATTACAAAAGCAAAAGTTAACAATTTTGAAATAAAAAATCCACATATTTTCAGCAAAATTGTGATCTGCCCAAATCATCTTTGGTGAAATATATTTAGTTTGTATTTGTATATTTCATCGATCCAGCAACATAAAACTAGTTTACATCTTTTTAAGATTGCATGACACAATAAAAATAAAATTAAATTTGAATCAATTGGTTAAAATTTGCGCTAATCAACATAAAATCACATAAATAAAATTCTTTTTATAAAAACACTCCAACAAAAGATTTTGAAGATTTAATACACTAATTAATCTATGCCAATAAATGTCTTTTTCAATTCAATTCGGAGTTTATCAGGGTTTATGCGGTTTATCCACTGAAATGCAATGTTCTGTACACTGTTCAGCCTATTGTATAAGGAGTTCTTTCCAATACGTAGTATAGATCCATTCATGAACGATGCAACACCAGGTTGATGTACGCTGCCTTCTGCAGTTGTAGTGACATCGGGAACCCGTCTCCTTCAAGTTGTATAGAGTAATGGCTATCTTACAGCAGCTATACTTCATCCATTGTAGAGGATTGGCTCTTTTGAAGTAATTATTTAAGCTCTAATTATTAAGTTATTATTAAGTAATAAATCCACCAGAGACAAAGAGGCATAACAAGTGTTGGGTCAGATCAGCTTGAGTCAAGGGCCACCTCTGCTCATCACCTTGGTGTCTGATCAAGGTTTTTTGAGCAAAGGTATACTTTTTTCTTTGATTTCTGATATTTGACACTTTTCTATTGTAAAATCAGAAAAGTTTTTAAAATATCAATTTTTTAGTTTAGTTTTTACAGAGTAAAGCAGACCAAACCAATACAGGTGAGCTAATATTTTAGTATGAGTATAATAAAATAGTTGAAGATATGTCTACTTTCTTCTTTCAAAAACATTTTTTTCAATAAAAATTTTTTTAAAGGATTTTTAAATCTAACTGCAAGATATGTGTTACTGAGAATTGAAAATTAATGCAAAATTTTCCCTCTTATCTTTAGTGGTTGTGCTTGACTTTTTTCAAACCATTACAATTTTATTCAAGGCTCTTTTTTATACTTGACATTTTTTTGAGCATAAAAAATTTCAATGAAATTGAATCATTTGTCTCACTATGTCAAGCTTTTCTTGGACATTTTTGCCTTCAAATTTTAGTCAAGATATGTTTTTTTAGCCATGGTGAGTTGTGAGGGAATAACTCTTTATAATTGAGCACAAGTGTTAATGGAAAGGTGAAAATGGTACAATATTAGCACTTCATTTAGGGTTTGATATTGGCTATTTCGTATTTTTTTGCCCCTTTTTATTGGCCATAATGCTGATACGAGTTTCCTCTAGACAAAGGGCTACCATTCCATCAAAAAACAGTTCATAATTCATTATCTTGTTGATTGGGAATATCATAATTGGGTTTTCTCCGCTCTTTCACTCACGCACCTCTTGAACTCTCCAGACTGCACACTCTTACATAAATGTAAGGAATAGCACACGTAATGTGAGGTCCACTTTATAATAAACTAGCCAACTGGGGCCCGGCGCTGCCTGGGAAAAATTTAATGCATTTTTTGTGAAGCAAAGTTTTTTTTCCAGTGATATGTTTAGGTTTTGGAGTTTGGGGTACCCTGGGGTCAGGGAGTCGGGTTTACGGGGTCATATTTGTTGGTGTGGAGGTCTGTACAAAGTTTGGTGGAGAATGGTCCAGCGGTTCACAGAGGAACACAGGTACATCGATGAGTATAAACAGCCTGTTTTCACTTTGCAAAGTTTGTGCTTTTCACACTTTTAAAAGTTTGATCATAACAAAGTTTTGGGCTTACCTTGGTTTGAAATTCAAACTATGTTTATCCCTCCCGAAGCAAAGCGAAAGGGGGAGTTTAGAATTTTTCTAAAGGGATTGTGCCAAAAATGGTGTGACGTCCCTTGTCCGTGCTTCCATCTGTCATGTCCTCCTCCTTCCGTACAAGTGAAGCTAGAGGGCAGATATTTGGCATGTTGATTATTTTACTATTTTGGGTACATTTTTGTTACAAACCAACACTTTCAGTGTATTTACTGAATCTTAAATTTTGTTTGTTGTGCAATCCGTACAATTCATGACATTGTTAGTGGTTTTAAGAGTTCAAATCAGATAACCGTGGTAAAGTTCAAACTTTACAAGGGTTAAACTTTTCCCCAAGTTATCCTTTTAATTTGAAGTTTTTCTTGTACATATTTGTCAAAGACATGTGATAAAATATTTAGCTATTATCTGCAAAAATGCCTTTTTTTCTTTTATTATGTGTGAGCATTCATGCTGGTTTGATCACCTTTTATTTCTTTATTATGGTAAAGTGAAAAAGCACAATAAGATTGACAGTCTTTTTGTAAGACAATGTACACATTACAATTAATTGGTTTTGTTTTAAAAAGTTCTCACAGAATAATTGGATAGATAATTTCTAACTATTAGTGACTTTAACAAAATCTTATTTAAAGCATTTAAATCCCAGTACTATTAGTTTGTTTAGTAGTCTTTTTTGGTTGAATGGATATCCTGGTTAGGACAATACTGTACTGTTTATAGATTGATAGCTTATAGTAAGTTGAGGACCTGATTCTTCTATTTCCATAGTATTAGACTTTACACTAATTCCCTACACTGTTATTGAGTCTTGCAGTCACCTGAATTGTTAACTTTTTGAAATGGTTTTGAGTTTCATTCGGATTCAATTATTTTGGGTCTTTCAATAATTGAATCAGTTTATTTCGTTCAAGAAATCTGCAGAACCATTAATCCTGACTGAGGTAACCTTCATGCCAGATGATTACCAAGGCAAATCCAGGGGTCAAAGATCTGCCTAGACAGGGGAATGAACACAGGTCTCCCGATCCTCAGCCAGTTGCCAAAGCTATGAGCTTATGACGAACCCTTATTATTACGGAATGGCGTAGCATCACAGGATGTATTCGGCCATCTTGCTGGCCTTTGGTCAGTTGGTTTGCATTTTGTAATTTTGATAATCTGAAATGACATCAATAAGGAATGCCAGGGATCAAACCTGAGATTTCTCTTTCTCCCTGCCAAGTTTGTAATTTTGAAAAATTGATTTTGATTTTAACCCCTGATAAAATCTTCATTTGTTAGAAAGCAAATGAAGTGAAGCAAGTAACTTTAGTACAATCAAGTAAATTGATTGATTTCATTTTTAAGGTTTCACAAGTTCAACATAAAATCAAGCCTCACAAGTGGAAATTGATTAGAATCATTGAACTTTCATCTTAACTTAATCCCTCATTTATTGATGATTAAATTCTTGTGAGTGATGGCAGCAACTTTTAATTTTAGACCAAAAAAATGGATTGGCAAGGATTCACTTGAATTTTTTTTTGGTTTATTTTTGAGGGCTAGTGGAGACTCAGAATTGTAAAATAAATCTAATCTTTTGACAAGAGCGGAAACTCTCAACAGCTGAATCCATGCCAGTAAAGGGACCCTGAAATTTTTCTGCTCAGCTTGCAGGGAGGCACCCAAATTATATCATCTCTCTGTTCCACCTACCCCTGGTGGTATCACATAAGCACTGCTCTTCTCTCTTTCTTATACCACAACCCCTTGCTGCTTCTCTCTTTTGAGAACACACCCTGACAAAGTACTCATGTACATTCTAGGGTTTTTATCCATCCCGAGCAAAGCAGGGGAGGAGTTTAGAAATTTTGTATAGGGATCTGTTTAAGAATGTTTGACATCACATGTACATCTGTCACCTCATTCTCCTCCCACACCATTAAAACTAGAGGCCTGAAAATTGGCATGCATAATCCTTACTTGGATGGCTCCAAAGTTACTGATACATTTTTTGGTATTTTGCCTAGAAGCCGATATATTTAAGTTCAAAGTTTTATATTTACATGTTTAATAGCTTCCTTTATTTTTAAGCTAGAGAAAAGTTTATAAAATAAATTTTTTTGCAAACAAAAATATTGTTTTATAAACTTTTCTCTAGCTTTAAAATACCCGTCTACTTAATTTATTCAGAGTTGATAATTGAATGGCTCTTTTTGGAGCAATATGTTGATATCACTTTCTGATTCATTCATGCCATAATACACAAATAATTTACCAAAGTTTGTACAAGAAAAGATGTGACTTTTTATTTTATATTTGTGTAACAACTATGATTATTTAAAAAGCATTCATCATTTTGGATCATCATTTGTCTTAAAAGTTTCCATTCTCTTGGTTCTCCTCCGGATTCTATTTCCATTTCTACCCTTGGAATCCAGTTGATCTAAGTTTTCTGTGAGACTTTTTACTTGATTTTCTAAATCCTCAATGATGTCATCCTTCATTTGAATGACTTTTAGAACATTGTCAGGATCGACATTCTAAAAGAACTGGATTTCTAAAGGGAAAGATCATAAGCAGGCAAAAAAAACTTAATAAAGCTCACCTCTAGCATTTTCTCTCCTCTGTCATAAGCCTCAAGCCAATAAAAGTTAAAATTTGTTATTTTGGAACAACATTCGATAATGAAAAGGACAAATCCAAGAGCAATTCCAGCTAAGAGAACCAGAAATGCAGTAAAGACACTTGGCAGGCCCAGAGCTTTGCCTGTGAAATCTGGGCATTTCTGGAAAATCAATCCAAAGAATGCAATTGTCTGAGAGGAGAAATGCATGCAAAAATATACCTGCTCTCGAGGATCATATTTCATTCTTATTTGTTTCAATGCTCCCTTCTCTCTCATCTCTTTCAAGTAAAAGTTGAAAATCCCCAAGAAGGGGGAGTCCTTTTGGAATCCGTAGGCGTAGGGTTTGGTGTCATACTTGGCAGTCACTGCCACAACTGTGCAGTTCTCATAAGCTTGAAAAGAACTTAAAAATAAAAAAACCTTTTATAATGGTCATGTAAAGCATACAATGAATTCTGTTGAAGTCAATAACCTGGCTGAATAAAAGTTGTCATAAAGTGCAATCTTTTTGTCATTTGTTGGAAAAAGGATCATCCTGTCTCCAAATCCTTTATATTTTTCAACATAAGGCTCAATTCTGGTTTTGTAAGCTTTAAGCCACACAGGATCATTGGACAGTTTGAAAGTGTCCAGGAAAGAACTTCCAGGGGTCACTGCTATTCTGAAGTCTGTATTCTCCACAAGACCAATCTGGAACATTCATGTTTTTAGAACCCCATTTTCTATTAAATCATGAAGTTTAACAAAAATCTTTCAAATCTGATACAGGATAGACTCCATCGCTGAATTACTCAAGGAAATCATTTTTGTAAGAGTCACTGCAGGTTACTATTACCCCAACTGAGTGTGCCTTGTTGATTTTTTTTGTAATCTGCGGCTGAAAATTGTTGGGATGGTGCCTTTGACCTCTGATCCTTGGCTATTTCTTTTTTTTTGGGGGGGGGGGCCAAAAAGGGATCTTTTTTTAATTTTGCTGTAAACTGGGGTCAAAGGTTTTCAAAGGTGCCAAGGTTCCAAACCCTGACCCTCAATCTCCAACCAGTGGCTCACACAGACAGTTGACAGACAGATGCAGGGGAGATTCACAAATGAAGTTATTATTCTCACCAAATCATCAAATGGTAAAGTCATAACCCTCTGAGAAAGATATGAGGTGACCATAGCCTCCCACTGCCAATAAATGATTGCACCACCAAATAGGAAACTGTAAAAAGATTTTTTTTTAAGTCAAAAGTATCTCAAAAACTTTTGATATGTTCTTTATTCACCTCAAAAATGCTATCCTTGCAGGAGCAGTCTCTGGAGAGACATCCCAAGGTCTTGCTGTAGTCATAACTCCAGACACAAACACATAAGACTTTCCCAAGGTAAACTCATGATATTTTGGATCTCTGGTGCCATACCTATGAAAGAAAAGAGGAAAAAATGACTTTTTTTAAAATTTAGAATAATTACTGTTTGTGTGCAACCTTGAAGCAGCAAACAAAGCTGGTGGGGTGATGCAAATGAAAATGGCCAAAAACATCCAGGAGAGCCAATGGAAAGGCTCAATGTAGGCCTTGTAGTTGAGACTGTCTGTTGGATTTTGGATGAAGAGGGTGTGGTATATTTGTGTAATGGGCTCACCAAAGGTGATAACTGAGCTGCGATCAAGGGTAACAGTGAAGTCTGTTGCAGCTGCAAATTACTAAACATTAGTGCATGGTATCGCCATGGCCGAGTGGTCGTGGGATCAGGCTGGGAATCTGAGGGTCCGATGTTCGAGCCCCGGAAGCTCCAGGCAACCTTTGACCCAGGGTTGCCGAAAACAACAAGTGATTCCCAGCCAAAAAACAGTGTGCCTTTCATGAAAATAATTCGCAAGGCGCACTTTAAAATATTTAAAAAAAAATCCATCCCGGTTACCTGGGGTCAACTCCTCCCTGGGGTAAACCACAGAAAAAA
>Ga0194133_10010186_pt1 | contig 10633 bp, 7 predicted proteins | sample TA2KigOf40mmetaG_FD_155448 | JGI IMG/M metagenome (GOLD analysis project Ga0194133, IMG submission 155448) | Freshwater microbial communities from Lake Tanganyika, Tanzania - TA2015055 Kigoma Offshore 40m | ecosystem: Environmental > Aquatic > Freshwater > Lake | place: Tanzania: Lake Tanganyika...
GAATACTTCAAAGAGAGGATATGCTGAGAATATAGATGAGGTTTTTGGCATATCAGACAGCGACGATGATTTTATTTCTGAAGAATCAAAAAAGTCTAAGAAAAAGGCTCAAAAAGAGGCAACACGTGAGAATTATTTTTATTTCTTTTCATTGAAGCTTACTTATATGATTATCATTGCCTGTTGCCTGAGACTATAAACTGCACAGGATTATTATTACTTGAGCATTTTTGCCCTCTAAGAACTACTAGAAGACCAGCCATATTGAAAGCCCGAGGGGAAACAATTCGAACACAAATTCAAAATACAGTATATGATAGATTTAATGTTTTATTCTTCATGCTTGATTTTATAATATTCCAGTTGGAGATGACGAGTTCGACGTCGATGATGCAACTGGTCGTTGGGGCAACAAGAAAAAATATTTCTATGGCGGAAATCCCAATGAAAAAATAAAGAAGAAAGGATCAAAAAAAGAAGACCAAAACGAGCTGGTAATAAAATAAAATTTGTAGTCTTATTTGTCTTCAATTTTTTATGAGATTTTTCCCAAATAGGACGAAGCTGAGGCTGAGGAAAAAGAGAGTCGTCTGATTCAAGAGAGGCTTTTGCAAAATCTCACCGATGAAGACTTTATGCTAGGGGCTATTCCCTCGAAGGAAAAAAAGTCACAGCCAAAAAGAGCCGAAAGTCAGAGTCTTGAAAATGTCAAACTTGATTTATCCAAATTAAGTAAGAAAGAAAAGATGAGGTTATTTCAACGCGAGTCACCCGAATTCAAGACTATCGTAGAAGATTTGGATGATAAGATAAAATATTTGAGGTAAATTAAGCGAGAAAATAAGCTGACTTTGTATAACATGTTACCATGTATCATCCAGTGAAAGAATTCAGCCAGTATTGGAGTTGATAAAGCAAGGGATTTTGCCAAACGAAGGCCCAGCAGCAGACTATATCAAACTGAAGTATCAGCTCTCCGTTAAGTAAGTTGGTTTCTATTTTTCAAATTGAAGAGTCACAAATCATTTATTAATGTCAATGTATTCTTACAGTTATTTTGCTAATGTTGGATGTTATTTGATGTTCAAGTCTAAAAGGGCTGATCTCAAAATGCACCCCATCACATCAAGGCTTTTGTTCTACAAAAAACTCCTGGTAAACGACTGACAAAAAAGTAAATCATTCAGCTAATTAAATTAAACCATTTCATTCTTAAGGATGAGTTGGAGACAAAAGTTGACCCTTTGATTGAGAATCAAATTGACCAGATTTGTAATGTTATTTCATCTGATGGAGGCACTGAGAAAATCATGAACATGGTCAATGCTACAGATGGAAAGGTTGAAAGGAAGAAGGATAATACGAAACGGTAAGACCATAGGTGAAAGGTCAGGTTGAATGGCATTTTGATAGGGGATATTTTTTAGGTTGAAAAAGCCAAGAAAGATCTTGCAGATTCTAGATCAAAAGTCGAAAGAATCAATCGGCCAGGTTTGAGATGAAGATTCGATTTTCTCATGGTCTGAATGGCTTTTAGAAATTGCACAATTTTAGGGTAAGGATGTTCACTCAACATCCAACCTTACTTATGACGAAGCCATGGCAGTGGAATACTATGGCGCAACAAAAAGGAAACGTCAAGCCAATGACGATGCCTCCGATGGCTTGAGTGAAGTTGACGAGGATCCTGTGGACGATAAAGATCCTGAGGGTGAACAGCGTCGTGGTATCACTTATGAAATGTCCAAGAACAAGGGACTACAGCCTAAAAGATCCAAAATCCAACGTAATCCAAGAGTTAAGCATCGGAAGAAGTTCGAGAAAGCAAAGGTTCGAAGAAAGGGACAGGTTCGCGAGGTTCGCATAGAGACTAAGAAATATGCTGGAGAAATTTCAGGAATCAACAAGAGAGTCAAGAAAGGAGTCAAAATTTTGTAAATCTTTTATTTAATGGAAGTTTGAAAATGGAAATTAAACTACTCTTTTTAAAAAAAAAATTGAACTCTTTGATCAAGAATTGATTCTTTACCTAAAGTTTCAACATCAGTTTATGTGACTACATGAGGAATGTCAAAAAGTATTCAAAATAACTTTTCCCTGTTGTCATCAATTCTGATTTTTGTCTTGAAGTTTAGATTGTTGGAGACAATTATTGGCGACACGGGCTCCTCGTTTCGGAGAGAAACGTTTACCAAGTTACTCTTTTCCCAGGGTGGAAAGACGTCACCTGCTAAAAAGAGCATAGGAAAGGTTGAAAAACGAAAAGAGACCCAAAATTTCTCGATTTACCGGAAGATGAAGCAGAGGATGTTGGGCTTACAGGGTCAAAAAGGCCAGAATCTGTGTGCAAGGTAGCATGAAACTTTTTCTCAAAATAGTGACAATCAAAGCTGTTACTCTCACCTTGGTCTGGTGATAAGGCACACACAACCTTGACTTCAGAGGGTCGAATCATTTTTTCATTCTCAAAGAAGTCTGAATTACGACGCTTTATCATATCCCGATACTTATTCTAAAGAACCAACAATCTCATTTTTAAACCACTTTTAATTAAAATTTTTTACTTGGATTATTTTAGCTGCTATTTCTTTATCAAGGTTGCCATAGTTTGAATCCACCTTCATTCCTAAAAATATAATTATATATTACTTTCTTGATGGAATCTGAGACAAACTAACCCACCAAGATCTTTTTCTATATCCTCTCCTGTGACTTGGTCAACTGAGCAAGCCTTCAGATTACCAAATCTTTTGGGAAACAACAAATTTATGATAATTTTAGAGATCACGATAAAAAAACCTCACCGGCTGACCAAATCCAAACTTGGAAATTCCGTGCTTTGAACCTTGGTCTTATCAAACTATAATGTTTCATTTTTTACTGTAAAAAAGGACATTAAAAATCCCAATTATTTACTTTGAAAACAATTTTCTTTTTGTCCTCTGGTTTCATGAATTTCTCCTCAACTAACTTTCTCCAGAGTGTTTCTCCAGCTTCTTCATTTTTTTTACTTAGAAGTGTTGCCTTTAAAGATCTCTCGTGTCGTCTTAGGACTGCTGCAACTTTGACATGCTTGAAGTTGATGGCTTCCAGAAGAGGGGTCTGACCCCACCTGAGAAGGATAATGAGTAAAGGCAAACGTCATTTTGATATGCAACTCTACCCACCTATCCATCGGATTGTGTTTCACTTTGCAAACATCAAGCAGGAATCTGACACAACGTAAGTGGCCTTCTGCTGCCACTAAATGTAGTGCCGTCCGCCCATCGTAATCCCCAATATTCATATTAATACCTTGGGTAAAGGCACTAAAAAAGAGCAAAAAAGTCACATGTGTTACACTTTCAGAGCTAGCATTCAAAAAAAACCTTTTCAATGCGTTCTCATCTCCTGCTGATGCTGCCATCAAAATGTGCATGATAACATGGCAGGCCTCTTCATAACGATTCTTTCGCACATCAATGGTCGGAGTTATGGCACCAAAAATTTCATCGCCTACCTAGTGAGCCAGGAAGAAGTTTTCAAAATTTTCAAACGGATTAAGTTGTAACATTCAATTACTCCATCGAAATTGTACAACTTGACAAACTTCTCGCAAAACTGAACCCCCCTCACTGAGTTGCCCATCTCGTCCAACGGGGGAGACCTTGATTGGAATGGTAAACTTGAGGAGGCTCAGTTAAAAATATATTAACCTTTTGAAAATTACCAAAGACAAATTCCCATGACATTTGGCACGACTAGCATCAAAGCTCCACTAACACCTGACTTTGCTGGGAGACCAACCTGATAAAAGAAAAATGCTTTTGACCTCTCAAAAAGACCTGGCTGAGAGAACAAAGATCTAGGATTGTTAGCACGTTCATTGCTGCGGTTTCGGAATGGATGCGATAATGGAACGGAAGCGGGAGGAGAAGTGATCGTTGAGCTAAAATCCCAGTTGTAGACCTTCCCAATCAAGAAAAGAATCAGTACTGAACTGTTTATTGATAGGGAAATGATGCTTTATATACAAAAGATAAGGAGGGATCGGATCAAGAAATATCGGACCTCTCAGAAGAGGGTAGAATATTGGCGGGAATAAAAGTGCAGGAGGGAAAACAGCAGCAGCCTGTTTAGGTGAACTTACTACTAAGGGGGAAAAGGAAGCAGTCTGTTTGAAACGACTTTGAGCTTGAAAAGTGAAAAATATCGTAGAGCGAAAAAATATATATAAAGTGTATATAAAGCACCCCCTTCTACTCAATAAACAGTTCAGTATTGACTCTTTTCTTGATTGGGAAGGGTTTTTCACTGGGTTTTCTCGCGCTTATCTTCCGCTCGCTTCCGTCCCGCTTGCTCTTCGACGCCGCAGCACCGAACACGCTAGTGATGTATATTCAAAGGCGTACCTTAAAGGCAAAGTCGCCAGAGTAGTTGTAAAGGCCACAACTTAACATCAAAGAGAGAACATTTTTGACTGAATCTAAGATGGACAATGACATTCAATTTGGACTTGAAAATCTAAGAGTGAGATAATGATGTTCCTACCGGGTCTCATTACCCTTTCTCCAGTAATTGGACACACTCCTCCATTTGCCAGAGTGGCTGCCATGACGGACTCACTTTCAGCAGTCATTTCCATTGAGCAACACTAAATTCATTCGTGATCATGTTAAGATAAAAGCTAAAACTTTCAATCTTTTACTTTTTTACCTGAAAGTAAAAGTCCAGAGTATTGGCTATATTCAAATTTCCTGGTGGAAAACACATGTTCTCACAAAGGAAATAGGCCAGAGCAAAGTTTCGGTCCGCAGTGTCCCGTTCGGACAAAAAAACTGAATTGTTGAATCCCAGGTATTCTCCCCCAGCCATCCTCTAGAGTTGTAAATGAATACTTTAAGAGCAGAGCAAATTGGGGCCTGGAATTCTCTTTGAAAAATTTAAGTTTTTAGCCCCACACAAATAAGGCTGAGAAGGAAGAGGCCACCCCAAAATTCCAAACTTCATAAGACCAAGTGTTCTTCAGTTACTCTGATCCTACCAACCCATGGCTCTGTTTGATTGATTGCTAAAAACAAATCACCTTGAAAAATCCATAAACGTAATCATATTTTTCAGCCATGGTCATCTCTGGTTTCACCAGTTGCAACAGGATGCTGGCAGACATAATTGCACCCGAATTAACCATAGGGTTATGTGGCTGGTCTACAAATGGAAGCAAAAAATACTGTATTAGAAATACTTGAAATCCATTTTATATTTTACTATTGTGATCCAGGACAATTTCATTGAACATTCTCCCTGATGGTTCTCTTCCTTGATACTTGTGAACTGTTTCCATCCCGAGTTCCTCAAGGGTCAGAGAATAAGTAATGGGTTTGCTATAGTATAAAAAAAGCAAGAAATGTTGCACTTGGCAACAAAGTTGTGTGTGATTTTTACCTGGTCGACTGAATGGTAAATTTGTCTTTCACATCCCCTATGGAGAATCTCTGACCGTCCACCGTGCAAATGGAGATGCCCCATTTTTCTTTTGGCACTCGAGCTAACTGAGGGATGTACGACGTACACTGGAATGATCAAATTGCTATTTTAAACCTTTTTTTTATAGATTGACCTATCAAAAAAAAAGTCAGTATCAAATCTCAATAAAATTTGACAACAAACTTGACGGACTTGTTTTCAAGTTCCTTAAAAGGCAAACCACATGATGTGTAAAGTAAAAAAAAATGCTTTGCAGTCTGACCTGGCCATCCATATTCCCTTTCATGGAATGGTAAAACTCAGAGACAACGTCGCACAAGTGTTCGAACTCGGGCACGACCAGATCATTCCTCAAGATCCTCATGATCAATGGATGGTTGCACGACAAGACCTCTTTGAGTTGATCAAAGGTCTGCAAAAGGAAAAAGAGTCGAGCTTTTTTACACGGGCTGAGAATCAGGGTCTCGGATCCTTTTGGAATTACCAATGAGAGAGCCTCTAGCGAAAAGTTTGTCTGGGGCTTCAATTTTTCCAACTTTTCCACCATTTTTCTCAACCTCACATCGCGTTTAGGATCAATGCCGACACGCTTGATTTCCTGAAATAAAGGTCAAACGAGGAAAAAGTATTATCTGAGGAAAAAGCCACGCTTTTAAAAGACTCACTTCGAACAAAGTTCGCACCGATGCTTTTCCGTCCTCGTTTTTGCACAATGCAAAAACCATCGACTCAAACTTTGCCCTAAAAAAAGGGGGAGATTGAAACTCATTTTTTTTGTAATTAAAAAAAGATAGTTCGTTTACTTCTCTGATGAGTTCATGGTGGATAGACCGAGTGTTCTCAAAGACTGACGGTCACATCTCTAAATGGATCAAGTTTTTACAGCTCTCATTTGCTTTGTCAAAGAGGCCATCTTTCCAAAAACATGATTATTTGTGTCAAACAAAGTGGCCCGTCGAAGGTAACAAGTTATTTCAAGAAATTGATTACAGATCGAGCGGCATCAAGATAAAGAGTGTTGGGCTTTTTTTCTTCACATTATAGGAGAATCATTTTTTTTCCACGCAATACATTCAAAGGGACAGGATTATAGGCCCTTTTGCTCTGAAAAGCTCCCTCCACTCTTCCATCCAATTAAATTTCGTATCAAATCGTGGCAATGGGCATTGAAAAAGAGTTTTTTTGCATTTTAGGGTTTGCCCGTCGCCTCTCGTTGGTTGACAACATATTGGCAAGGCAACCTGGCAACGCGAAGACAGAAGATAAATACACGTGCGGGGCCCAGAGAGATGGCGGGGCCCCGTTGGTTCTCCTAAATCAAAACTCACACTGCATTACGACAGTAGCCATGGAAATGAATTCAATAAACCTGCAAACTAAGCTTGAGCCTCTCCCCCCCAAAATCCAAGGGGAAAATGTCACTTTTTTTACGACGTTGCGTTGGTAACCGACGGGCGACGACCGGGTGATGTTCTTTTGTTATTGTCAGCGTTGTTATGGGAATGCGATTGCGCCAAATGCTCCTATGCAGAAGGGTTGGACTGTTGGTATATTGACTGAAGCGTAACAGTAACACCTCCATGGTGACCGTACCGCGTTTACCAACAGACACCTGTAACCAAAACGATATTCGATAGATCCTTGCGTTCAATGGAAGCCCTCAAGGTAGATTTATTTACCACGGTGCAACCTCAGTTGACAGTTCCCCTCGACATTAAGTTGTGCTGGGCGCTGGCCAACGGGGGCGACGGGCGACCTCGATCCATCAAACGCCATTATCAGTGAGATCTAAGTGAAAAGTGTTGCTTCTACAGATTAAGCGCAATGATGGATCAAAAAAGCTACCCAAATAGAGCTGAAACTTAAAATTTAGAATGAACACACCAGATGAGATTTTTGAGTCAGCGGAACCCACCCACGTCACACATGAATTTACCTTTGAAACACCGCAGGGCTACGTCCGATGATATTTGCTAAAAGAGACTCATTTTTTGCATTTGAATATTGAAATGTATTTTTGGGGTCTGGCCACGTGGGCTGCACGTTTGGCTTTTTTCAGAATTGAACAAAATTTTTAATTAATTACATAGCATATCGTTACTTAGCAGCCCTAGTTCTGTCATAAAAAACCGGTGTGTTATCTTTATAAAACGCCCCATCCTTCTCTATTGCATCATGATTTTTCCTGTTAAGTAGGGAATTTCACAATGATTTTTGTGTTCGCGGCGGTCCAAGATCACTTTCGCCCGTTAAGCTAGCGCCTTTTAAAAGTGCACAGAATAAAGTAGCTACACTTTTTGCACGTTCATTCATTTTGTTTTGCGGAACTCAGTTAGGTTTAAAAACAATTTGTGTTTTTCACACGTTTGTTTTTTGTTGTCATACTAAAAAATTTCGAAACGGCCAAACGACCGAGATTTTGGTGTCGAGTGCGGCAATAATTTCAACCCGGTCACGTTCACCGTCGGCGCTGAAAAATTCTTCACCTTTCTGAATCATTCTCGAAGACAAACCGATTGGGTTTGGTTCGACTTTTGTTCGACACCGTTTGAAGTGAAATTTTGTTCTAGAAACGCCGTTGCCAGCCATTGTGTTTCGTTGCGAGGCGATTCGTCGGAATCTCGGAGTAGAAGAAGCGTTGCCGCAAACTACGGGTTTGCATTCGACAAGCATTCCAAGGGTTAGATCCTTCGGATCACAAGTTTTAACGTTGCGTCGGCCCCAAACCGACACCATTTTGCGTAAAGCTGAAAATAACTTTTCTTCTGGAAGATGTTTCAGCGTCGTTCAACCCTTTCAGGTAATCTATATCAATATAGAAGGAGTACTCTCGCCCAGTGTGATTGTAATGTGCCGCTCTCCATTTAGGTTCCTCTATATGTTTGTCCATCCTACCGAGAGGAAATGCTCCCGGAGACCTCGACCCCCAGGTAAAAGAGCTTAATCTTTCTAAGAGTCTTCTTCGGCAACATTTAGGGGAGTGTGCCAAAAAGAATGGTGTGCGGAAAGTTTTGGCTCACGATGACTCTATTTTTGCCAGGGGTACTATTTTGACTATGGACGGAGTCCGCGGTTGCTCCCCACACACGAGCGCTCTTCAAAAGTGCGGACGCACGACCGCGTGTTCCACACAAAAAATCGATTCAGGTGGGTACAAAAATGCGATTGGGAAACTTCATTGGATTTGTATTTTCAATAACCTTTCGTTTATCTTTGACGCGCAGACATGATGGAAACAGATCTCTGGGGTGACGGTCGGCTCTTGCTGTGCCGAGATTCAGCTGAAAAGACTGTTTCCCGTACGATTGACCTTGACGACGAAGAATGGTCCGACACCTGTGAAGAGAGCAAACCCAGCTGGTCTGTTGACGACGACTTCAATGATCAGATGGTACTTGTAAATCCTCTCGTTGTCGAATCGATGGTGAACATTGATGGAAGCTACACGATCGAGCAGATTTCTTGCCAAAATTCGTTTGATTCTGACGTGTGCGAGGAAATGAATCCCCCCTGCGACGACGATTTCAGTCTCATTGACTTTATATTTGACGACAACAGGCCTCTTTGCGACGGCCAATTTCAGGACTTGATCGAGAACCCCGAACTCGTTCAAACGGCGGAAGGAGAATGTCTGGAATACTCTGCGGCTATTTCTCTCGACGACGTTTTAGTCCGAGTGACGCACGAAGACACGGTCCCGCTTGATTCGAACCAAGCGACACCCGCCGACAACGCGTCCCCCGAATCGGCCCTGCCCGACACCGAGAGACCGAAGTATGATTTTGCTATTCTATATAGTAATCAATTTTTTTATACGGGAACCGTTTTATTTTTAGGAGGGGGCGTCCGCCGAACGCCACGGTTGTACAGACGTCCCCGCCGGTGTCCGACACCGAGAAGTACCGCCGCATGCGCGACCTCAACAATGTAGCCAGTCGGAGGTGTCGCGAACGCCGCAAAAGAAAGATGGAAAATGCCGGACAAGAACTTGAGAATGAGACTTCGAGGAATGACGAGCTAAAGATGAAAGTGCGAATCCTTCAAGAGCAAGTCGACCTCATTAAAGCCGAAATTTTGAAATCTTTTAAAGCGTAAATCATTGTGCCCTAATGTTGTTGTCACATCTGTTAACCCCAATCACGTGCAGGAAAAAGTCATTCATTTTAGGACATATTTATTTTGTTACTTTGCATGAATGTCACATTATTTTTGGCCGATAAATGTATTTTTGATTTAAAATGAAGATATTGATGTATGAATCGATTTATTTTTGTCACGAGGATCACTTACTGTAAATACACGTGACTTTGTAGCTGTTGTTTTTAAATGATTCAGTCCAGGTCAGGAAAATTTTCTCTAAACGTATTCTATGCGGGTCTGGTATTCTCGGGGCGTATCAGAGCTCAATTTACCTGGGAAGACGAGAGGTGTAAAAGGCTGAGCTCAGTGTATAGGTTTTGACCCTGACTTGAAAGTTATATCAGAGGCCTTGTGGCAAGGGTAGGGTGGAACCTGTAAAGGGAATTGGGTGGCTGAGGACTGATAGGGTGACATATCTATGTCTGGGGACGAATAATACTATCGAATTGGTTTTTTAAATATTTAAGATGGGGTTGACCTTTGGAGAGCTCCTTTGCACGTTTTTGACACGTCCGACGAAGCTCGCGATTACTTCAAGGCAAAACGAGCGATTTTTGTCAAGCGACTTTTTCGTGTTGTTCGCCGAGCGAGAAGCTCCGGTAAGTTCTGCGCGCCTGATTCCTTTCGTACTTTATTTTGACACAAAGCTATAGCATAGAACGAAAGTATTTTTATCTGTGCCATAATCACGAAACGCGACACATTTTTTGAGGAAAAGTACATACGTACTTAGTATAAATATAGCTTTAAAAGCGGAAAATTCTCGACATTTCCACGCAACCTATTCAACTTTTGTAGATATACGATTAATCTCAAAGTGTACTTAGCAAGGTTTGAGGCATGATATTTTTGATTACCAATCATCACTGTCAGAAAAACTTGCACTTTTTTGCATCTATCCCAGCTTGTCCTTGCTTTTCCCAACTGCTGCACAATAAACTCATCTACCCCCCCACCCCCCACCCCTTTGCTTATTATTACCATCTGACTAACACTCAAACACCTCCATTGCACTCTAAAAAACTTT
>Ga0194133_10010187_pt1 | contig 10632 bp, 10 predicted proteins | sample TA2KigOf40mmetaG_FD_155448 | JGI IMG/M metagenome (GOLD analysis project Ga0194133, IMG submission 155448) | Freshwater microbial communities from Lake Tanganyika, Tanzania - TA2015055 Kigoma Offshore 40m | ecosystem: Environmental > Aquatic > Freshwater > Lake | place: Tanzania: Lake...
GGTGCGCTGCGCGACAAGCTCCGCCGCCACCGGCGTCACGGGCCCGTCCGCCGTGATGAGCACATGTGCCAGGCGCCCCTCGACCCACAGCCTTGCCTGCTCGTCGAGGTGGCCGACGTCGCCGGTGCGATGCCAGCCGCGGGGAGAGTCGGCACGGTGCTGCGTGGCCCATCGCCGGTCGTAGCGTTCCCTCATCCAGTCACACCGCACGACGATCTCCCCGGTCACGCCGACCCCTCCCGCGGGGTGAGGGTGGTGGATGAGCTGGGTGGCAGGCACTCCGGCGGCATCCAGGGGCGCGATGGCGATGTCGACTCCCGCCAGCGGGCGCCCGACGAGCACGCCGCGCCCGCTCGCGGCGCGGAGCTCGTCGAGGGTTACCTCCGTGAGGGGCAGCGCCTCGGTCATGCCGTAGGGCGTCGCGAGTGTCGCCGCGGGCAGCAGCGACGCGGCTCGCTCGAGCAGGTCGACGGGCACGGGCGCCCCCGCGACGAGCAGGAAGCGCAGCCCGGCAAGTGCCGCTCGCCGCGGCTCGTCGAGGTGATCGCCCGAATCCACGACGGCCCGCAGCGCGGTCGGCGACGCCCACGCCAGGGTGCCCCCCACCGCTGCGGTTGCGTCAGCGAGCGCCCGGGCGGTCAGGGTGCTCGCGTCGGTGAGGTCCATGTCCGGGATGGCTGAGGGGATCCCCAGAGCGGGACCGAGCACGGACCACGGCGCGAAGGCGGCGACAAGGGCGTCGCGGTCGCTGATCGAGTAGGCGTCGCGCAATGCATCGCGCAGGTGCGCCAGCCGAGCATGCGTGTAGACGACTCCCTTGGCCGGGCCGGTCGCTCCCGACGTGAAGGCCACGAGCGCGTCGGCATCCGCGGGTGGCACCGGGGGGAGATCAGACGACGCGAGATAGTCGCGCCCACGACGGGCCACCTCGGAGAGCGAGGCGTCGGCGCCGAGCACCCGTGTGGCGGGCCCGGTGCGGCCCACCAAGATCGTGACACCCGGCAGCGCCAAGGTGCGGGCCAGCCCGAGGCCTGCGGGGATGCCGATGACATGGGTGGCCTCGGCCGAGCGCAGAGCGCGTCTCATGCCCCTCACGCCCAGCCCCGAGTCGGCGACGACGACGACCGCCCCGATTCGCCACGCGGCGTAGACGCACGCAATCAGGTCGGCGCTCGGCGTGACGAGGAGGGCGACGCGATCTCCTGGACGCACCCCCATCGCCACCAGGCCGGCGGCGATCTCCCGGGTGCGTGTCGCCAGCATCGCCCAGCTCACGCGTCGGTCGGAGCGCAGGTCGGCCACCGCGACATTGAGATCCTGCAAGCGATCATCGAGGGCCTGTCCCATGGGCACGACCGTCGGGGCCACCGGCACAGGCACCCGCTCGGGCGTGAGGACCCGGTCGGCGATCCAGGCGATCACGTCGGTCGCCCATCCGGGAGCATCTTCGGTGACGAGGTGCCGAGCCTTCTCGTATCTGTGCACATCGGCGTGGGGCATGCGCGCGCGAAGATCGCGGAGGTATCGGTCGGAGAAGACCGGGTCATCCGAGCCCCAGGCCAGGAAGACCGAGGGAGCACACACCGTCCGCGATGGCATCAAGGGTCTCGGCGCTCGGATGATCCGGTGACAGCGGGATGTCAGCCACGAAGTCCCTGATGGCCCGCCTACTCGCCGCGTCGGGGTAGGGCGCGCGGAAGGCTCGGGCAGTGTCGGTGTCCATGCCGCGCGACATGGCGGTGGTGCCACGTAGGAAGGTCGTGGTCCGCCGCGTCACCGCGTCCAAGAGGGGGCGCGAGCGCGCGAGACGGATCAGGGTGGGCGCGGGTGAGCCCTCGGGCTGATGCACGGCGGTATTGGCCAGCACCACCCCGGCGAGCATGTCGCGATGGGCGAGGGCCCAGCCCAGCGAGACCGGGCCGCCCCAGTCGTGGGCGACCGTCACCACCGGGCCGGTGACTTCCATGGCCTCGGTCAGGCGCCCGAGATCCACGACGCGGTCGGCAAGGCGCCGCATGCCTGCGGGGCGATCGGAATACCCCATGCCGATCTGGTCGACGGCGATCACACGCCAGTCTGCGGGCGCCTCCGCGAGGAGTCGGCGCCAGAGGTAGGACCACGTGGGGTTGCCGTGTACGGCGAGCAGCGTCACTGCGGGATCGCCGTGCGCCGGGCGTTCGAGCACGTGCATGGCGACGCCGCCGACGTCGACGAGGCGAGACCATGCCGGGTCGAGGCCCGGGAGGTCGGGGATGCGCGCGGTCATCGTGACCCAGGTGCTACCAGGCGATTTCGATAACGCTGGCGTTGAGTCCTGAGCCGATGCCCAGGCACCCGACGCGATCTCCTTCGCGCAGGTTGTCGACCTGCTTGGCGAGCGTGAAGGGGATGGAGGCGGGGCCGATATTGCCGTAGTGCGGGAAGGTCATCGGCACGCGCGCGGGATCGATGCCCAGGGCAGAGGTGACCGCTTGGGTGTGGACGTTGGAGACCTGGTGGATGACATAGCAGTCGAGGTCGGACCAGTCGAAGGTCTCGGCGGCCTCGCGCCAGGTCTCCACAGACAACTGCAAACCCGCCTCGAGGAGGGCCCGGGAGTCGGTGCGCATCTGGGTCATGTCCCCCACGCAGATGCGATGGTGCTGCGTCGCGGCCCGCGAGACCCCTCCGATGAAGCGATGGCCCTCCGGGTGCTCCGTGGCGCGGCCAAGCACCATCGCCGCCCCGCCTGAGCCCAGGGTCAGCGAGGCAAAGTTCTCGAAGACGTCAGCCGCGGTCGTGTCGGGTCGCTGGAGGAGCTCGATCGTGCGCTCATGCAGGGCTCGCGAGCCCTCGCCATCGACGATGACGGCGTAGTCAATCTGACCAGCATCGATGAGCGTGCCCGCCAGGTGCATGCCGTTGACGAAGCCGAGGCAGGCATTGGACAGATCGAAGTTCAGGCAGCTGGCCGGCATGCCGAGTTGATGGTGCACGTCGACGGCGGCCGACGGCTCCAGGTGCGCGCGCGATACCGAGGTGTCGATGAGCAGGCCGACACGCTCGGGCTCCACTCCGGCGTCGGCCAGGGCCTTGGCCCCGGCCATCGCGGCCGCGTCAGCGAAGGTGACGTCTTCCGGCCACCAGCGACGCTCGACAATGCCCGCCAGGCCCTCCAGGAGACCCGGCCTGACATCGAGGCGGGCGTAGGTCTCGGCCAGTGCTGCATCGATCTCAGCCGAGGTCATGACGATCGGCGCTTCGGCGATGCTCACCGACAGGACAGCAGTGTCCGTGAATCGGAAGGTGGCATTACCGCTGCGTGGTCGGTCGCTCATGGGGTCCCTCCTGCGCCTCGGCAGGCGCCCAGGGGCACCAGTCTCACATGTGGGCCGCGGCCGTGCTCCCCCGGAGCCCTAGCTCTCCCGCGGGTCGCCCGACTCGCGGTCATGCATGTCGGCGAGGAACTGCTCCACCTGGGCGGCGATCTCGTCACCCGATGGCACCTGGCCACCCGGGGCAAGATCGGATGATGCGGCGGCGGGCGTCGGCGTGCCACGCAAGGCAGCCAACTGGTCGTACTGCTGCTCCAGGGCGTGGACGATGGTGACGAACTCCTCGCTGTTCTGGAGCTGTTGCGCGATCTCGCCCTCCGCCCGCGAGGCAGGGGCACGCAGGTCGTCCACGGGGATGACCAGTCCGGTGGTTGACGTGAGTACTTCGAGTGAGGTGATCGCAGCGGCGGGGTATTCAAACTGCCCCAGGTAGTGAGGGACGTGCGTGGCGATCCCGATCGCCTGCTCCCCCGCTTCGCCGAGGCGCAGTTCCAGGAGACCGCCAATGTGACCCGGCACCTGGATGTTGCCGACCAGGGAGTGAGGACTCGACACCAGCGATGGGACATTGCCGTGCACGGTGACTCCGAGCGGGCGCGTGTGCGGCGCTGGCCAGGGGATAGCCGACAGCCCGACCGTCAGCGTCGTTCCCGTGGCCCGTACGACCTCGAGCACAGAGTCGGCGAAGCGCTGCCACTGATAGTCCGGCTCGGGCCCCGACAGCAGGAGGAACGGCGTACCGGCCTGGTCGATCACCTCGTGCAGGGAGATCTGAGGCATGTCGACTGCGGCGAAGTGATCGGTCACGAAGGTGAGGACCGGGCGACGGGCGCGATAGTCCAGGACCTGATCGACGTCGAAGGTCGCCAGGAGGCGATGCTCCCGCGACTGCAGGAGGCGGGCGGCCATCGCCGTGGCCCCGCCAGCATCAAGGAAGCCCGTGAAGGCATGCACGAGCACCCGGCGGCCCTCGGTGGGCGTGGGCTCGCCGTACCAGGTCACCAGCGGTCGTTCGCTCATGATTGTCCTCCTGCTTGACAGTGTTACTCGCTTCCTTAACGCCGGCCAGCCGGGATTCCTTCCCCTATCGCCGTGACCGGCGGTGGCCACCCCCGGGGCCTGCTCGCGCACGTCGATGCCAGACTGCAGGGATCCGGGCCACCCGGGCCCCGATGACACGGAGGGACCATGCGCCACCTGCTCGCCACCGCCGCCGTCGCCTCACTCGCTGCGGCGACCCTCGCTTTTGCTCCTCCGGCAGCCGCCAAAGTCGCAATCGACATGTCCTCGGTGCGCCTGAGCGCGCCCTACGCCAAGTCCCCCACGTCGGTCACGGTCGTGGTCAAGATCACCCAGACGTCGTACGCCAACATCTCCTTGAACGTGTCGCTGGAGGGGTTCCGGGCGCTTAAGGCCTTCGCCTACGGCAAGGGGGCCTGCCCACGCTCCGTGGCACAGATCGACGGCCCGCTCACGGTCCGCGAGTGCGGATGGGAGCAGGAGGACGGAAGTGCGGTCCTGCGCCTCGCCCTGGGTGGCACGACTGCCTCGGGCAAGGTCAAGGTCACGATTGCATCCGGCGCCCTCGTCGCGCCTTCGCGGGCGGGCGAGTACTCGGTCTCTCTGTCGAGCTGGGCGTTCGACAGCGTCAAGACCCGCGTGTCGATCGCGTCCGGGCCCGTGAAGTAGGGCGAACCTAAGGCGCGCTATCGCCTGTCGGTTCCTCCGCCGGCGGTGACGTCTCTTCCGACTTCTTCGCGGCAGCCTTCTTGGAGGAAGCCTTCTTAGTCGTCGTCTTCTTGTCGGTCGCCTGCTTAGCCGTCGTCTTCTTGGCGGCCGCCTTCTTGGGGACAGCCTTCGCCGCCGGCGCCGCAGTTCCCTCCGGCGACTGTGCAGCGTCTGCCTGCTCGGTGTCCGCGAGTTCGCCAGCGGCAGCCGCGGCCGCCCCCTTGATGACCTCCGCTGTGTCAGCAGCGGCAGCCTGGGTGGCCGTCGCGGCGCTCGCTGCCGCAGCGGTAGTGGCCTCAGCGGCACCGCTCACCGCGGCACCGGCACTGGCTGCCGCGGCGGTGACCGCATCAGCGACGACCGGGGGGACGATCGGTGCGGAGTGGGCCGCATCGGATGCTCCCCGCGCAGCCTTGTCGGCGAGTTGAGCCGCCGTCGCGGCGGCTCCGGAAACGCCCGTCGCCGTGCGGTCCGCAAGGCTTGTCACGGAGTCGGCCCATGCATCGGCACGCTCGGCAACCGGATCGGTGTGGTGGTAGCGCCGCCAGGCAGCGACACCGGCTGCAGCGCCGGCAACGGCAGCGGCGACGAGGAATGCGCGGCGCATAGGACCTCCCGGGTTGGCTGACCTGACCGTAGCAGCGCCCATCCGGGGCCGCCCGGGATCAGCGACGCTTGCCCGTGAAGTAGGCGAGGAAGAGCTCCTTGGGCCCGCTGCCCGCGAGGAAGCGGTCGCGCTCGGCGGGGGGCAGCGCGAGGGCGTACTCGCACACGCGCGCCCACGCTCCCCCCACCGCCCGGGTGAGCGATCCGGCGACGGTCGCCGAGATCGCCGATGTGGCCACCTGGCCCCCCGGCACGAACTTCAGCAGGTTCGTAGCGATGTAGCGCCCCGCCATGGTCGCGCCACCGGTGAGCACGACGGCGCCGGCCGCTGCGAGCGTGCGGGAGCGATCGGCCGGCAAGCCGTAGGCAGCCGTGATCCGCGCGATCATCGTCACCTGCGTCGGAACAAGGAGGGCAGCGTCGGAGAAGGGAATGGGAGCCGCACCGACCCCGGCAGCGAGCGCAACCGACTGATTGATAATCGTCTTTGCGGCCTGTCTTTTACGCTCCCAGTCGAGGATCTGGACCGCGGTGAGCGCCGCGGTGGCCACCTCGGGCACGACGAGATAGGTGGCATCGAGCAACTCCTGCAGCCCGAAGACCGGCGACGCCGTGAAGGGATCCTCTAGTGCATTCGTCAGCAGGGCGCGCCCACCGGGCCTCAACGGCAAGCCCAGCGACTCGATGTACTGCGCGAGTTCGAGGGCTTCGGGGTGCGGCACACCGTCGCGACTGGGCACCTGGGTGATGACCATGATCACAGGCAGGCCCAGATCAGCGAGAGCTCGGACGAAGTCGCCCTGACGCTCCTCGAATCGTCGATCTGACCAGCGCACGAGGTACCACGCCGCGTGGATCTGCTGGTCGACCGGAAGGACACGCGACTCCGCGACGCGCGAGCGCAGCACCGCGAGGATCTCATCGCCCGAGGCGCCCGTCTCGAATCCCTCCGAGTCGTAGAGGCCGAGCAGTCCACCGGGGTGCCGGTAGTAGACGAGCCCGCGGGTGACGGGCTTGCCCAGGCCTGTCTCGGCCACCTGGCTGCCGAAGACGGCGTTGACCAGGGTGGACTTGCCGACTCCCGTCTTGCCGAACACCGCCAGGTTGAAGCATCCGAGGGAGGCAAACGCCTCCGCCAGTCGCTGGGCGAAGAGCGACTCCACCTCATTCTGCGCCAGATCCCCGCGCGCGGGAGGGGTGGCTTCGGGCCCGGGCTTGTCGACGCTCATGGATTCACGGTATGCCCCGAACGCCCCTGACGTCGGCCAGGTCTGTCACCCCGAACCGTGAATCGGGTGCCCCATACGGCGCGCACCCCCGGATTGAGATGACAAGGCTTCGGTCGGTCGGTCGGGTTACCGTGGTCGGATGCTCAAGGGCCTGGCGATTGCCGCGGCGGCAGTGGTGCTGCTGACGGTCGCCGCAGCAGGCGCCTTCCTCGCCTTCGGCGGCATCGACCTCCTGCGCGATCGCACCGTGGTGGTGCCTGAGGAGCTGCGCCCCGTCATCGTTGAGGCTGCGGAGCGCTGCCCGGTGGTCCCCGCTCGCGTCCTCGCCGCACAGCTGGCCTCGGAGAGCAGTTGGGATCCTCGCGCCGTGAGCCCGGCGGGCGCCACCGGCCTCGCGCAATTCATGCCCGAGGTATGGGAGCAGTACGCCGTCGACGGGGACGGTGACGGCGACACCGACATCTACGACCCGGTCGACGCGATCCACTCAGCCGCGGAGCTCAACTGCGTCAATGCCGCACTCGTCGCGGACGTCCCCGGCGACCGCCTCCGCAACATCCTCGCGGCGTACAACGCCGGCTTCAACCAGGTCGTGCGCTACGAGGGCGTTCCGCCGTTCCCCGAGACCGAGCAGTACGTCGAGCGCGTGCTCGCGCGCGCGGAGCGCATCGAGATCGGCTGACACCCGCCTCAGGAGCGGGGGTTGCCGAACATGTCCGAGTTGCCTCGTGCGTCGGCCACCAGCCCTGGCACCACGTCGGTGAGCTCGGCCGGCGACCAACGCGCGCCGTCCTTCGTCGCCACCGGGCCCTTGACCCACGGCTCGGCCACACCGATCTCGTTGCCCGTCACGGTGAAGACGCGCCCCGTCACGCCCGCCGACAGCGGCGAGCCGAGCCAGACCACGAGTGGGGAGATATTGGCCGGGTCCATGGGGTGATAACCCTGCTCATTGGCTTCGACACCGCTCATCTCCGCAAAGAGCGGCAGACCCTCCGTCATGCGCGTGAGAGCGACGGGGGCAATCGCGTTGGCGGTAACGCCGAGACGTCCGAGCTCATCCGCGAAGACGATGGTCATCGCGGCGATGCCTGCCTTGGCGGCGGCGTAGTTCGCCTGGCCGATGTTGCCGAAGATCCCGGACGGCGATGACGTCGAGATGATGCGGGCGTCGTTGATCTCGCCAGCCTTTGCCCGGGCGCGCCAATAGTCAACCGCGTGGCGCGTGACCGCGAAGGTGCCGCGCAGGTGGACGGCAATGACCGAGTCGAACTCCTCCTCGGTCATGTTGACGAACATCCGGTCGCGCAGGATCCCGGCGTTGTTGACGACGACGTCCAGGCCGCCGAACGTGTCGATGGCAGCACGCACGATGCGCTCGGCAGCGGCGTAGTCGGTGACACTGTCGGTGTTAGCGATTGCCTCGCCGCCCATCCCACGGATTTCATCGACGACCTGCTGGGCGGGGCCCACGTCGGCTCCCGCGCCGTCGACCGAGCCACCGAGGTCGTTGACGACCACCCGGGCGCCCTCCCGGGCGAAGGCCAGGGCGTGCTCACGGCCGATGCCGCGACCGCCTCCGGTGATGATGACGACGCGCCCCTCGCACATGCCCGACATGGGTCCTCCCTTTCCTCGACGGCGAGGCTAGCGATGGAGCTCGACGTGATAGGACGAGGGTGTGGCCACACCGCGCGTCCTCTTCGTCTGCACCGGCAACGCCACACGCTCGGTCATCGCCGCAGCCCTCGTCCGACGGGACCGCCCGGCGTGGACGGTCGACTCCGCCGGCACCTGGGCAATCCCGGGCCTGCCCTCCAGTCGCCGCACGCTGGCCGCACTCGAGTCCGTCGGAGTGAGCGCGCCCGGGCATCGGAGCACGACGCTCACACCCGACCACCTGGCGGCGGCCGATCTCGTGGTGGGCTTCGAGGCCGACCATGTGACACACGTGCGCCGCATGGAGCCAGCCTCCGCCGACCGCGCGGCGACACTGCCCCGCCTGCTGCTCCCCGACTGGCCAGGGGCGGACCTCGCCTCGGAGGATCCGCGCGCCTGGACCGAGGTGAATGATCCGGCCGGAGGCGACGTCGACGACTTCGTGCGCTGCGCGCGTGACATCGATGCCCAGATCGCCCAGTTGCTCCCGCGCCTCGATACGTGGACGCAGTAGCCACTCAGTCAGGGAGTACGCCGAGGTCCGCGAGCGCAGCGATCCGAGCCGAGTCGACGCCCCAGTCGGCCAGCGCGCCGCGATCCGATGCCCTCACCCTCCCCGGCTCCCCCGCGGGGGTGAGGGAGAAGCGCGGCGCGGGGGCCGCCTGCATGACGCCATCAACCTCGACGAAGGTTCCCCGCTGCGCAAGGTGCGGATGCTGCGGTGCCTCGGCCATCGTGAGCACGGGCGCCACACAAGCGTCGCTGCCGTCGGCCAGCGCGGCCCACTCGTCACGCGTGCGCGTGCCGACTACCTCGGCGAAGCGCTGACGCAGCACGGGCCAACCCTCCAGGTCGAACTGCCCCGGGAGGTCCTCGCCGTCGAGCCCGGCCAGGCGCAGCCATTCGGCGTAGAACTGCGGCTCGAGGCAACCGATGGCGATCCACTTGCCATCACGGGTGCGGTAGGCGTCGTAGAAGGGCGTGCCCGAGTCGAGCAGGTTGACCCCGGCTTCCTCGCGCCACATGCCGGTCGCCGACATCGAGTGGAAGAGCGACATGAGCAAGGCGGCGCCATCGACCATCGCGGCATCCACGACCTGCCCCTGGCCCGTGCGCTCGGCGTGCCAGAGCGCGGCGAGCACGCCCACGAGCAGGAGCATGGCGCCGCCGCCGTAGTCGCCCACCAGGTTGAGCGGCGGCGTTGGCGGCTGATCACGCCGCGCGATGTGCGCGAGCACTCCCGCGACGGCGATGTAGTCGAGGTCGTGGCCCGCCGTGCGTGCCCACGGCCCCTCCTGGCCCCAGCCGGTCATGCGCCCTAAGACCAGGGACGGCCGACGCGCCAGGCAGGCATCGGGCGACAGGCCGAGTCGCTCCATGACACCGGGGCGGAATCCCTCGATGAGGACATGCGACTGCGCGACGAGGTCGAACACGAGTTCGCGACCCGCGTCGGCGCGTACGTCGACGACGACGCCCGCGCGTCCGCGTCGCGTGATGTCGCGCATCGGATCGCCCAGCATCAGCCCCGGTCGCGGCGACTCGATGCGGATCCCTTCAGCCCCGAGGTCGGCGAGGACCATGGCTGCGAAGGGCGCGGGGCCGATGCCCGCCATCTCGACGAATCTCATGCCGGCCAGCGGCCCGCTCACTTGATCACCACCATGACCTGGGTGTTGAAGACGGCGAGCCGGCCATCGGGAGTCCACAGCTCCCGCGTCTCGGTGGCATAGCCCTCGCGGCGCGCGACGAGGCGGCCGCGGTGCAGCAGCGGCGCTGCGGGATCGATAGTCGCGGGGTCCACCAGCAGGCTCGCGGCGAAGGTGAGCGTCGCCATCGGCCGCGGCTCACTCAGTGTGACCAGAGTCGCCGGCCACAGCGCATCGACCATGCCGAGCGCGAGCGCAGCATCGACGGGCTCGGGCTCCGGCATGCGCACCCAGCACACGACGTCCTCGGTGCGCCCCTGGTAGGGCAGGCCGGCGAGCGGGCGGAACTCCAGCTGCTGGGTGAACTCGGGTGCGAGCGGAGGGGCGAGCGGCACGGCAGCCACGTCGGTCCACGGCGGTGATGCCGGCGGCGTGAGTCGCGCGTCT
>Ga0194133_10010188_pt1 | contig 10631 bp, 7 predicted proteins | sample TA2KigOf40mmetaG_FD_155448 | JGI IMG/M metagenome (GOLD analysis project Ga0194133, IMG submission 155448) | Freshwater microbial communities from Lake Tanganyika, Tanzania - TA2015055 Kigoma Offshore 40m | ecosystem: Environmental > Aquatic > Freshwater > Lake | place: Tanzania: Lake Tanganyika...
ACATTTGCTTTTCTGCTTTGTTGCCACACCTGTATTATTCACACGCAAGGTCAAGCAGAGAGACAGACGTAGTTGATTTGAGGATATGTACATTTATAGAAAGATATCAGTAACAACCAAAATGAAAATTACTCTTGGATTTATTTTATGGCAAAACTTTCCCCCTTCGACCCCAACTGGTTTCATGAACAATGCCAAGATTTACATTCTTTACTTAATGCTTTTTGTAATTGAAGATGGTTCTTATCTGAGATCTAGCCTGGGTAAGTTTCAAAATGTGAAATAAAACTATTCACATCACGTATGGACTTGCAAAATCTACCTGGTGACCATTGGACTTTGGGACTTCTTTGTGAGCCATTTGGGCCTTAATTGTGAGGGCCTCTGCATCAAAAGTAGCTTTTCCACCGGGCCTAAAAGTAAATCAAAAAAGTGCATCAGAATAAATCTCTTGTGAGTTCCGCATTATCTTTTCCCAAATGCGTCAAGAAAATGTTGTTATGTTTTCATGTTATGCTGAATGTTGCTGCATTTACAAATAAGCAAACTAAACCTTGATTACATCAAACACAGTCACTTGACTGAGAAAAAATCAAATAAAAACAAGACATAATTTGCATGCAGTAAATAGCCTTTGAAAATTAATCCTTTTAAGCAAAGTAAAAAATGGATAACAATCGTTGAGTTTGAAGCTAAAATTTAAACTCTTTGCAACAGATGTTGTTTCTCAAGTGAAACTTATCAAAAGTCGAAAGATTTTGAAGTTCTCCAACAGAAATTTCAGTTTTACCGAAAAGATTGAAAAAAGATGCAAAACTATTGCAAAGGGAGGATGAATCTTCAAAAAAGTACACTTTGAAAGATTTTAATGATTTATATTGTCTCACGCCAGAGACTGTTTAGATTTTCTTTGACAGAGAAACAGAAGAGAAGAAAATTCAAAGGTAGAAATTTGTGGGAAGAAAATGACTTTTTCTAAATTGATTCTGAGGCTTTTTCTGCTTTGTTTTAGACATTGATTTAAAATTTTTCTGAAGCAATTGAAACCTGAGATTATTATATTATGTCTCTCTTCCAAGGGTGTCATGGAAACACAAGGTTTTCACATATGACATATTTCTTTGCTTATCTATATAACACATTTTTTCATTTTCATCAAACCTTTTGTTGATCAATATGAAAATTCAACTTTAAATGTGAAATTTTTGAAATTGAAATGCCACAGAGCTCTGAGAAAACTTAAGATTGATTAATCAGCTTAAACCACATGGATCAGCTCTCTTGACTTTTTTGAGACATCAGCTTTTGTTTATAGTCAGACTGTTTCTGTAACTCGAAAACTGCTTGTGACTTATTGCGATTGCGAACCATTGAAATTAAATGAAGTGTAAAATGAAAATCAAATTTTGTAATAAATTTCATTTGCAATGGCATGAGTGACCTTAGAATTTGATTTAGATAACTTTGTGTGTTGAAACATCTACAGGTTGCAAAACAAAACTGACATTTTTCATAGTTTTAGTAAAAGTTTTTCACCTTTGAACATCATAAATTCATTTGAAAATATTTGTCAAACAAATAAAAGATTTTCCACCAAAATATTTCAACACTTACGAAATTAAAACTTTTTTTAACAAATTACCTTATCTGTTCATTTATGATGGTGGCAGATTTGGGAGCATTGAGAGCTGACTTAATACCGATGGATTCTCCATCGAATTTTCCAGGGCCAATCTTTGGCACGTGAGTGCTGCAGTATACCTCTTTGTCTTCCTGTGAGTGCTAAAAATTCAATGGACATTTTTAGAAAATGAAGAAAAAGTTGAGTTTTATTGGAGCTTTAAATGAAACACAAGAAAGACAAGTAATCAAACATATGGCAGATATTTCTCGAGATCTTTGGTGCGTTGCAAAGTATTCTGGTTAGCGTGTTTGCTTCTCATATGCTGCTGGTGTGGATTTATCGTCAACGTTGCCTTTGTATGAATTTATTTGATTCAAAGTAGGATTTTTTATCAAACTGCTAATGCGAAATTTCTTGATTACCAACCACAAGAAACCAAAATGTAAATTAATCTCGAACTTGTTGACAAGAAGTTTTAATTCTGGACGACATATATGATTGTTTTCATCTCAAAAGGAGAGTTTGAAACAACCTCAGGGTACTTTGCAAAGTAGTCTGCATGGGAAAGACATTTAAAACGTTAGATTCGATCCAGCTTTAACCGTGTGAAATTCAAATCGCACACCGGAAAAACTAGATTAAAAATTTAAATGGAACCAACCAAGGAATATTGACGAAAAGAAAACTTTTTTGATCTGGTCTGAACTGGCCTCGCTGAAAGTATTATTTAAACGCTCTTTTAATTGAGATTTTTAGGCAAAAAAGAAAAAGGGAGACCTTTTTTCAAGTTTTATTTTTTTTTACCAAAAATATTTAACACGATGATGCAACAAAAAACATTCGTGACTAATGAAATGTGTCCACAAAAATATTTTTATTACTTACTCATTTTACACAAAAGCAAAAGTAATTTGCGTCAGACTCCATTAAAAACCCACCAAAATAATCGTTTGATTCTTTATTTTCACCTCCAGTTAAATCTGATCTTTACTTGTTGACTTGATAAAATTATGAATGTTTATAAGGAGAATTTCCAATACCTCAATTAAATTTTTCATGGCTAATTGCCTGTTTCTTATTCTTTCAACTGATCAAGGTTTCTTAGCAAAGTGTTTGCTATTCAAAAGTTAGTTCCTGACACACCTAAACATACTTGACAAGCAGAAAACGTTTTTGCATTTCTCTTATCAAAATAAATTTTAAAAGATAATTTTCAATAGGGCTAAGGTTCTCTAATAAGTAACTTCCGCTAGCTTGGAAACAGACATGGAACAAATTGGAACTTAACAAGAGGGACGAAAATGTTAATTCAGCAAAAAAAAATATAATGTATTCGTCGACAAGAAATTTTTTATTTTGAAACAAGTTTTCCAACAAGCTAATCTTTTGTTTCATTAAGGTTTCATTTCTGACTTAATGAGGTAAAAAAGAGTTGTCTGATAACAATCTGGATTGAAAATCGACTCGCAAGGAAGACTGTATCAAGTTTCATAAAATCAAGGAGTAAAGTAACTCAGGAAAGCTAATATGTTTTGCTTAATCAACATGGCTGTGTCAAATCAAAGTTAATAGCTATTTGGTTAAGAGAGAAACTTAGGAATATGTATGAGTGTAAAAAGAGGTTTCAGAGGAATCAATGGTCTTAGAGAAAGTGTGGTCTGAGACAATAAAAAAGGCGTAAGGTATTAGTGAGAACTTTTTGGGGAAGGGGTTGTCTCTAAGAAAAATATTTTTTACTTTGTTTATCTTTCTCTAAATAAGACATTTGCTTTCTTCAACATTCAGATCCTTCAAAGTTTTGAGTATCGAAGCCTTAAGTTTTAAGTCAAAGGCTGCAACCAAACTAACAGTTTGACTGTAAAAAGCTCATTCTCAAGAAAAATGGCCAGGTGTTATGATTTCTCATTGTCTACTTTGACTCAATAGATTCAACAAATACAATTCAGCTATCGTGCTTGATGGTTGTTAATCAGTGTTTGGTTAGTGCAAAGTAACATTTTGTTGTTTCACGTTTCAGCAAAGGAGCCAAGTCTTTTTACCTGATTGTTGAAGTAGGTCTTTAAAGTAAGTTTTGTTGAACATTCTGTACATCTAAAGCATCCACTGTGAAAAAATGTAAAGTCCTTAAGAGGTCCAATCTTGTCTGTTGGATAGACTGTCTTGTTGCACCGAAGGCATATGTTCTCAACGTAATTCGTGCGAAACATGGTTTTGTTTAACACTGTGTATTCTTTCTTCTTTACACAAACACAAACTCAACTGATTCCCATGAATTTTTTCCCTTCAATATGAACAAGCAACTGTCTATACGTCCGATACGGGGCCTGCTTAAACCTGCAATGAAAAAAAGATGTTGTTTGAGTTGTATTCAAAAGAGAGAAAAATATATTCAGATATGAAAATAAAAAACACGTTTCAACACTGATCTAACAATAACAATGACGACAAATGGTTATTTAGAGTTGTTATTGTGTTGCTGAAACTATTTTTTAAACACAAGAAAAGATTTTAAGATTAAAATTTTGAAATGATACGAAATCGAGAATCAATCAAAGATACCATTTTGTGGCTTAAACTATTTTTCAAACAAAAGAAAAGATTTCGAGATTAAAATTAGAAATTAAACAAAATTTAAAAACTCTTTTGATATTCATTAAAAAAATGTAAGGAATATTTGCCACCTTTGTTTTTTCCTGTTGAAGGAAGATATTCAAATTTGAAAAGATTCGTCACTTAAGATAAACTTGATTACGGTGCTACAGAGTGAAATTTAGCAAAATAATTTCTTTTGTTGACTAAAAGATACTTCCTCTGAAATAGTTAACAGAGCGTTTGAATGAGAAATTCTAAATGCATAATAGAGATTATTACATTGAAAAATGACTCTGTCTGAAACCTGAAGAAATTTCAGATGCCCAACGTTTCCCCTCATTCTTTTGCAAATCACTTTGATTCGTGAGTTGCTGATGGTTGAAACTTCCATAATCAAGCTTCATTACTATCTTCAATTACCTACGTGTGTCCTAAGCCCAAAAGTCGCTACAAAGAAACTCAGAAAGTCAGACAATAAAAAACTTAATTGAAAAAGGAATCAAAAAGTTTTCCTTTTACTCAGAATTTAAAAAAACCTGGAGGCTACTTTGGAAAGAAAAGGAGTCATCATGACATTGAAAAGATAGTAGAAGCAAAAAAAAGTATTGGAAATGGCTTTTAAAAGAAAATTGTTTCATTGGATGTAAAGCAAGCGTTAATCTGAAAATTCGTAATCTTCACCTTTGAAAATGATATCACATCATGTGAAAATTTTACAAAAAAATTCGATCGATGTTTTCAACAACTTTCTTTTTCGTCTAACTTCATCCTAATTACACTTGAGACAATTGTAAACCTATTAAATTGATAGATCTTGTCAGATATATAGCTTAGAAAGTAACAAACAATATTTAATAATAAGGTAAAATCCTCCAGACTCCACCAATAAACTTAGTTGTAAAAGTCTTTTTCTTTCGTGGCAGAAAATCTTTCTATCTTTTTACACATTCTGTGAGACTAAGGTAAATACATTTGTGATGAACAGTTGCTTGAACATAAATGAACAACAACTGGTTGTTCCCCCACTGCGATGTTATACATGCTTAATGGGTTTCTGATGTATCCATTATCTGTTTGATATCGGAATATTTAACAGAACCATACATTCAGAAATAACCAACTAGAACAAAATAATGTTGTGTGTTTTTAAAATTGATTTATTCAACGCGCTTTGAAAAGGGTGCTTTGAATGCTGTGACACAGAAAGGAAATACAAAAAAGTTCACAAGCGGGTGTAACGAAACCGGGTTAAAGGTGCACGCCATAAAACACGAGCAAGCCTATCTGTCTATCTCAAATTTTTCGAGTGAAAACTTTAATGATCTCAAGAATCGAGCCCGTTTTTATGAGAGTAAATTAGCTATGCACGTGAAGTTTTTACCAGTCTGTTGTTGTCTATATAAACAAGTTTTTTTACACCTTTCATTGATCGATTGATTGAACAGAATGATAGAATTTAAGGCTGTAAGTCGTCGCAGCTGAAACTACAATATTCCCTCTGGCTCAACAATAAATCCATCCACTCAAAATCTGTCTCATTATTTGAAAAAGGAGCGTCATGCTGCTGACCTCTGCGTTCCCAAATGTTCAAAAAAAGACTTATAATGGAAAATTGGTTGGTTGATTTAACAACCAAAAGTTCGACGGACACATCACTTTTGTATGCAAATAAAATCAGCTCTAAAGATCATGGAAAAATCAAACCTAATAAGTCAAAATCAGAATGTCAATATTTTGATTTGATGCATTTCAAGGAAGGAATAGGAGAAACTAACAAGATCATTTTTTCTTATGAGGGGTGCACTTGGAAAGTGGGTTGATTTTGCATAATTTTTTTTTCAAATTTGGAGTCTTTTTTTGGATCGTGGAAAAATTTTTAACTTACTTATTATTATTCCCCCAATCCCCTTTGCTGTAAAGTTTTCTCTCCATTGAATCGTTCGTTCACTAGAAACACTCGGAAAATGACATCTGTTTGACAATTAAATTTTTCCCATTTCACAAAAATAACCCAATTTGAATGACATTCTTCTTTTGTCAAAAGAATCTAACACATTTGGTTTTTGTGTCCAAAAGTTTTAGCAAACGCTGTGAAATGGATTCATTGATTGGGAAATATTGGGCCGGGATTTAACCATCTATCACAGATGCTCTCTTTCATTATCATGTGAAATCGTATGACACTTTTCACACTCTACAAAGAAGCATGGATGACAAGCTCGACGCACAAGTTGTTAGACTTAAGGGATGGCTTCATTCAAGAGCATCACATGGTTTATAGAGCTTTTAATTTCCTTTAGAAACATCTGTTGGTCTGCTCCATTGATCCATTCCCTTCAATATGAGTGACGTAGCACTTTATATCAGAGATTCAAAATGGTTATAAGATCAGTTTAGAATGAAGTAATGATATCTGATTGAAAATCCATTGACCTCTAATTAATTTTTTTCAACCATTTCACGAGGTGGTAATCTTAAAAAGGGCTGAGAATTGACAAAATGTTTAAAATAAGTAAACAAAACAATCAGACACACTAAATAGGCACTATGAGGATCATGATGCTATGCTATTATAGTACAATCATGCAAAAGAATTGTTGTTCATCTAACACCCAAGTAGTTTCAGAATGATTCGTTCTAGAAATACGAGCTGTCAATCACGGTTTATTGATTAGGGAATATTGGGTTGGGGTTTCCGATCTAACACAACAGTTGGCCAGAATTAAATTGCAATTAATAATCTTTATTGTTTCTAACAGTCACTGCAGCAACCCTGGTTTGATTTTAAAGCTTCATACACTCCTAAACAAATAGTTCACAAATACTCCGGGTCCGGGCTAGCCCCTTTCCACTACTTGTAGTCATAGATTGTTGTAACATCTTCTTTTATCACAATAACAATGTCAGATCACGATTCCTCATTAAAAAAGCATTCAGATGAGACATAATCTATGGACCAATGAAGGCATCATAAAACTTACTCAACTTTCCATTTTTGTCATCACATCCTTTTTCTCTCTCACATTGACACTTTTTAATGGGAAAACAAACTTTGAAGATGTTAACGTTTCAGTTTTATTTACTTTTCCAACAAATCTTCAATGATGTTTAGCTTTTTTAATCATTGCTTCATCGTTCTTTACCAGTGTGACTGAGTTGCAGCGGCGACCGTCTATTTGTTTTTACATTTTCTGCACGCAGCCAGTCGGTTCGTAGGAGGGATTCTTCATTCCGACAGCGACACGCGATCGCAAACGCTTTTTGCACCCTTCCCTTCTCTAGAACCGTTTTCGTTTTCGTTCACACTGATCCCAATTGGTGGAGGCAGCGCGGGCGGACGGGGGGACTAACGGTCTTCACCAAAGAGGGGTAAAAAGGCCACGTCATACACAAAAGTTACGATGTAAACTATTTTAGAAAATTTTTGCCTCAAAAATTCACAATTACCTTAAATGTTGGTCGTATTGTAGACAAAAAAAATTTTCATATAAATTAGTTTTTTTGAACCACCTGTCGGTTACCCGAGGTGTGTGCCACGAACCCAACCTGCAAAACTATTTTTCCTTCCATTTCTCTGGTTTCGAGCGGCAGAGCGACGCGCCGACGCGCGCGCGCCTACCCGCCCGCCTACCCGCCCGCCTGCGTCATCCCACCTCACGTTTTCCCTTTGCTTTTGCTTGCGCCACACACTGAGTCATGAAGAGGTTGTGTGTGGCTGGCTGCACTGTAGAAACCACTGGCTCATGTAGATGAAGATTTCATTCCAACACAAGAAAAAAATGTTAAGAAAAGAAATAAAAAAGGTGGAAAATGAAAAATGGGAACAGAAAATCCACACACACAGGAGAAGAAGTTAATAAGTTTCAGCATAGGAAGGCATGTTCGATGAAGATTAATCATGCCTGGCTTTTAATTCCAGCTTGAAAATGATGGCAAAGGTTATACCAAAAATAAGTCTATTGTCAATGGAATGTGTGGATCCATTACATTTCCTTTAAACATATTATTTAAAAAAAAAAGAGAATTTTCAGTGTAAAATTTGGAATTGGAAATGTCTCAAAAAATTATTTGCGTCTCACCTTTTTACCACAAATTTTTTTCGAAGCCATTTGTAATTATGAAAAAAATATTTCTCACAAGTTGGAAATAATAAGAAGTCATTCATCTCAAACCACGCAATCTGCACGTAATAAATCCCAATCCCTGCCTGATGAAAGATGTCTGGTCATTTTCCGTCTGCAGCTTTCTCATTTTTATGTTAATCTTCTACCCTTTCTTACCTAACTGCTGTAAGTACCAACAATCTCATGCTGACTCACAGAGGGTCCTCCTAATGATCCCCTTTTGGGAAGCAATAAAACTTGAGAGACTCAAGGAAATGATAATCGTGTCTCTGGGAGCTTATTTGTCACACAAAGGATTTGCTTAACGATGGAACTTTCAAAAGAATATCCGGATTGGTTTCTTATCTTCTTAAATGGTCGAAACGAATCAATCAATTATAAATTTAACTTTTGTGTCATGAACTTCGAAGAAAATATCTAAAGGGTCAAGAGTTGAGATTTTGATTGAGTTTTGTCTGTTTTAGTGTAGATAACATGTGTAAAAGGATAGTTTGGAATCGGAGTGACAAATTGAGGACAGATCAGGAGGTCAGCTTTCAAAACAAAAGACCAGCCCTCGGTTGATTTTCCCAAAGTGAGCTAAAAGCGTGTGGAAAACAAACGTAAGTTGGGCTCAAAGGTAGTTTGAAATCCAAAGATTTTGAAAAGGGAACCCATGGTGAACTCAAAAAGAGAACTTTTTATGTAGATTCTATTTTCCTTTAAAATTTCCACTCATTTTTCAAAGCATAATTAATCTCCCAAGAAAAGTCTCCTGCGATGCTTTAATGTCCGTCTTGTCGGGGGGGTTAAAACTTCCGTCTTTAATGCTAGAAATCTTCTTAGATCCTTTATTGGAGCATAAAAGGCTAGAAGTGTCAGCTTTAGTAAAAAGAATTATTGTAAAGTCATCGTCGTCATCATACATGTTGAAGAAAAATCACGTCTAGAAATTAAGTAATCAATAAATCGAATGGGGTAAATTTTTATAGAGCTACATGAGACGATTTAAATTATCCTTCGAGGTTTCACAAGATCAAAAGTGTGACCTCAATAGGAATCGACTTCTCCAATTGGGGTTTCAAGAAATTTCCAAAATGATGCAGATGTCTTGTTCTGAGACAGGACAATCTAGGGTACTAAAAAAGGTCGAACAATTTTTAAAAAATGTTACAGGAAGTGGAAACTTAATCCAATACGTCTCATTCATTTAAGATCAACTCATTTCTAAAATATGAAAATACATCATCTTAAGGAACACAAAATCACAGAGCGACAACCCCGATTATAATGTGGCGACCTTTTGTAACTTGGTTACCGGCCGAGAACATGGAGACAGAGACGTTTGAAACCTTGCATCCTCCGAACCTTGGATTTGCCTCCACCGGACGGACACATCTCTGTCGGGCCAAATTGTAAACAGTGCTTTTTAAAATGATCTGTTTTTCGCATATTCATATTTGTCAAATAAACCAAAAAGGGGTGCTTCATATTAAGCCACAACTTTTGGTGACAAGCATTTGCATCATTTCAATTTGTCAAATGAATAGCGTCATTTCAAAATTTAAATTTCCACTATTCAACGGACGGACAGGGTAGTCGACTAATCAGTTTCAAGATAATCAAAAAATATCTGACCCCATTCGTTACTAAACATCTGAACTTGATTTTTGAGAGTGGATTCTCTTTTATTTATTCATTAAGACCATCCCAGAAAGTGCAAACGAGAGATGCATTATGAATTCCAAGGAGGTCTGTCTTGACTCATGTGTTCTCGAAACGCGCGTTGGTCCAGCTCAAAAAGATTTTGACAATAGATTTACGACGTGTGACGTGGACTAGTACCCCGTCGGGTATCGTGTCGGGGTTTGTCGGGGCTCCCACCCGAGACCCGCTCCTACCTGATCCGGCGCCACGGCCGTTCGGCCACAAAGGTTTCTAAGTTGACAACATTCCGACACATCGAATGAAAGTGCACGTCCTTTTTCAGCCCAGGACTCGAGTTTTCTGGAGCGGTCATACCCCACACCCGATCCGCCCGAGTTGGCAAGGAGCGGAGAGTAGGCAAACAGAGCTAGATCTTTATTAACATTCACATCGTTTGACGTGACAAGAAAACAAGGCAATAATGGGAAAGAAAGACAGATAAGAAGAAATGGACTTTTGCTTCAAGCCACGATGCCTTCGCCTTCGCCGGCGTCGCCCTCGGTGGCTCCGGCAGCGCGGATGCCGAGAATGTTGGCGAGGGTATTCTGGGGTCGGACGCCGCCGGGAACTCCTCCGGGATAGCTTCCGCCCGGGCCCCCGAAGCC
>Ga0194133_10010191_pt1 | contig 10629 bp, 9 predicted proteins | sample TA2KigOf40mmetaG_FD_155448 | JGI IMG/M metagenome (GOLD analysis project Ga0194133, IMG submission 155448) | Freshwater microbial communities from Lake Tanganyika, Tanzania - TA2015055 Kigoma Offshore 40m | ecosystem: Environmental > Aquatic > Freshwater > Lake | place: Tanzania: Lake Tanganyika...
TCCTCAAATTGACTTTCTCCCTAAACTTATTTTTTCACGCAGTTTCTCTCAAAATATTCTCTAAAGAAGCACCAAATTATTGCTCATGGGAAAGAAGGAAAAAGGTATCCTTGCTCAACTTGTGGAACAACATTTTCCAAAAAAAGTTGGTTGAAACATCATATAACCCAGCACACTGGCGAACTGCCACACAAGTGTCCTAAATGTAGCAAGACCTTCAAATACCCGAGAAAACTGAGAATTCACATGGCTGTCCATAACCATAAGTGTAACTCGTGCGACCTACAAGTAAAAAAGGCTATTATTTGTCTGAAAATTATACATTTTTAAATATTTTCACCTACTTTCAGTTTGACACTTTTCTGGATTATCGAAAACATAAGGCCACACATAATAAAACTGTTGAAAAAAGGACTTGCCCAGTCTGCCAGGTTTAAAACTCCAAAAGTTTTTTGTCACTCTTCCCCTTTAAAAAATAGGAACTTTATTTCGTGTAAAGTGAACAATTTTATTTTATAGGCCAAGTTCTCCAACAGGTCTCGATTGAGACAACATTATGTCATACACAACGAATTGAGAGAAACGTACACGTGTTCCTACCCCTCATGCTTAAGAACTTTCTATTTTGAAAAAAATCTCAGCCAACACATAAAGGTGATTTATTTTCTTTCGTAGAAAACGATTGTTTTCGGTCTTTTTTATCAACAAAACTTTTCGTTACGTCAAAAAGGTACATCATGAGGGAAATGGCGTCACTTGCGATCGAGAAAACTGTTCTGCTAAATTATTTTCACGCTCTGCAATGATACGCCACAAGAAGGCCATTCATTCTGATGTGAAGAAAGAAGTCAAAGTAAGGAAGCCTCAAAAATCAACCAAAAAGCACCCAAAAAAGCCAATTGCTGCACTCTTAACTGGAGCTTTTTTGCCAAGAGACGTCGAAAAAGAGATTATTTTAAAAAATAAAACACATCCTTTAATAATTGAGGATCTCCAAAAGGAATTCCTGGAAAAGGAAGAAATTGTCTCAGACTATCGAGTCGAGAGAATATCCAGGACAATAGAAAAAGCTTAGACTGCTGACTTTTTCCAAACTAACCATTGTCCCCTTTTACTCTTTCAAACTCCAAGAGAAAATGTTAAGTTTTGATATTTTTCTTAAATGAATATTAACTTTTGAAAGCTCAAAAATGGATTTTCTTTAAAATAAAGCCTGATTAATTAGTAAGCTACAATAACTTTTCATTAACATTCTGGGTTACCCTCTTGACCTTTTTATAAAACCATTTTTGGAAGTAGTGATTTTAAGTAATTTCTAAGACTACGATCCTCCCAGAGATCACGAGTATTTTTTGAATTCAATCTAATGGGTGTGAGAAGGTGGAGGAGGCATAGATTCGACTACTGTTCGAAGAACAGCAGCAGCCATCAAAGCTGCATATTGTTGCCAATCTTTCCGACGAGTTCCATCTTTGTAATCGGCTATTCCTTTGATAAGCATGTACTAAGATGAAAAAAATTTTCAATCATTAAAGTTTCATGTTTTTCATAATACCAAAGCTAACCTGATCCTTTCTGTTTCCATATATTGAGTCAACAACTGTGTCTAATTCAGTATCAAAAGCTATATTTGAATGTCGAAGCGAGAACTCTTGCCTTAATTGATCATCTAAGGCAACTTGTCTTCCTGCAGCCACTGGACCAAGGTGAAGCACTGGATCCCCTCTCAACCTGCTCAAAATGTTTCAGATTCTTCTTTTTTTTAAATGTAGCATCTTATGTTTTACCTTGGATCAACATCATCTGGTCGGTTGGGAGTTGGATGGCCCACTTCTATTAGTTCACTTTCTCCAACAGACATGTAAAGCTTGTCAGTCTCTTGTGCAGGCCTTGTCCAGAGTTCTTTTTCTTGTTCCTGGCCACCAGTTATTTGATCTAGGGCTTCCTCAAAGTATTTCTTCCAAGGACCACCCATGGAATGATCAATCTGATGCTTTAATTAAAATACAAAAAGGTTTATTCTGGCAAAGATACAGCCATTCATTTTAGCAGGATTGTTTTTACTTTTTCAACCAAGGCTTCGGCAATGGACTGTAAACCTAGATCAACAGGGCACCAGGACCGAGTTTCGAATTGCAGGCCGCCAGTGGAGGTCTCTTTAACACTCTCGCAATAAGAGTAGATAAATCTAAATATTCAGTGAATGAAAGAGAATTATCAGGGCTTAAATCCAGTTTAGTTTACCTTTGGCCATGTTTTGAAGGGGCTGATAATACAACATCGCCAAGTCGAACATGCTTGTCAAAGTCCGTAAAATGAGGCACAGCCCCTGCTACCCCAACAATAAAAACGTGTTCTACATCCTGAAAATGTAAAATAGTGAATGTAAGTGGCACTACGAGTTTTTTCTGAATGCAATATTCCCAATTTTTTCCGAACCGCTCAAGCCCTAGGATTAGATGAGGTCTGGATTTCTGGGCCTAACCGAGCTCGGGAAAAATGTATTCAGGACTTTGTTGGTTGAGAATCAGGGAAGGAAAAAGCTCGTTTGTAACAAACTCAAAGCGCCAATATTTTCTGTGGAAGAATGGGGCTGCTTCGACCCACTGTACACTGGGTCCGGCAAGGTAGTGGGTTCAAAACAAGGTAGTTAGTCAACCTTTTACTCCGGATTGCATAAAAAATTCATAAACGTAAGAACCACAATATTCAATTCACCTGGAAAGTACCCAAAAGCCTTGTGGTTGTACTCCCAGTGGCAATCAAAGCATCTCGGGTATTTCCTGTCATTGGGAGTTTGGTTGTGACAACACGATGTTTTCCAAGATCTCCAAGAGTGTAGACATTAGCCTCTCCTGTTAACATTTTAAGGTTCAATTAGATCAGGATTAAAATTTTGAAATATCAACAAAAGAAGTGGAAATAATTTTTGAAAATCCAAGGATTAATAGAAAAAACCATCACCTACAAAAAATAAACAAAAAGTTAGAAACTCACCATTCTGTAAAAATGTTTTGTGTGAATAAAAAATCATGAATTAAAAAAATTAGTATTTAGTTTTAAGATAATTTTTCTGAATTTCTAGTTATTCACACAGAACATGAAAACACAAATCCCAACAAAGACAAACGATCACTCAGAACGAAATATTAATCAACCTGGAAATAAAATAGATACAAAAAAATGCAACTTAAAAGGTCACAAAATAAATCACTTTCAACACAACATTGAAAGAAAATCATGTTTTTTTCAAATACCTACGGTTGCATATCTAACAAAAGTTTGCTTATTGCTCATTACAGCATCAACAGCTACTTTTTCAAAATAATGAGCAGTAATCACAGCAATGGTGGGATGCAGTCCATGTCCACCAGACCCAGACCCTCGAGGCATCTATTTTGTGTGAAGAACTCTCGTTTTAAAGGGACATGAAAACAGGATCAGAGCTGTACCTGTTTAACAACAGTTACATTGTCATCTCCTTGATTGTGAACCCGACGAAAAGCAACCGAGGCTGGATCTACATCTGCCAAAAAAGCAACTCATGATAAATTTAGTTTTTTTAACAAATGACACACATTTTCAATTCATTCTTAACTCTTCTTAACACATATTACTTTCAACCCATTTCTTTTTATCAGGTTAACGATATATTTTTCACCCTTGTGATTCAATCCTCTTATTACAGTTATTTCACATCCCTTATTTCATGATATTTTTAATGAAAATGTTCTTGATTGGTCATCGGTACAGGTTATCTATTGGGCCTCCTGAGTGGTCACCCCTAGGTCATCACTCAAAAATAGTTTTTCATGACCTAACACTCGCCACTTTCTCTTTCTTCTTGACTGTAAATCGCAAATCATCAAATTGTTCTCCATCTGTAACTTGAAATACATTTTGCTTTTACCTTCAATTTCGAGCAGTCCTGCTCCAACTGGTTTGACTAGATTTTTCGTTACTAATTCCACAACTAAATGACGCACAATTGTAGTTTCAGATTTAAATCGCCTGTTTGAGAATGAAAAGGTAGTGCAGGGCCCAAATTTACATATTTATTATTTTACCTTGACATATCATCTAAAGTGAGAGAATTCGGATAGGATTCTTCAATGGCAGAGAGAATCTGTTCAGATGTTAACGTTTTATCCTCTGATTTTTTCTCCTCTTCACCTAAATAAATCCAAGATCATGAAAATCTATGATTAACATTTATTGAAAATTAAAACGAATCTAAAAACATTATGTCCATGATGCAATGCTTTTTCCATTTCATTCTTATAAAATATTAAAAAATCATAAAGAGATATTAATGTTGAAGGATTTAAAGTTAGAAAATGCTCTAAACTTCACAAACCCAATTCTTGTTAATTTATGGAATCCCTAGTTAATATTAATTATGAATAATTTTGGTTAGTAGAGTAAAAATTGCAGTAAGCCTATCAAAGTTGGCCTATTATATTTTAAATTTAAAGCCCAAGCCAAATATAAACCTTTGTAGGTCCATAACAATCCATCTTTCCCAACGCTGTAAAGCAAAGCACCAGCCCTGGCTTAAAATGAAGAATGGCACCGAAGATCAGATTAAAAAAACATTCCCACTTTTCTACAGGAAAAAGTTTTTTACTTGGTCTATTCGGCAATTGGTCCATTTCTTTTTCCTGAGTGAGCTCTACTTCTATTTTGGCAATCATGGGGTAATCATTTTGCATCAGCTTCATGATTTTCTTGATGAAGCCAACATAGTCTGTAATATGTAATTCAAATTAATAGATAAAACATAGTTAGAATAATGATTCAAGAAAACATCACTGTAATACTATTTTTTAATCACTCTGATTTCTTACCTCTTGGAAAGTTTATTGGGCTGACCAGCTTTTTAAAGAACTCTTGGGCTTCTCCGGCCCTTTCATTTTTAGAAAACTGTTCCTTGAACCAATAGGTAATGAGCCTTTTCTCTTGTGTGTACCTCTTCGTGGACAAGTTGATGAGAAAAACTCGAAATTCCAGACACAAGTGTGGTGGAATTAGTTTAAGGTCATCCTCTAAAAACATAGCTTTGTTTTCATTTCATTAATCTTTATTCTTGATATTATCTAACCTTTGTCCCCGATTTGCTGCTTGTTGACAATGATACCCGCATTACTTCCTCCAGCAACATGAATATTCCCAGTTGACGATTCCAAAGGAACCTGTTTTCTTTCCATTATCAGTGTTGTTGACCTTTGGGTTTTCTTTTTGGGTGTCAGCACAATATGCTCTTAGTTGTTTAATGAAATATTCATTTATAAATTTCAGATTCAAAATTTAAGCAAAAAAATACCTTCTTTGAACGGTTCCATGATGGCAATTTCTAATAGATATAAATAGCTCCAATTACTGAACAGACCTTAGGGTTAAGGATGATGTCACTTCATTCGAGGCTGTTCCACAATGAAAAAAGATTTCAGGGTTTAATTGAATTTTTCTCTTGCAAAACAAAGTACTTAAAAAGGCGTCAACCTAATTTGATTCAAGTACAACAATAGCAAAGCTGGGTGACGAAATTACGGATTTCTACACAAAATAGAAATCAATGTTGAAAAACAAAACGTGCTGCTGATCAAAAGGGAAAAAATCACTTCTATAAAATGTAAATTATTTTATTTGAAATTAAGGAAATTCTGAAATACTTTTTTTCTGAAACGTATGAAAAAAAAGTTTCAATAAAAAGCCAACAAAATTCTGTTTTTCATCACTTATCAAAGCTTATCTTTTCTTATCTTGTTTCTTTAGATTTTGAGTCAGATTTTTACCTCGTAATTAAAATCATCCGGTGCCGGTACAAAGGGTACTTTGTTTTTGAAGTGTTCCGGCCTCTAAAACTTCACAGGCAGGCCTTTGACATCTGCATTGTCTCCATCCAGATTAGGGGCCAACTTGAACTTAACCAATCTCTGCTTTGCTGCGCCCAGATTCTAATAATGGAAAGCCACAACTATGGGAATAGAAAGCAGTTTAAAATAACGTGCAGAAATTGGGGTGTTTTTAAGCAACCTTTTTTAAAATCATGTTCAAAAAAAATGTTTAAAATGACTTCTTACATATAAAATTTGATGAAAAATCATATCTTAAAAATGTATTTATAAGAAACAAAATTAATAAAAAATTTAACACTTTTTAAAACTTTTGTTTACCTTTTTTCCAAGTTTTGATCAACATCTTTTAATGTATATTTTTATGAAAAAACGACGCCAAATGCATAAAAGTTATAACTGTTTAATAAATAAAGGTTATTTTTTAAATATCAATACAGTTAAACTTCCTTCAGTTCATTACATATTTTAACATTTGTTTTCACTTTTGGCAAAGTTTTGCCTACTGACAAACTCTGTTTGGTTGTCCGACAACCACAGATCTCTATAATCTGAAAGATTTAGAAATCGTTGGTTTGAGGGTCTGATCTTTCGAATGTTTAAATTTACAATATACAAAAATAAATCTCTCATTTCAATTTTGTGCATTACTAATTGTGTGTTTTTTTTAACCATTTAACTTTCTAAAGGCTTCAATTGAGCCACAATCCTAAAAAGTGATAACGTCAGTAAGTTATTGAGAGGTTGCCGAAGTTCTGCTCAAAAATCATGCTCCAAAAACAAGGTTTGAAAAATCAAAACAAACAAAAATCAAAATTCTGGTTTGACATCGCCATGCAGTGTTATGAATAATCTACGTTTTTGGAATTATTTATTGCAACGTATTGATGATTTTCTACACTTCTTCAACTCTAAAAGGATCCTTCTCTTAGCTGTTGTATTGACTTAATTTTAGCTCAAATTTATACCATTACTTTCCGTTAAAGAGTAGTTCAAAATCCACACGATTTTGAATAATGTCATTTTATGGAGATGGACAATCACAGAATGGAAACTTTGAAGAATCAGGGGAAGGGCATTACGACGGATCTGTAAGGACTTTTATTTGAATTAAGATTATGAAAATTTTAATCCTTATTCTTGTTCTATCTTAATTTTAAGGACATTAAAGCAGAGACAGTGGACAACGAATACTACAGCTTCTTACACGTTAGCAGGACAGCAAGTGACGAAGAGATTGTGTCAGCCTACAAGAAATTTAGCCGTCTATATCACCCAGATAAGCACAGAGACGAGGATGACAAAAAGAAAGCGGAAGTTATGTTTGCCAAGCTCAAAAATGCTTATGAAGGTTCGTTACTCAAAAGAGTTTTATACTGCTGGTTGAAAATTTTAACCTCCTTTAATTATTTTATTTTAATATAAACCACGTTTGACTCTTATACATGTCCATTTTTGTATGAAATAATACTTTTAGTTTTGAGTGACCCACACAAACGGGCAATTTATGACTGTCTTGGAAAGAAAGGTTTGGAAGAGCAAGGATGGCAACTTGTGAAACGAACAAAAACTCCTCAAGAGATACGCGAGGAATATGAGCAATTAGCAAAGTAAATCGAATAAGTTTCAAATATAAGAAAACATATAAAAGCTAGTTTTTGTTAGCTTGAATACTTAAATCTGCAAATTTAAATTACGATAAGTAATGAATGTTTTTTATAAATCAATTTAGAGAGCGAGCTGAAAGACGATTACAAATGAGGACAAACCCAACAACAAAAATGCAGGTGAATGAAAAGAGTAGTTTTAACAATTTTTGTTGTCACTCTTAACTAGATTGTTGAAAGAAAGGTAAATCTCCATAGAAAGAAAGGTGAATTTCTATAAAATTTACATGTATTGTAAAACTAAGGTGACTGTCAATGCAACTGATCTCTTCGAACGTTATTTGTATAATGAAGAGCTTGATGACGTACTTGACACATCTCTTCCGTCACTTGAAGTCACTGAGGTATCACTGGGTCAGACCATTGAAATGCCAATTTCGAACACTCAAAAAGTCATCTTAGCAGGTTAAATCATTTAAAGAAAAATTTCGCGAAACCACTCCATGATAATAAAAGTCTTGGATCTTTTAAGGAAATGTTGGCACTCAAAATGGAACTGGAAATGGGTCTATGAACTTCACGTTTAGAAGAATACCTTCTATGCGGTGTTGGCAAGACCTTGACGTTGGTTTCGGAAATGGTCCTTCTTTAGGGACCAAATTAAACTACATATTTACAAATGCTGCTTTTGCAAATACATCAGGTTTACAAAGATAATTCTTATACAAAAAAAAACTAGACTATTTAATGTCACTTCATTGCAGGCTCGTTGCAATTCACACCGAGAGGTCTTCAGCCGACATATAGTTTTTCAGTGGGCAATAGATTAGGAAAACAAACTATGGGTTACTTGAGTTTTACCTCCAACTTTCTTGCCAAAAATATCGACAGTGTAAGTAAGGAAATAGCTTCTTCTTAAACTCAGTACTCTGAAAAAAATTACTCTTCAGGGTATTTCCATAACGCACAATGCATCAGCAATGTCCACTTCAATTGTTCACGACACCCCAAACTATCACTTATTCGGATCCTTCCAGTTAGGTTTACCCTCAACTTTCCTGAGCTTCTCAGCTACTCGTAAATTCAACGAGGGAGAAACTAAAGTCAAAGGAGCTTTAAAGTATTGACTACAAAAAAAGTACTCAAATGTGATTTTTTATCAACCTTTCACGCTCTAGGATCGGAACATTCGGTGCTCTTGTAGAATATGGCGTTGAGAGAAAGATCACAAAGCATAGTGCAATCAGTGCCTTTATGGTCGTCGGATTACCTCCTGGAGTCACGCTGAGAGTCAGAGTTGTGCGTTCGTCCCAGACTTACACCTTCCCAATACACTTGTCCGACGAGATCATGTTGCAACCTATATTTTATGGAACAATCACACCCCTCATTATATGGTTCACACTGAAAAAATTAGTCTTCGATCCGATGGAGGACAAAAAGCAAGAAGAAGAAAGGAAAAGGGAATCTGAAGCTAATCTCCAAAAGTGATACTTTTTAGACGTGATTTTTACCGATTAAAAGTCTCAAAGAGATTCTTTTCACCTAGATTGATTGAAGAAAGAAAAGATGCTCTTTCCTCCATTTCACTCATGAGAGCAAGATATACCAGAATTGTCCTCAACGAGGCGTCTCAAAATGGTCTAATAATTTTGGTCGCTCTCTACGGACGTATTTTGTCAGGTTTAAATTTTTTATTGTCAGTTTTAAGATTGAGGTTTTTCCAAAACACTCTAGAATAATCTTTTTTCAACAGAAACTCATGAGCTGCTCGTAAATTTGGAGTCTGGACCTGTTTCAATAGACTGTAATAGTTCGACGGAATTCGAAGATTTAAATTTGACGTTTCCTTTTCTTGATTTGAAAAGTCAAAATGTAAGGATAAATTTTAAACAAGCACATCATCCTGTATTGATTTAATACATTTTACACTCAGGATGTGATAGACGTCACTATTCCGGTCCAGTGCCTCGTCGAAGATGGTGGAAAGTTAATCCTTTACGAGGGTGGCAGTAAAACTGACCTTGCAGGCTTTTATGATCCCTGTGCTCCCACCACAATAGAAATGATAAAAGACCAGAAGCTGAGTTCACCATCAAAGCATTTGTTGATTCGCTATTTGTTTCAAAATCAGTTGCATCAAGTCATTGTAGATGATGATGGAGGAGTGCAAGTACCAAAAACGACCCATAGAATTGAAAGGGTAACCGCATGAATTACAACAATCGAAGGATTTTTGTGATAAGTTTTTACTTTTATCGCAATAGGTATAAGGTATGATTTTTTAAGCAAGGAAAAAGGATGATGAAGAGGCTTCACCTGGTTGTCCATCATAAGTAGTCTCAACTTCAAGCTATTGTGATTATTATTCAAGCAATTGATGCTCGAAAAATATGGTCAACAATATTTTTAGCTGTAGAAAAGATCTCTGTAGTTTCTTACGAAATAAACTTTTGCCAACTCAACTGCACTGCCGGGGTTGTTTTAACTATAACTTTAACATTTTTAACTTAGGAGAGGCCTTTTCCAATCAAGCTTAATACTGAACTCAAGAAGTCTAAAACAACCTTGATTCTAGATAAAAATATAAGTTTTGATCTCAAGGACCATTTATTTGGAGCACTTAAAGGCATGTATATCGTGTAAATATTTTTTGCTTGTTTTCCTTCATTGTCAATTTCTTTGACTTGATAAGTTCAGGTGCTTTTACTCTAATTTTACTATCAGTATGTTTTTCTTCCGGATGTTGAAACAGATATGAGACCCACAAAAAATTAGGTTCATGATGCAAGTTAAAAGAATAAAATTTTAACTTCTCTTAAAAAGTAAAAATAGAGGAAGAACCAGTGTAATCTTACAGTTTAATCAATGATAACTTTTTTGACCATACTGGAGTTCATTTTTTCTGGTGGTATGACAATCTGGGGTCAAGAGTTTCTGATATCAGGGTCTTTATGTGCAGGCAGTAGTTAAAGTAACATGGGTCGCCATGGCTGAGAGGTCATAGGCACCTGACTGAGAACTAAGATCTAAGGTTGTGGTTGAGGTTCAATCTCCGGCCGCCCATGCCAGCAATTTTTCAACCCCAGATTGCAAAAAAATCAACAAGGCACTCTCAGTCAGGGTAATAGTAATCTGCAGTGGCTATAAACTTCTATGGCGGGACT
>Ga0194133_10010195_pt1 | contig 10627 bp, 7 predicted proteins | sample TA2KigOf40mmetaG_FD_155448 | JGI IMG/M metagenome (GOLD analysis project Ga0194133, IMG submission 155448) | Freshwater microbial communities from Lake Tanganyika, Tanzania - TA2015055 Kigoma Offshore 40m | ecosystem: Environmental > Aquatic > Freshwater > Lake | place: Tanzania: Lake Tanganyika...
TCCAAAAACGGAATTTGGCGTCGTAACCCGATGTATCTTATTCTCATCAGGAAAAACAATCAACAACAGGACCTCCGGATTTCCAACCTGACACTCACATGTCCCAACTGTTACTGTCAAGACAAAGGCCCATCCGCATTTCAACGGCTGAAGAACGTAATTACCCGCACATGCGCTCTATGTCCCCGTGTGTTGAACCAATCTAATGGAGCCAATTACCAATACTGCTATACATGTAACGAGAAACTTAAACATATGAATGACGATATCCGGATTAGTGACGTAATTAAGTATTCTATCCAAGATGAATCAATGAATGACAAGAAAACAGCAAGCAAAAAAGAAAATGATAAAAATAAAGATACAGAAAAAGGGTCTAAATCCACTGAACCGCTCACTAGGTCGCAAAAAGCCCGACACTTGACATCCCTAATGTCAGAAGAACTCTGTGACACCATCCCTGGACCTAATGGCAAACCACGGGCTAAACGTGCATTCGCGGTTAAACACTTTGGTCCATCTACGAATACACACGGAGGAGAATTCAACGAAGCCGAACTAAGGACTGAACTGGATGCTGACCTTCTAGCCGAGCTTGATGCACTCTAAGCTCCCTTCCCTAACAAGTTTATTTTTTAAATTATTAGTCATTATTAATCATTATTAGTCAGTAACCGGAGAACCACCGATTGGTCCGGGAGCGCCACGCTTACCTGGTGCACCCTGGTCTCCGCGCTTGCCTTTTTCGCCGACTGGGCCACGTTCACCAACCGGCCCTTGTTCACCCACCGGCCCACGGTCGCCAACTGGCCCTTTATCACCCACCGGCCCACGCTCGCCAACTGGCCCACGGTCGCCAGTCAAACCAATTTCGCCATCAGGACCCTTCAAACCACGGTCACCGACTGGCCCTTTCTCACCCCGCAAACCTCGGTCGCCAATTGGCCCTTTATCGCCCACCAGTCCACGCTCGCCAACTGGCCCACGCTCGCCCACCGGTCCACGTTCGCCCACCGGTCCACGTTCGCCCGGCGGTCCTTGAATACCAGCCAACCCTTGGTCACCACAAGGCCCTTTATCGCCTGGAGGACCTTTAGGGCCCAATTCACCATATTTTTCACGCAGGATAAGCCCGACAGTTGCGCACAATACTTCATTGTCCAGCCCAGTTTCCGGGTCAACCACAGCTGATAAATGGTCGAGCTCCATTTTCATATCTGCCACCCGTTCGCTTAATTCCCTATTAGCGTTAACTAATTGGCGATTGGCTTCTGTTAACTCAGCGACCTTAGTATATAACAGCTCTATTTTTCCAATTAACTTTGCAAGCACTGTATCCATGGCTAGAGCCTACCTTCCCCTGTCCAATCTTGTTTATCATCTAATGTGTATAATTAAACACCCGGTAAAACGCATAATTAATCAATTCAGCTAAACCAGCTAAACATAGGCTGTATAACGGCGATATAATTTAACAGCGAAAAACAGGATAGCCATCCCAGTAAGCACATATAACCCGATAAGGAACCAATATTCGGTCTGGTAATCCCGGGATTTCACGTTTGATATATTCATATTCACGTTATTTACAACACCTTTTGTTGCTTGATACTTTTGCCGTGTGTTTATTGTATCTTCCTCTTCATTAAGGTCCATTTGTTTAGCATTGATTTTTTCAAGTATGAGATTCACAGCCGCAATCTGGTTCTTCTTGTCGTTAATCAACCTAGCAATCACACCGTTAAGTTTCTGCACAATACGGCTAGACTCAGCTAATTCGGTCCCTTCTAGCCGTTCACTCTCCAATGCCAACTCCCGGATTTCTTCATCCAGTTTAAGTATTTCGCGGTTCCGGATTTCAGAATCCACACTAACACTAATAGACCGGAGTAGTTCATCGCTCATCTGTATACTACGGTTGGCTCTCAGGTCATAGTAATACGACATAATATCACCGTCCCGTTTGGTCATATTCAATATCTTGTTTCTCAGCATCTCTAAGAATCCGATTTTAGCGAGTATAGCATAGTATCTGAGCCGGATTTCAGCCACATCCGATAAGAGCTTATTAGCCAACGTCCGGCCATTACTTGCTTCAAACTCGGCAGCCGCACTCTCCGAATCCAGTTCATCCGAAAGGCGGTCCAATGTCCAATTCTGGGCTGGGCTTTGGTCTTTAGTGATGGTAACCGGAATACCTGCCGTTAAATAGAATCCGGGTCTAGCCACGCTCTCGAATGAATAAACTTTACCTACCGATTTAGTAATCAATTTCCAATATGCCGATTCCGTTAAATTATTGGTATCCGCAACCACCTCTCCATTGTCCCCTCCGCTCTGACCTAACCCAAGCTTCACATAATTCCCAGTTGCATCATTCATTATGGAATAATGGCCATTTGCTTGCAACTGGACTGTGAAAACCTGTCGCATTCCCCCTGTCCCATCCGCCGGTTGGTTAATTAACTGAGCGGGGGTCAGGGTTTCCATATAGAGAACGCCACCATTCCGGATAGCCAAATAACGACCGGTTACCGCCGAGCCATCATCTAAAGCCATATCCCCTGCCCGGTCAGTCACACGGACACCCTGGCTAGACCGGATGTAGGCTTTAAACTGCTTTATACGGGCGAGGTCCTGTCCGATGGCATTCCGACCCTGTTCGCCAAGCATACCAAAGCTATGTTCGCTACTGGTTTTGGCTTCAGGGAATGTGCCATCGTCAGCGGATGCGCCTATTTGGACATATGATTTTTGGCATGCAGCAAGTTCGTCTTTGGATATGAGGCCTTGTGCTGCTAGGTTATCACATAGTTTGAGCACTTTGGCTTTTGTGTCTTGATAATTCATTCTGCACACCTATTTTTCCTTGTTTTACTATTCTGACATATATTTATTTATCAGGTCTGCATATTCTCTTATTATAATGGCGGCAATACCGTTTTGTCTCAATTTATTTTAGCCTCGCCAGAGGCTCATGTAAAAGAATAGAAAAACGGGTTGAAGTAGGGTGTAAAAGAATTTTAGACTCTACGGTACGGTTAATAATATGCATAAAATTGTTTTATATTTAGCAACATCGTGATTTATATTACATCCCTGCATTAAACTATACACTAAACTATGACCGATTCACATTCCCTGTCAAATACTACCCCATTCGAGCTTTCTGATGGTAAACCCATAATCTTCGGTATTATCGGAGCTGAAGGTGCAGGGAAGGACACTCTAGCCAACCATCTAGTATCGAAGTATGGATTCGTAAAATACAGTATGGCCCAGCCAATTAAAGAAATCGCCCGGATTATGTTCGGATGGTCGGACGAGTTACTCCATGGCCGGTCGAAGGACACAGTAGACCCAGTAACCGGAATTAAGCCCCGCGAATTCTATAAATGGTTTGGGACCGATATTGCACAACATGATATGCACACCCGGTTTCCCGACCTCGTTATTCCACCACGCGAAATTTGGGTCCATAGTATGAAAGCCTTTGTTGCCAAGCAAATTGAATCCACAAAACCAAATACGCGACGAATTTCTATCTCTTCTGATTCGCCTCCAGCTACATATCCCGTGTTACGCGCTATCCGAAATAACCCTACCCGAATTGTCATCCCTGATATCCGTTTCATACACGAGGCTAGAGCCATCCGCGAACTTGGCGGTATACTTATTAACCTTACCACGTCTAACCCTCTAGCCAATCAAGACACTAACCCGGCACAATACGATATCCCCAAACTAACCGAACCATCTGCAGGATGGGTTCATTGCACACTTAATAATCCACGGGTTAGTATACCGGATTTCCATTCCCGGATTGATGTATGGCTTACCACAATGTTTTCCAAAGTGGTTGCTAACACGAATACCATAGATGACAGCATAGTTGAAGAGGCTAATGAAACCGAATATGATGACCTAATTAACACAATGGCTAGACTCAAGACACCGTTTAAAGAACCGGAACATGAATATACCAGCAACCTAAGTATTTATATCTAACCCCCCGCCCCGCCGCTTATTATTATATTGTTTTTTTGTAAATAACACTTCCAAGCCTGCGGATGTATATTTCGGACCCATTCATAATTAACCTAGACTGTGCACGTGACCGGTGGGTTATCATCTCCGAGGCTCTAGCCAAGCGTAATATACCCTATACCCGGTTTCCTGGGATAGATGGTCGGAAACTTACACCCGGTGAACTAGCTAAATACACTACTTGGTTCAACCGGACATTTACCCTCACACACAGTATCATCGGATGCGCACTTAGCCACTATCTAGTATTACCAATGGCTAGATCACAGCTTCCCCCATCAGCCACACACACAAACCCCGACACTACATGGATACTTGTTTTAGAAGACGATGCCGTTATTGCCGATAATTACACTGCGGACATGGCCAAACTAAGCGCGGACCTGGAGTGGCTATATAGGAATAACCAAGCGGAATATCAAATGATCGACATACTCAAACTATGTATACCTACCCGGCATTTGCTAAGTGCTCCAGTTGCTGCTGCATTTTTAGAGATGGAAAATCGCCCGGCTATCGATTACACTAAGGATGGCGCAATGCACTACACATTCCGGTCTTATTACCTTGCTGCACATAATACCGCCTATTTGGTCAAATTGTCATCAGTAGATAAGATACTTAATCAATTACATACACGAAAAATCAACACACATATCGATCTGGAACTGGGTCTCAATCCGGAAATCGGGACATATTACGTTGACCACCCAATCATTGATTCACAAGTCGATAACTTTGAAGATAGCACCAATCTAGCCAATACGTATCCCCGGTCCGCTGTCTGGGCCACTTACGGACTCAACCGGTTAGGCTTATTATCTACATATACTACATTCGGGATTATCCAACCGGGCGCCGGGATTAACTTATACTATAAAATAGCTGATGTTTGGCTTATATTTCTCTTCCTAGTGCTTATTGTATGGTTGGTTGCTAAGCTGTTTTACTTATCGGAATGGAATCCATGGCCCTATATACTCATCTATTGGATAGTCGACACCGTATTATTTTATAGGACTTAGGCTCTAGCCACGCTCACTTGGCTTTATGTGCCTTCACGAATACATTTATTATCTTCTGTGGCAACTGGCTACAAATAGATGGCACATTGTCACGGTCAGATAACGCGAAGTCATGGAATACGATAAACGGCGGCTTATTCTTGCTAATGGATGCAAGTGAAGTGTCCTTAATATTCCCTTTTTGGTTACTATACTTTATCAGATACTTATTACTTGTGCTTCCCGGTTCGCCCTCATAGACGCCCATATGGGTATGATATCCAAAATAGATTGCCAATAACATACGCTCGGCTAGAGGCAATGATTGAACATCTCCTAAGTCTACTGGGTTGGTTTCAGTGTTGGCAAACATTCCGCGCATATTCATCTCTGGCATGTCCAGTAATTCCCGTAACTGCTTCTGTCTAGCCTCCAATGCCGCTTTCTTCTTGTTAATCTCTGCCCATTCCTCTTTGGTAAGCTTGGGTTTAGCACCTGGTGCTCCAGGTTTACCCCCTGGTGCAGGGGGTTTTCCTCCGCCACCCCCTGGTGCAGGGGGTTTTCCTCCGCCACCCCCTGGTGCAGGGGGTTTTCCTCCGCCACCCCCTGGTGCAGGGGGTTTTCCTCCGCCACCCCCTGGTGCAGGGGGTTTTCCTCCGCCACCCCCTGTCATCATGTTCTTAGTCATGGCAAATGGGCTAGACCCGCGGCATGCATGTATATTTTCCTTTATACTTAATCGCATACATTCCGCGCCTGCACATCCTGTATCCCAGTTCCATTTGCCTGCAAATGATATACTGGGGTTACGTGTGGCTAGACCACCGTCCCAGTTCCATTTGCCAGATGAAGGTATGCTAGTGTCACGTGTTGCTAGCCCTCCACCTAGTAAATCGCCTGCACCACCTAGTATAAAATCGGGTGTTATATCCTTTGGTGTGAGGGAGCCTATACTAAACCAACCGGCACCACCCCCACCAGTTAAAGGCTTCTTACCTGCATCATCCCCTACAGCTTTATATACTCTAATCAAGTTTAGCTTCCGGATTTCATTCAGGTTATTAATCACACTTTCTGTCACTGTTTTAATAGAATTAGTGATGGAATTCATCTTCTTACCATCTATGCTATAATGGCGTTCCCAATATACACGCTGATATTCCGGAACAGCCGCCCACTGTAAATACAAATTCAACAAGGACAAGTGTTCACCGCTGGGATGCGCGAAATATTCCAGAATGGCACTAAATTTGGCTTCCATTGCGGGGTCGTCTTCCATACCAGGTGGGCTATAAAACATATCCTGGAAACTGCGGACGTTATTCAATATCCCCGCCAAGTAGATAACCTCACGCAGGACACCTACATAGTAACCGAAGCAAATAAGCCGGACAATATTGTAATTCATACGGCCGAATGAGCTACATAGCCGACCGAGTGCGGTTACATTACCTTGCATATCCACACAATCATAATCCAAGAGATTCCGGAAACCACATTTGATAATATCCTTATAGTTTATGAGTGGTTCGGGCATCTTACCTAAGAATTCCAGTGTTTTAGGCACGTTTCCTAAACTGGGTAACATACATAGGCCAAGTAAGTCCTCTGTGATATCAGCATGCATAATTTCGGGGTCAGGGAAAGCAGCCATCACGTCTAGCCATTGATGTTCACTATACATCTTGTGACAGAAACCGTTATTAGTGCGACCTGTGCGACCGCAACGCTGTGTGATATTGGCCCGTGTCACAAACCCTTTGTAACCACGTGTGCCATATCCTAACGGGTCAAACTGGCTGAAATAGGTAATACCGGCTTCAAATACATGGGCTAGAGGGTCCTCGAACGTGATACTGGACTCAGCGACTGGTGTGCTGATAATGACCTTCAAATCGTATTTCTGCCCGTCAGTGATGTAATTCATACCGTTTTTCTTTGTGGCAATAAGCGAATTGGGCGGTCCGGTATCCTTAGTGAATACAATACAATATGGCCGATATTTATACATACCTTTAGCCCAGTTACCGTCGATTAGTGTTTTGAGTTTACCGCATTCGGAAGCACTAGCCACGAACGCCAATATATCACGGCCATACAACATAAAGCGATTCCCCTTGGAATCTACATTTCCCGGGCCGAGAATCCGGTCCATTTCCGTATTATTCTTCAAGAATAAATCCAATTCCACACCTAGCCGCTCTACTGTTTTCTCGGGCGCAACATCCTCTTTAAGGTATCTGGGCACACTTTCATAGTTACCTGGGACACCTTCCGGGTTATATATAGTGAACCTGTCCATAACACCTAAATTCTTGAAATAGTTGATGAATACTTGCGGATTGGCTGTGGCACTCATAATAATGACTTTAAAATCAGGACGGCGATTGCATAAATCCACAACCAGGCCCATAAGTATATCTATACTAACACTGCGTTCATGGGCCTCATCGATAATCAGTCCGGCATATCCGGTTAAATCCGGGTTCTTTTTCATCATAGTTACGCGAATACTACCGTCGGTTGTGAATAGCAGGCGGGTTTTGTCGTCTTCCATAGGTTTGGGCATGTCACCCCATTTGGCACCCACATACCAATCTTTTTCACGTTCCCATAGGATTTCCCCTGTATCTTCATTCTTTTTAACATTGGGAACATCCAATAGGAAGGATGCGAAATCGGCCGCGCTCTGTGTCGTTTTCTGGCGCGGGGTTGTGCAAATCACCGGGACTTTATATCCGAAATAGTGCATGAATAATTTGGGAACTACTACCGTTTTACCGACACCAGTTGGTGCTAGAAGGAGCATAATTTGATACTTATGGATTTTATGGAAGATTTCCGGATGGTCTACCCAAGTGCGATACCCGGACCAACCTTTGTTTTCCCCGTTTTTCATATCGATGGCTTTCTTTTTGTATATTTCGCTATATGGTTCCCCAGTGAATGGATTCGGATATCGGCCTTGTGGGTCCAAGATACCGTCTGGGCGTAAGGCTAGAGGTGGCATTATGGGTCTAGCCAATCAGTTAGCACAATATGCAAGCTTTTACTCTATGTATATACAAAAACTAACACCAAATAACCAATCCATTAAACCAACCCATTAACATAAAAATTGTTTTAGTTTGTTACACATTGGGCAATCAAACTCTAAGAAACATATACTACTATGACTGAACCAATTACACCCGACAACCCGCCTGAATTCTCGAGCTTAAAGGATTTCGAAGCCAAATTTGGCTTGGTATTTAATGATGAAGAATTGCGACATGCAAGCGAAATACTCCATATCCTTAATACCGGCGAAATTCCGTCCGATTTGGAATCTAGACCCATTCTCATGTGTGCAGTAGGGAATTATTTTGATTATGTAAAAAAGGATTATGAACAAGCTATCCGCTATTACACTATGTCTGGCGATCATGGACAAGATGGATACTCTCTAGCCGCGCGTATACAAGCCGAACACTATATGGATACTGATGCCGCAATTGAACTTTATGAAAAAGAACTGGCTAGATGTCCTGACAAGTCATCCGCATATGTTGGTTATGCAATGTTACTTATTAACAAGGGTGTCAATGAAGATACGTTTGAAGATATTACTGATATGCTAGAAAAAGCACTTGAGCTTGGTGAAAATGTAGTTTTATTCCTATTAGGTGGTCTATATGTATCCTATGGGGAATCAATGGGTGGTATTGCCAATGCAGAAGTCAAGGGTGTTACCTACATGATTCAATGTTTGGAACGGTGTAAACGCAGTATGGTGCTTAATGTTTTAGACTCCATCATCCAAATCCTATATAGAACCAATGCCCGCCTACAACCCAAATCTAGTGGTGATACCCGGATTTATGATTATATATTCCATAGTCTTACAACCGCATCTGATAACACAGCACATATGGCATTCACAATTATTGCGCGAAGTATGCTGATTTTTACTCTACCGCTTACTCCGGATAATATCACTGCCCTAACTAACCATACCGAAAAGTTCCCGGATAAAGTAGCCGAAATTACAGAAGAAATCGAAGTTCCTGTATGGCGCCGTGTTGCACCCAAATATGGAATCGCATATGCCAATCCCGAATATGAAGCCAAAGTTAAGCATCATAGCAAGCAGCAAGTATGCGATATTTGTATGTCGGATGAACAAAAAACTTGCATTCCCGTTAACTGGTGCATGCATTACGTTTGCACTGACTGCTATTGGTCGCTAGTGGAAAAACCATGTCCATTTTGCCGGACGTGAACTGATAGGTTGGGCTCTAGCCATGCACTTAATTACTTGATTGTTTTTTATAATTCATAGTCAGCGACATTGGTGTCGCCATCTGTCAAATCAAATCAATATCAAAATTACTCAATGGAAAATCCATATCATTCATATTTATAAATGGACGTGGATAATCATTTTCAAATACGATATCTAGGTTGGCATCCGCAGGTCCATTCGCGTGGCTAGAGGGTGGATTACGAATATCTTCATACCCCGAGTTATGCCTCTTACAAAACACATGTCCGGCATCAAATAAGTCATTATGGACCATCCGCATACATGGGTCACCAATTACGTATCCGTCCATTGATTGATAGGTTCCATGTGGATAATTATCAAGGAATTCGGGTGGTTCCATCTCTACATAATATTCTACTGCACCAACACGGGCACAGCATTGGCTATAATCTTGCACAATATGGTCATAACGTCCATGGTCCGGTTCTGGGGATTCTACTGGTTCATCAATTGTAACTACTGGAGTAACTGGAGTAGCTGGAGTAGTTGGATCTATATTCAGGTATTTATCTAGGGTATTTTTCGCAGCTATAGACGGTAGTTTAATAGTTTTTATATTTATGGTTTTGTTAATTTGTGTATGTGTATGTGTTTGTTGTTGTGGTTTATGTGATTGAGGCTCTAGCCGTTCGCCGGGCTCCCGAAATGGTGATTCCATTGGCTGAATTGCCGGTAGATTAAGTAACTGTCTCGCTGGAACTGCGGATTCATAAGGCAGTGGCGGTGTGTAATTAACCATGTCGAAAAATAGCGCCGATTGTGTCGCCTGCATATTATTAACAAATGTCCGTAGTATACCACTAATCCGGGATTCCAAGTCGGCCGACTCGTGATGTTCCTTGGCTAGACCCGTTAGGTCACGCACACACTGTGTGAATTGGTTATGGAATTGGTTATATGTTGTGGCAAACGGGTTATCCATGCTTAATTATTTATTTTATGTATGTAAACGCTAAAAACAAAATGAACTATGTTATATAAACAATTTTTATCCGGGGTCGGGATTATGTCCTAGACACTATATACCAACTAGCAGCTAAATAACGCACAGTTATTGCATCCCATTGTGCAAGCGTTGGATTGGTTGTTGCATCCACTACACCATCCACTGTGACAGGGGTTGCTATCAAGTTCTTAACAGTAAATTCCATACCATCTACTAACCCTGAAGTTGGTAAAACTATATTGGATGTTCCGGTATCCGCCAATACAGTAAAATCCGTTGTTGGGTTTATAGTATAACTTGCCATAGTCACCTTCTTAATAGCAC